>JAEEGL015161447.1_pt1 | contig 15271 bp, 8 predicted proteins | sample 9134231 | NCBI WGS metagenome assembly JAEEGL01 (sample SAMN16246548, study PRJNA631951) | gut metagenome | biome: gut microbiome; feature: rumen; material: fiber-attached | host: Bos | place: Iran: Karaj | collected 2018-10 | reverse complement strand
TAAGGAAGTCCCCCGCTTCTAAAGCGGGGGTGCTTACTTAAAATTCAGTGGGCCAGCACTTTTGCTGCGCAAAAGCCAGGCAAAGCCTGTCCGCATCTATCTTTGCGGTGCAATGTTCAAGCTCCCACTGAATTTGGAATTGCTTGCAATTCCGTTGGTTATGAGTTATGCCGAAATCCCTACCGGAATTTCGGCGGCAGAGGTTGAGCCTGTACGCGCTTGTCGCGCGTTTCGGCTTGTGTAGCAGAAATTTATTTCTGCGGAATACGAATATCATTGACTGTAAAAAAGTGATAATGTAAAAAAAAGGTGATAATAATGAAAAAAAGTATTTTAATTACGGCAATTTTGACTATGACACTCATTGTATCGGGAGCAACTTCAACGCTTCCGATTTTGGATGATTTGTCCGCAAACACAAATGTAACGGTATATGCTGCCGATGCCGTATCATCTCCTATAGTTTATTATGAAAGGGATTCGGCAGGAAACATGATCTCCCATCGGGAGAGTGCTTCAAAAATAACAAGCGGCACAACTGAATTATTAAATGATTATTATACCGTCGATTCCGATGTTACCGTTAATGACCGCATTACAGTCCAAAACGGAGCAACGGCCAAGATCATATTACAGGACGGGGTAAGTATAACCTGTAAAAAGGGTATTGCCGTCAACGAGGGCAGCGCCCTTATTATATATGGCCAGGCAAAAGACAGCGGAAAACTTCTTGCCGAATCCGATTCAAGAAATGCAGGCATAGGAAGCGACTGCAATACGAATTGCGGTGATATTACAGTTCACGGCGGCGATATTCATGCCACAGGTACAAACACCTATACAATCGGCGGAAGTGCGGCCATAGGCGGCGGTGATGCCAAAGGAAACGGAAATATCACAATTTACGGCGGCAGTATAACCGCAAAAGGCGGAAATTACGGTGCAGGCATAGGCGGCGGTGATGAAGGCTGTGTTGATAAGCCTATAAAAATATACGGCGGTTATGTTACTGCCACAGGCGGAGATTTCGGTGCGGGTATAGGCGGCGGTGACGAAGCCGAATGTAAAGGTAATATTGATATTTACGGCGGCGTTGTTATCGCAAAAGGCGGCGACAAAGGTGCATGTATAGGAAGCGGCAACAACGGTGATTATAACGGAGTAATAACCATACACGGCGGAAATGTCACCTGCGATAACATATTGACCGGCGGAGCGGGTATAGGCAGCGGTTACCGTGCAAATGTCAATAAAATAGTTTTTGAAGGCGGAACGGTCAAAACGTACGGATATGCAGGTTCTGCCGCTATCGGCGGCGGCGACTGGGGCACCGTAAATGAAGTCGTGATAAACGGCGGAGAGATCCATGCGGAATCAGTACAAGGTGCGGGCATAGGCTCGGGAGATTTTGAGGATTTTAAGGGCAAAGTAACTGTTACGGGCGGTATAGTTGATATAAAGAGCTGTACCGGAGCGGGCATAGGCAGTGCACAACGCGCCAATTTTGCCAAAAAAGCCTTGGTCGATATACAGGGCGGAGATATAAGTATTGCAGTAAACGACGGAGGATCTGGCATAGGTTCGGGCGGAGAAGCCACAGCTAACCTTCCTTATGGCGGAGAATGTGAAGGAACTGTAAAAATAACCGGCGGAAAAGTTAATATTGACGTTTCAAAAAGAAAAAATTATGACAGAAAAGCCACATCCATAGGTCACGGCTGGGACGGAGACGAAAACGGTACGCTTATTCTCGGCGATGATATGAAGGTAACGGTGGGTTCCGAAATAAAGAAGAATGCCGAAAGAGCAGATGCCTGCCGAACTTATGACGATCCCGTCACTATCGAGAAGTGTGACCATGCGGAAACTTTATCATATTTGGTTCTGGATGATGACAAACACAAAAGTTCGTGTCAATACTGCAATTACAGCAAAGAAGAAGCACATGATGAAACCGTCCCGTGTATTTGCGGATACAATGGCACTGTATCGGGATTATTCAAAGTTACCTATACATACGGAGAGCATAAAAAGACAGTGTACAAAAATAATATTGTATTCCCCACGTTTCATGAGATATTTCCCGAATACGAGAAAACGGATGAGGGTATGTATGTAGTGTGGTTCTGGAAAATTGGTGATGTGGGTTATGCTCCGGGAATTGAATACAGCCCTATGAGAAATATTGAAGCTATAGCGAATGTAAAGCTTAAATATTGGGTAGATGTGGACAGCAACATTGAACATGGCTCGGTTTGGACGGAAAGCGACTGCCTCGCAGAGGGAGAAAAACTGAAAATACATTGCGAAGCTGATCTCGGTTATAAGCCCGATACTGTCAAAATACTATATCCGAACGGAAAGGAAAGAACTTTTACTATTACAAATCCCCCTCTTATAATAGATATGCCTGCAAATCCCGTACATATTTACGCAACATTTGCAAAGGAAGCAAAGCAGCCTATAATAATAGACGATAAAATTGACGGAGGAAGTGTTGTCTGTGATAAGGACAGTGCCGAATTGAACGAAAAAGTTGCTTTGTCAATTGAGGCGAAAGAGGAATATCAGCTGAAAGATGTTTGTTATTACGTTATTTCAACAGGTGAAAAGTATCAGATCACAAAAGAGAACGATACGTATACATTTACAATGCCCGATGAGGCCGTGATGATCCATGCTCGGTTTGAGCCTGTTTATATCAAAGGCGATGTGAACTTTGACCAAAAAATTGATGATGAGGATGCCGAACTCGTGCTTAAACACATCAGCGGGACAAAAACTTTGGATGAACAGCAGCTTCTTGCCGCAAAAGTAACGGATGATGAAAAAGAAACACCCGATATACTTGATGTTATATGGATATTGAATAACACATCAAAAAACGATAACTAATAAAACCTGCTAAGAAAAGTCAGGTATGTCCATGAAAATTCTAAAAAAATTTTTTATAAAATTGGCCGTACTTAATAATCCGCCATAAAAGCCGACTTTTTTAGAGGGATCCTTTAGTAAACATTTGCTGTAAATAGAATATACCAAACAAACGGGCAACGTCGATCAATGCGTTGCCCATTTGTTTGCTTTCATGTGTTATACAAAAACAGAAGCCTTTTGCAAGTGCTGCAGTGAAGCAAGGTGCGCAGATAAGTCTGCCAATTGGCGAAAACCTTTTCCACGGGATAGTTCCGCCTCCCGCAAAAGCATTAGACAGCAATGATGATATATGTTATAATAAAGTCACAGACAGGAAATTTTGATTTTTACGATAGATCATAAGGGGGATGATAAAATGGAAAAGCAAAAAAATATAACCTCTGTCGCAATATTCGGCGTGATACTTGTATCCGTTGTGCTGACATTGGGAACGTTTTTGACCGGACACAAAGCAAAACAGGACACGGAAAATGCTGTAACATCGGTAAGTCTGCTTTATCTCGACGAACTTGCGGGGCGGCGCGAACAAGTAGTATCCTCCGCACTCGAACGAAACATTGAGAATATGAGGGCTGCCATAAGTCTTTTGACAGAGGACGACCTGAGCAATATAGAGCATTTGCAAGAGTATCAGGCAAGGATGAAAAAATTATACACCCTTGAAAAATTTGCCTTTGTTGATGATGAGGGACTTATATATACATCTCTCGGGGTCATGGATGATATTGACGAATACAACATCAACTATTCCGAACTTAGCGAGCCGTTTATAACGGTAAAAAAGCCGAAAAGCGAACAGAAAAAAGTAATTATCGCCATCCCCGTCAACGACCTTTATCTGGAGGGAAAAAAACTGGTCGTTTGTTTTATGGAGATAGATATGGAGAAAATGCTGGAGGGTGTTTCTCTGATATCGGACAACAACGGCACAACATTTTGCAATATTTACACAAAAGACGGTGTGGCATTGACAAACATGGTGCTTGGCGGTCTTGCAAGCGAGGACAACCTGCTTGATGCTATGGGAAAAGCCGAATTTGAAAACGGAATGACTGCCGAAAAAGTACGGGATGATTTTGAAAACAAAGCTCGCAATTATGCCACATTTACCTATGGCGGCATTCAGGAGACCCTGTCTTATGTGCCGATAAAGGGAACCGACTGGATGCTGACATACCTTATCCGCAACAGCGTTATAAGTGAAAACATAAGCTCCGTTTCGGACGGGATAATAGCAAGGAGCCTTATCCAGACGATAGCAACGGCGACTATACTTCTTGTGCTGTTTTCAATACTGCTTATGCAAAGCAAAAAAAACGCTGCTCTTGCAGTAGAAAAAGAGGCTACGGAGATCGAGAACAAAATAAAACAGCAGGAACTTGTCCAAAGGCTTGAATTGCAGGAAAAACTGCTTGAACAGGAGAAAAACCGAACACAGCAGGACAATATGATATCGGCACTTGCCTCGGACTATATAAGCGTTTATTATGCCGATCTGCAAAAAAACCAGTGTATATGTTACCGTTCCGCAGCCCGCAAACAGGACGGGCCGCAGGCAGGCGATCATTTTGAATACAGAAAAGCTTTTGAAGAATATGCAGCAAACAGGGTGTCCGAAAAATACAGAAAAGAATTTTTGGACTTTACAGACCCCGAAAACATTATTAAAAGACTTGAGACCGATCCTTTGCTCACCTATCGCTACCTTGTGTCATACAACGGAAAAGAAGTGTATGAAATGGTGCGCATAGCGGGTATGGATAAGTCCGCCTATGAAATAACCATTGGTTTTACCGATATAGATGCGGAAATGCGCGAAACAATGAAAAGAAACCAAGCGCTCAGCGATGCTCTCAAAGCCGCAGAAGAAGCGAGCAAAGCAAAAACGGTCTTTCTTTCAAGCATGAGTCATGAGATCAGAACGCCGATGAATGCAATAATCGGACTTGACAGCATTGCGCTGAACGATCCCGAAATATCCGACAAGACAAGAGGATACCTCGAAAAGATAGGAAGTTCGGCAAATCATTTGCTTAGCCTTATAAACGATATTCTTGATATGTCAAGGATAGAGGCGGGAAGAATGACACTTAAAAGCGAAGAGTTTTCTTTTGCAAAGCTGATAGAACAGGTAAACACCATATTCAGTACACAATGTGCCGAAAAGGGGCTTGATTACAACTGTCATATAAACGGGACCGTTGATGATTATTTTATAGGCGACAATATCAAACTGCGTCAAGTGCTTGTAAACATCCTCGGAAATGCCGTTAAATTTACGCCCGAAGGCGGAAAGATCGACTTTATCACCGAGAAAGTCAACAGTTTTGACGGACGATCGACTTTAAGATTCAGAATTTCCGATACGGGTATCGGTATGAGCAGGGAATATCTTCCGCACATTTTTGATACGTTCAGTCAGGAAGATTCGACCGCAACAAACAGGTACGGCTGCTCGGGTCTGGGATTGGCAATCACCAAAAACATTGTGGAAATGATGAACGGTAATATAGATGTACAAAGTGAAAAAGGCAAGGGAACAACTTTTATATTTACCGTTACGCTTATTGATTCCGACCATAAGCAGGACAACAAGGATGATGAGATATATCCGTACAAAATGAATGTGCTCGTTGTCGATGACGACCCCATTGCCTGCGAACACGCAAAACTTGTGCTTGAAAAAACAGGTATGTCCTGTGAAACGGCATTATCCGGAAAAGAGGCTCTGGAGAAAGTAAAGTTGCATCAGGCAAGGCAAAAACCATACGACCTTATACTCGTTGACTTGAAAATGCCCGAAATGGACGGCGTTGAAACTTCAAAAAGAATAAGGGAGATAGTCGGGCGTGAATCCGCAATAATCATTATTACGGCATATAGATGGGATGACGTATTTGACGAAGCCAAAAAAGCGGGTGTTGACAGTTTTATTGCAAAACCGCTTTTTGCGGGCAATGTTATCGAGGAATACCGCAGCGCCCGCAAAAAGAAGAAACCGTCGGATACTTTGCATAAAGTCTCCCTGAAAGGCCGAAGAGCTCTTCTTGCGGAAGATGTTCCCATAAATGCCGAAATAATGACCATGCTGCTTACAACAAGCGAAATGATAGTTGACCATGCCGAAAACGGCAAGATCGCCCTGCAAAAGTTCTCGGACAGTCCCGAAGGATTTTATGATGTCATACTTATGGATATAAGAATGCCCGAAATGGACGGACTTGAAGCAACGGCAAAAATAAGAGGGCTTAACCGAAAAGATGCCGAAAGCATACCTATAATCGCACTTACCGCAAACGCCTTTGACGAGGATGTACACAGGAGTCTGCAAGCGGGTATGAATGCGCATTTAAGCAAGCCCATTGACAGCAATGCGCTGTTTGCGGCATTGGAAAGCCTGATAACGGAATAAGAACAAAAAAACTCCGACCTGCTCTGTTAAAGCAGGTCGGAGTTTTTTTCATCCCACTTTCTTAAATACATAACAATTTTGTCGCCATTTTCAATATCACTTACATCAATTTTATCCGCCGAATAGATAACAAAATCATCCAAAGAAATGTTGCTTTTTTCCACAAGATAGAACCATGGACGCTGATTATTTTGGGTGGTATTGCCGCTAAACCCGTTGTTGACACTTTGAAAATACGGGGCGTGATCTTTCAAATTTGATATGCGAATTTTACCTGCATAATCCCCCGTGCCTAAAGTTACATTAAGAATGCAGTCGCTATCCGGTGTATCCGCAAGATAAATATAATTATTTACAATTTTCAAATACTTTATCATACCATTGTACACGGTGGTGACATAGACAAAAAAACGGATACAGCATAAAACCATACCCGCCTTTTGTCGGAAGATCAATTGTATAGTGAACAACAAAAAATAATCGGTCGTTCACGATATAATGTAACTCACAAATATTGCTGCCATTAGGAATAACCTCCTATGATCTGGTCGGTATCGGCAGGACCGCCTGCCATAGAAGCAAAGTATTCACTGGTTTCCACGTCTTTTTTAGCATTACACATAACCGGACGCCATATGTTCCGTTGTTACCGACTATTCCGCAATTTTTCAAACCGATCTTCGGCCTGTGCCAAAAGTCCCGAATAGTCCGTATCCGTGCAAGAACGCAAAAGTTCCGTCATTTTTTCCATAGGCTCTGTAAGCGGCGTAAGCGCCAGATTGGAATACATACCTTTTAATGCGTGTGCCGTTTCAAAGGCTGCGCCGTAATCCTTGTTTGCTATCTGTTCGGCAAGCTGCGGCAGCTTTGTATCCTCCGCCGCTTTATTTACCAGTTTGAGATAAAAATCTTCGTTATTCATACAGCGCGCAAGTCCTTCATCAACATCCGCACCGAATTTTCTTAAATCGTCTGTAGTTATCATACCGTTTCTCCCCTGAGTTTTTCATTTATCAGATCCTCAAATTCATCGGGCGGCAAGGGTTTTGAAAAATAATACCCTTGTATTATATCACAGCCGATGCTTTTAAGCAGTTCCATTTGCTCGCGCGTTTCCACACCCTCGGCAATAACGGGAACTTCAAGCAGCCTTGCTATCTCCGTCATTATCTCGACCAGACGGCAGCTTTTCGCGTCATTGCATATATTGCGAATAAATTTCATATCCAGTTTAAGTGCATCTATCGGCAAAGACGTAAGCATATTAAGCGATGAATAGCCGCTGCCGAAATCATCCATTTCTATCTTGAAGCCCTGCTTTCTGAGCTGTTCCACGGTATCGATCATCTGCGACGAATTATCCGTATATGCGGATTCTGTTATTTCAAGCAGCAATTTTTCGGCTTCCAACCCGTTTTGAGCAATAATATCATTTAATATCTCAATAAGCAAAGGATTAAAAATATCCACCCTTGATACATTTACCGATACAGGTATATATACACCGTATTTTTCTTTCCATTGCTTTATCTGTGCCGCAGCCTCGTTCCAGACGTATTTATCGAGTTTTTGTATAAGTCCGTTATCCTCAAAAAGCTCAATAAATTCTTCGGGGCTTACCATGCCGAATTCGGGATGGAACCACCTTATAAGAGCCTCTGCGCTTGCCAGAACAGGGGTATCGCCGCTAACATTGTATTTCGGCTGATAAAAGACCTTGAACTGTTTTTCTTTTATGGCTTTGTCCATGTCGCTTATAAGACGTTCCGAATGAAGCTCTTTGCTGTGAAGCTCTTCATTATAAAAAACAAAACCTGTTAAATAACTGTTTCTTAACTTATGGCAGGCAAGCCTTGCACGGTCAAATCTGCACCCCATATCAAGCCCGCTGCCGTCATCGGCATAAACACCTATTCGTATGCTTATTTTATGATCGTCCATACTGTCATTTATTTTTTTTGCGTATTCCGTCAGTTTGTCTTCCAGCGCTTCGCCGTGCGGCAGATAAATACAAAAACCATTGCTGTCACTTCGGCAGGCGAGCCCGCCCATGTCACTGACAATGGAATGTATGCGCGCACCTATCTCTTTTAGCACAGCATCACCGTAATTACGGCCATACAGCTCATTCACAATATGAAAACGATTTATATCCAGCACAATAGCATCCATCGGCATATTATCATGCTGTTTGTCAAGCCTTTTGCCGAATTCAAAAAAGAACTCCTTGTTAAACAGCCCCGTGAGTTCGTCTCTTTCCGTTTCGTGGATAATAACGCTGTCCTCTGCAAGTTCAATGGCGTGCTGCACTCTTACCCTAACAACATCGGGCATTTCGTAAGGCTTTGTAATAAAATCCGCCGCCCCGAGTTTAAGGCTTTTTACCTCGGCACCCTTTTCCGAAGTAAGTACAATAACCGGTATGCGCCTCAGTTCGTTGTCTGCGCGTATTATTTTAAGCAGGCTGTAGCCGTCCATTTTGGGCATATGCAGATCAAGTATCACCAAAGACAAAGTAAACTTGTCACGTTTTATTATCTCGAGTGCGGAACTCCCGTCTTCCGCCGTTTCAACGCTGTAAAGCTCATCAAGCATATTACAAAGAATTTCTCTTTCTATAAATTCATCATCGACTATAAGTATCTTTCTTTGCAATCCTTTTTTTCGTTCAAGTAATTCCTGCATATCTTATTACCTTCTCCTTTAATTCCCGCATATATTATTTATTTTTAGTATACTACATTCATTGCCCGATTGCAAGAATAAAAAGCATATGTAATGTATCAGCGACCATCGAGAATTCAAATTTTTCAAAAAGTTTTACGTAATTCCTTAAAGGCACTTCTATCGTGAACGTCAAAAATATTTGGACGTTCACGATATGATGGGGCTCATAAATAATTGTACTCAAGCGAGCTTAAGTCCAATTATTTAATTCGCTTACTATAAATCTTTAAATAATTATAAATTTTTTCGGCTTCTTTATCAAATGAAAGCGGATGTCCCTATCCCTACGGACTTATTATCGTTAAAGAAACTGCCTACCCCCTCGATTATTAAAATCTTAATTATCATAGATGCCTAATTTACAGAAAAAATTTCAAATCGCCTCTCAAATCCTGTAGGGATCATGTGAGCTTCGGCTCGCACAAAGAATTGGCGAAAACCTGTTTTTCGTCGGACCGCTAAACAACAATTCGGCACAGCGATCCGTTATTATTTGCGGTAGTCATAAATTGACTCGTCGTCGTGATTCTTTTGAAAATTTATCAACTGATAGTTGCACCACATACTTATGTTGATAAGCGGCAGGGACGCTCGCTGTTCATAGGTCGCATTGAACTGTCCTTCGTATTTTTCTGTCCCCATGTGCCTGAAAGAGGTTGGCGAGAGAAATATATACGACTTATTGTTATAAAAAATATAATCGACCGAGCCGTCGCAAACATTATCTATATGAAAAAAAGCTTCTTCATCATTCAGAAGCGATAAATCACAGTTTAATATGCTTAAATCTTTTGCAGATACTTTTCGTTCGCCGTAATCCAATAAAAGAGACTTTTCGAACATCTCGCCTGCATTGGCGCTTGTTATATTCCCCTCCGCAATTATGTTGAATTCTTCATTGTCATTAAGAATAATACTGCATATCCTTACCATGCCGTCGGATGAAACAAACATAACCGCCGCTTTTCTGTCGCTGCTGTTAATGTCAAGCCATATCATCTTTGCATCAAATGTTTTGTCAATGCTGTCGTTTTGGATATGGATATTGCGGTAAGTGTTTCCCGCGGAGGTATAAAAATGAACAGCGAATATTATGACAATTATTGTTATTATCGGAAAGAAAATTATTACGGCTGTCTTTTTATGCTTTTTATTCATGTCGGCTGCCTCCTTTTTGCCGGGGATATTTTTTTATATTATCGGAAGTTAAAACTTCCGATAAACGTCACGAAATCATAGATTTCGTGCCATTAAATTACTCGAATCAAGTGAGCAAGCTCCCTTGCTTCTCATAATTTATATTATATCATACTTTTTTGTGTATGCAAGAAATAAAGGAAAAAACAGGGTCGAACACCGTTTTGGACACATCGACCCTGTTTTTTTTATTTACTCATATTAAGTTCTGCGACATACCGCACTTTATCCTCTGCATCGACAAAAGCGTCAACGATATCGGGGTCAAAATGTTGACCCTTGCCCGCGACAATAATATCCATAGCCTTTTCAAAGGTGAACGGTTCTTTATAGCTTCGTCTTGATACAAGGGCGTCAAACACATCCGCAACGGCCATGATTCGTGCCGAAAGGGGTATTTCTTCGCCTTTAAGTCCTTCGGGATAGCCCGTGCCGTTCCATTTTTCGTGGTGGTAGGCAGCAAGGTTTTTGGCCTCTTTCAGATAGCCCGATTCCGACACAAGCTCCATAGCGCCTTCGATTATCTCCGCGCCCGCCGCAGAGTGGGTCTTCATTATCTCGTATTCCTCGTCCGTCAGCTTGCCGGGTTTGTTAAGAATACTGTCGGGTATCTTTATCTTGCCTATATCATGCAGGGGAGCGGAGTTCACCACATCATCTATATAACTGTCGGTCAGTACGTCGAGATGCTTGCCGTTTTTCTTCAGCTGCTCCATGATTATATGGGTATAGGCCGCTGTCTTTTTAATGTGGTCGCCCGTACATTTGTCACGGCTTTCCACAATATCGGCAAGTACAAGGATAAGACCATTCTGCATTTTTGTTATAACGCGTGTCTGTTCCTGTATATCCTCAATATAGCCCGAAGTTTCGTCTATCGTTTTGGTAAATGAATTGTAAAGCTGTTCTATCTCGTCACCCGTGGAGATGTCCAGACTCTTGAAGCGCTCGACACTCTCCGCACGTTCTTTTTCGGTATTGAATGCAAAATCGTCCGCCGATATGGACATTGTGTTTATCGGCAGGATAACATTGTATTCCGCAAGCCAAAGGCCTATCGCAAGTATCAGTATGAAGAACGCCAAAAAAAGCGATGTACACTTTACAAGAAAGCTTATTTCATCCATAGTGACCTTGTGCATTGAAATATCCGCCGCCGCATAAGCCGCGCAGCTTCCGTCCGAACGGTAGATGGGGATATATACCGTAAGCAGCCAGCCATAAGAATCGTCGGATGTGATAGGCGGTATTTCTTCGCCTGCCAGCAAAGCGGGTAAATATTTTTCAAAAGTCGGATCGAAATCTATAACGTCACCGGGGTGAGCGCCTGCTACATATTCGCCGTTCGCATTTTCGCTGTCAAGGTCAAAGACCACATGGCAGCCGTCCTCTTGTATCTGATAAACATAAATGTACTGTATGCTGCTTTCTGCCGAGAAAAGCGCATAAAGGCGGTTGAGCGTTTTTGTGTAGCCCGGTGCTTCTGTGCCGTTTTCAAGGTAGTCGTCAACTTTATCGCCGTCTACAAGTGAAGCTGCAAGGCGTGCAACGCTGTCACATACGGAGGTGTGTTCCGCTGTTATTGCCTTATGATAAAGCACAAAACACATTCCGATAGAAGACGAAGCAATTATTACGACTGCCATACTTATTATAATAAGTATTTTGTGTTGAAGAGACAGCCTGCGTGTATTCTGGCTTTCCGCCATGATTCTTTCCTCGTCGGAGAGGGGAGCCTGCCGCCAGCCGTAAAAATGTATTATCGTTCTGAATTTATCGGGGATAAAATGCAGTGCGATGATGGAAATAAGGACTGTTATAGTTTTATCCGCAACATCTATCAGCATATCTGCCGCAAGCTGTGCCCAGAATACATTTTTTATCCAATGCTCGTAAAAATATATTGCAAAAGGCGCGGATATGCCCTCGCCAAAGCTCGAGCCGTACATATAATATGTTAGTACGGAGCCGAGACCGCCGCCCAGAACGGAAAATACAAGTATTGCAAATATTGTCTTGGGCACACTTTTAAAGAATCCCTTGCGCGCAAAAAATGCGGCAAAAAGCGCTATCAGTATATTTATAACCGCATAGTAGGCATTTGTGATATCGGAAATGCCGTTTATTATATTGGTTATATAGCCCACGGCAATACCGGGCATATAGCCGCCGAGCGAGGCGGTAATGACCGTACCTATGGAGTCAAGGAACACCGGAAGATGAAACCTGACCGCAATTGCCGAAAAACCAATATTTATAAGTGCGCCGAAAATGCAGAATAACAGGGCAATAAGCGGCTGAGAATAGCCGTTTCGGCTTAGAGTCTCTCTTTTTTTGTCCATGCTGCACCTCCTTTTAAAACCTTCGATTATAATTTATATAAGTATAACATAATGCTGCTTATAAAATCAATAGAATTTTTGCACTTTACCACACTTTTATCCTGTCTTCGGGAGCAAGGTACATTCCGTCGCCCTCTTTTATGTCGTAGGTATCAAGAAATTCATCAAACTGCTGTAATGTGACATTTGTCCTTAGATAGGAAAGCGGGTGCGGATCGCTGATGATCTGGATATATTCATTGTAGGGCGTTGTCAGATGCGCCCATGAGCGTGCGTATTCGCGGAAGAAAGTATCATAATCAAAATTTTTATGTTTTTTTGCTATGCGCAGTATACATTGCAGTCCGCCCATATCCGCTATAGCCTCGTCACGAATAAACTTGCCGCTGTATGTGCCGCCTTCGTAGGGGATGATATTGTCGTAATATTCTATAAGTTTTGCCGATCTCTTCTCAAAAGCGGCACGGTCTTCGTCTGTCCACCAGTCTTTTTTATTGCCGTCTTTGTCGAATTTTGAACCGCTCACATCAAAGGAATGTGATATTTCATGTCCTATTGTGGAAGCACCCAAAGTCGCGTAAAGCCTTTCCTTGCTGCTGTCGGCGGAATAAAAAGCCAATATCTCCGCCCAGAGGATCGCCATACTGTTTGTATTCTGCGAATTGTAGGCGTTGGCAGCAAGCGGGTCATCCGTCCATTCGGTCTTGTCTACCTGTCCGTTTATGCGGCTGATTATGATATCTCTTGAGCGGTCGGCTATTTTGCTTATTATTTCGTTATAGTCGCATCCCGTAAAATCAAGATCCGATACATCGGGGAAGTTATCGGGCCAACCGACCTGAAAATCCATATTATCAAGCTTTTCTATGGCTTTTTGACGTGTTGCTTCGCTTAACCAATCCTCTTGAGAAAGCATTATTTTATATTCGTCAATGATCTCCCGACATAATTTTGTTACATCGTCTTTCATTTTTTTATCGCCGTAACGCTGAATGTACGCGTTGGCAAGGGTAAGTGTCATTGTATACCGAACGGTTTCGGCTGCGGCTTTTTCAATACTCATAGGCTCGATGCCTGTCATTTGGTAATAGAAATCATTATAGTAATCAAGCGACTCCTTATCAAGATAATTGCAGTCATTGTACAATATGGATACTATCAGCTTGTCTTTAAGATATTCAAGGTTTTCTTCCGTGTATATCTCGCCGAGTCTGTCAAAATAATCGGGTACATATTCATAAATTCTCTCGGACTTGTCAAAACCGCAGTTTTCAAGCATATCTTTGAGCGGAAAATCACCGCAGCGGCTGTACAGATCATCAAGGTCTGCGACCGTCATATATTTTTCCACATCATCGGGGTCTGACAGTTCATCGCTTGTGGGAATAGTATCGGCAAAAAGATTTTCCCATTCAAAGGAATTTAAAAATATTTCGTCTGCCGCATCGGACTCAAAGCCGAGATGTGTCATCAGTTTGTTGTTAAGTTCTTTGCGGCAGTTATAATTTTTGAAAGCATAGTCCGAAAGTTCTTCATATTCGCTGCTGTCGCCAAGCTCAAGAGAGGGCGGCGTGATATTAAGCACATAGCGGCTGTTATCATAAATATCGGGATCTATGGTACAGCTGATAAAAGTGCTGTCGGGCAGTGCCCCGTCATAGCCTATGATATATTCGCTCAACTCGTCAAGATCGTCTATATCGGCTATTTCTTTTATCATTTCCGTCTCGGATTCGATATAGTCCGCTCTGGTATCAAAATCGAGGATCGCCTTATAAAGCTGCTGCAGCAGCTTTTCTTCATGATTGCGCGGTGTGGAAGTAAGGATGGTCATGATATTTTTTTGTACCATCTCTTCTGTATCGCTTTCAATATATCGTGATGTCATTCCCGCAGGGATAGAATTGTCAAGCACCCATTGTCCCGTGACAGCCATTGAAAAATCATCTTTTAAAGATACATTGGGGTCAATGGTCTCTTTAATATTGGATGTTACCCACGGCTTGCCTTTCGACCAGTCAAAGTTAAAATCGGGCTCATAGCTTTCTTCGGCATTTTCTGCGGCGGAGATGTATGACTCTGCGCCGTTGGCGGTTATAAGTCCGCCGTCTTCGTCATATTCAACCGTCGTACCGAGACTTTTGGCGATAAATTCGGCAGGTGTAAACAATCTGTCGTTAAAAATGATCTGTCCGCCGTATTCATAGTCGGTGGTCTCGCCGTCTGTCATGCTGTAGGAAACATTTTTGGGAAGTTCTATCCGACCCGAACCTGTGTCGATGACCGCCTGTTCGTTTTCCGCATCCCACTGTACATCATAACCAAGCTCGGTATAGACGTCGCGCACGGAGGCATACAGACTGTCTTCGTAATAAACACCCTCCGCGGCATAAACGCTTAATTGCGAACTCAGCAGGGATGCTATGGTAATTAAAGAAAAAATTCTTTTTTTCATGTTATCACTCCCGTTTGTATTAGATAATTAAATTGTACCATACCGGGCAAAAAAATACAATAAGATTATACATTTTAAACGGATCATGTGTATGCTGGCGGTGGTTATGTGTACTGCAAATTGGAATTTAACGGGGAGATAATGGCACGCGAAGTCGGGCTTTTAATAAAGCCCTCCACCCCTCAGTCGCAGCAAGCTGCG
>JAEEGL012496116.1_pt1 | contig 15271 bp, 13 predicted proteins | sample 9134231 | NCBI WGS metagenome assembly JAEEGL01 (sample SAMN16246548, study PRJNA631951) | gut metagenome | biome: gut microbiome; feature: rumen; material: fiber-attached | host: Bos | place: Iran: Karaj | collected 2018-10 | reverse complement strand
GTCAATCTTGTAGTAGGAGCTTATTCTGTGCCCCAGAACCCACATTATGTGACTTCCGTCTGCCAAAAGCAGAATACTGTCTCTTTCCGATCGCGGAATCTTCTCGTCTACAAAATAATCTTTTAATGACTTTTTGTGCATTTGATCATCTGTAGTGAGATAGTCTCCGGGACGTCTTGTTCTCAACATCGGCGAACACTCTATTTTACCATAATCCAGCCATTTAGTACACTCTGAAGACGGTATGTCAGATCCCTCTTCTCTGTCAGCCAAAGAAATTCTTACCTTCAGACCGCTGTCTGTAGCAGTCTCCCATTCTGCATTGATATCATCCAGCTCGATAATCTCTTCAAAGCCGCTGTTATCTTTTTCATCCGCTTCCTTGCAAATACGCATTGTAAGCTTGTCGTACTGTTTGAGAGCTCTTATTCCGTAAGGAAGGTCCAGAGATTTCTCGCCCTGCAGATCACACAAAGACAATACACTTTCCACATGTATTCTTCCAATATCTTTTCTGCCCACATGAAGACTGCCAAAAACTTCAAGTATTACTTCCTTCTGTATGTAGATATTTTCATTTTTCAAAGAAGGAACAGCAATTTCTAAGGTGTTCTCTGACACGCATGTCACAATTCTGTCGTAAGCTTCTCTGACCTTAGTCATCAGATATTCTTCCGCCTCTCTCACATCTGCTGCCAGGTCACTTATATGACTCTCCGCTCTGGAATTAATGTTTTTCTCAAGATAAGGCATTACTTCCAGTCTTATCTTGTTTCTTGTGTAGTCGGTAGTAAGATTGGTGGAATCCGTACAGTATTCCTGTCCCAAATCATCAAGATATTCCTCAATCTCTTTTCTTGTAAGTCTTATCAGAGGTCTTATTACATCCCCCGATACGGCCGGTACACCTACCATGCCGTGTATGCCGGTTCCTCTGCACATGTTTAAAAGAACCGTCTCTGCCACATCAGAACTGTGATGTCCTACGGCTATCTTCGTAGGCTTATGATCTCTGTAAGCTTCATATCTTGCTATCCTTCCTGCTTCTTCCGTAGATATGTGCTTTTCTTTTGCCAGTGCCTCTACATCAATTTCATGCAAATAAAAAGGAATATCATATTTGTCGCACAGACCCTTTACGAATGATGCATCGTGCGATGCATCTTCCCTGATAAGGTGATTAACATGTACCACCTCAAGGTCAAATGCCACTTTCTTCTGATATTCCACAAGATTAAGCAGGAGACACACTGAATCTGCACCGCCGGATATACCGGCAACCACGTGGTCTCCTTCTTCTATCATATTAAATTGTCTAATGGTTTCAGCCATCAGGTCAATCATTATTCGTTCTCGCTCTTAAAAATGATCTCATCCTCACCGACCAGACCAAGCTTTTCCTTGGCCACTTCTTCAGCATACTTCTTTGTCTTGGTATACTTCTCGTATTCTTCTATCTCGGTCGCTCTTTCCTGCTCGGATTCGATCTGTGCTGCAAGCTGTTCTTTCTGCTTTTCGTATTCAGCCAGTTTTTTTCTGTTATTATACTTGCCTACTCCCAAAACAACGGCAAGCAGTATTACAACTATAATAACCAGGGTAACGCTAAATCTGTTCTGACGCTTTTTTGCACTTCGTATTAAATATTTATTACCCTTCATTTCATCACCCGTTATAAATACTTATAAAGTTCTTTAGCCTCATCTTTCTTTACAGTCTCTTCAACTGCCAGCACTTCCACCTTTACTTCCTTATTCCCAAACTGAATTGTTATCTGATCCCCTACTTTAACATTGGCCGAAGCCTTTGCCACATTGCCGTTGATAAGCACTCTCCCCGCATCACAGGCTTCATTGGCAACAGTACGCCTCTTGATAAGTCTTGAGACTTTAAGATATTTGTCCAATCTCATAAAATACACCTTTATCGCTTATATAAAGAAAAGGGTAAGTACAAAGGTACTTACCCTAAATCCCATTTTCTGGACTGCTATATATTAGTTAACAGCATCCTTTAAAGCCTTACCAGCCTTGAACTTAGGAGCCTTAGAAGCCTTAATCTTCATAACAGCACCTGTCTGAGGATTTCTACCCTCTCTAGCTGCTCTCTTAGATACTTCGAATGTACCAAAGCCAACTAACTGAACCTTGTCACCCTTCTTAAGTGCGCCTGTAACTGTCTCTGTGAAAGCCTTAAGAGCTGCCTCTGCGTCCTTCTTTGTAAGACCAGCCTTCTTAGCCATAGCTTCAACTAATTCTGTCTTGTTCATGGAAATCTCCTCCTACGTACTACATAATAGTTTTTTGTGCGCTTTCAAACGCCTATACTATATATAGCCTTTTTTGGCTTCTTTGTCAACTATAAATTGGTGTTTTTCCCCATTTTATGCCATTTTTAACACTTTTTTAACAAATTATTCCTTTTCCTGCAGATCTGAGAATGAAAAAGTCTCATCCTGCTCGCTTCCATCCACGGAAATTGTGTAACTTCTGGTAACAAATCCGTCCTTTCTGAGGATGATTTCATGATTACCTGTCGTCTTTGCAAAGCTTATGGGTGATATTCCTATATAACTTCCGTCAAGATATACTTCAGCATCGGTAGGTGTGGCAACTGTAATCTTGTATCCGCTTACGGTCTTGGAAGTATTCTCCGCAGTAACTACCTCTGTGGGTATTGATGTAGGCACCGGTATCGGAGTAGGCGACGGAGATGCGGTTACATAGTGTGTGCTTGTATCCGTAAATGATGCATTCTTCTCCAGAGACAATTCCAATGTCGCACTTTCCTGACCTACTTTTATATACTGAGTAAGAGTCTCATATCCATCCGCTCTTGCAATCAGCTGATGTATTCCGTACTCAACTTTAATAGGAAAGTTCTTATCCTGTTCTTCTCCGTCTATGTATATTTCAGCAGTATCGGGATTGGTAACAATAATAAGTGTTCCGTAAGTAATGGGCTCCTCTACCTCAATAACACGGAGGTCAAGGTTGGTCTCCTGATTACGGGTAATGGTTACCGGCAGAGAGTCCTCAACTCTACCCTGACTGAGCAGAACATCGTATGATCCTTCGGGAACCGCTATAAGCATATCTTCCCCGATTGTTCTGATTATCTTGCTGCCCACTTCTATCCAGCCGCCAACGAAGTATTCTTCATTGCTGAGGCGCAGATATCCGTGTCCTCTGTCTACAGTTATGGAATTGACCACTCTGTCAACACCTCTGACAGTGATGGTATCCACGGAATTAACATCCATAAGCTCGGCCTGCTTGTCATCCGTATATACAAGCAGATTGTCGCTCAGATTAAATACACCGGTTGCCAGAGTAATTGTTCCGGCCTTTTCATCTATCTCAAATTCCGATGTCTCGTCAACTGTCCATGCAGTGTCGGACAATTGCAAAGAATTCAGGAGTTTTTTGTCTTTTAGAAAAGTTATGTTAACAATTTGACCTTCCTCTATCTGCTCCATTGAAAGAGAATCGCCGTACTTGTCATAGAGTTTGCTTGTTCCGTCATAGTTAAGTGTGTAATTACGCTTAACCAGCCTGTTGTAGAGGGTTATTGTCTTATCTTTACTGTTCTTGGATACTATAACGGCATTCTCATCCGCACTGTCATACATGCCTGCCTTGGTTACTATAAAACCCGTATTGGCAGAGGCAGTACTGTTTCCGGCTGATGATCCGCATGAACACAGCAAGAGGCACATGATTAACAAATATGCAGTTGTCCTTACTTTTTTGTTCTTGCTCACTACTGTAACAACTCCAACAACTTTTCTTTAACGTTCAATGAAGGTTCTTCTATTACCTTTTCAAGCAGGTAATTCAGTTTTTCTCCGATTGCGGGACCCGGGGCCATTCCCCCGGCAATAAGATCCGATCCGTTAATCGCCAGATCTGAGATCTGCACACAGTCACCGTCCGAGATGACTTTATCATATGCATCCCATATTTTCCCTAATTCTTCTTCTTTTTGTTCTCTTTTATAATCCGACTGGGCTGAGACATCGGCTGCTTTAACCTTTAGCAGCATAGGGAACAGATCCCTTCCTATAAGATTCATGGCCTTTCTAACCGACTTACCGTCCGCCTCAATCTTCCTGTCGTGATATTTTACCAGTTTCTCAACCTTGTAAAGGGTATCATTGTCAAAGCGAAGTCTCTTCATTATTGTATGAGCCATCACCGCAGACAGTTCCGCATGACCGTAGAAATGATCTATGCCTTTTTCATCGGTAATCTTTCGCTTTGGCTTGCCTATGTCATGGAAGAGCATTGCGTAGCGCAATACTTTGTCATCCTCCACTCCCTGCATGGAACGAATTATATGCTCTCCAACACTGTAACAGTGATGAGGATTGTTCTGCTCCGTTACCATGCATTCATCCAGCTCGGGCATTATTACGGAAGTGATTCCCAGTTCATAACAGTCCCTGATATATTCCGGATGAGACGAGATAAGCATCTTGGTCAGCTCTACGTTGATTCTTTCGGCACTGATTGCTTCAAGATTGCCATAGAGATCCTTAATTGCTTCTCTTGTTCCTTCTTCTATATCATAACCCAGCTGAGCCGAAAAACGAACCGCTCTCATCATCCTCAGGGCATCTTCGGAGAATCTTTCCTTGGGATCGCCCACACAGCGGATCACAGCATTATTGATATCTTCCATTCCGCCGAATTCATCTACAAGGCCGCTGGCATTGTAGGCCATGGCATTGATGGTAAAATCGCGGCGTTTCAGGTCTTCTGTAAGACTCTTGGTATATACTACGTCCTTGGGATGTCTGTTATCCTCGTATTCACCGTCTATTCTGTAGGTCGTTACTTCATATCCAACATGATTCTTAAGTACGGTAACTGTTCCGTGCTGTATTCCCGTATCAATGGTCGGCCTGAAGAGAGCCTTTATCTCTTCGGGCCTGGCACTTGTTGTAATATCCCAGTCGTTAGGTTCTCTGCCAAGAATCGAGTCTCTGACGCATCCGCCTACAGCGTAGGCTTCATATCCGGCCTGTTCGAGTCTTTCTATTATATAATTTACATCCTTTGGCATATCAATGATCATTTTCCGACCTCCGGATATATGTTAAAAAGCTATTTTGAAGTCAGTCTTACTGTCTCTCTTGCTATTGCAAGCTCTTCATTTGTAGGAACTACCATAAGTGTTATCTTGTCTCCGGGATTGGATATGATCACTTCTTCACCTCTGGTATTGTTCTTCTCGGTATTAACACTTGTTCCCAGGAATTCAAGATATTTCGCAATATCTTCTCTCATGGAGATATTGTTCTCTCCTATACCGGCTGTGAAAGCAATTACATCCACTCCTCCCATGGCAACAATATAAGAACCAATATATTTTGCTACTTTATAAGCATATGCATCAAGAGTGTCCTGGGCCTTTGTGTTGCCGCCATCAGCTGCTGCCGCCAGATCTCTGAAATCACTTGAAACTCCGTCGGAAAGGCCGTATACACCTGATTTCTTGTTAAGAACATTTACCACTTCATCAGAAGTAAGTCCCTCCTTATCGGCTATAAATCCAACGATTGCGGGATCGATATCTCCCGAACGAGTACCCATCATAAGACCCTCAAGAGGTGTAAGTCCCATGGAGGTATCCACTGACTGTCCGTTCTTTACTGCCGATATGGAAGCTCCGTTACCAAGGTGACATACGATGATCTTAAGGTCTTTACGATCTTTGCCGAGTATCTTTGCTGCTCTGTCAGATACATAATCATGACTTGTACCATGGAAACCGTAACGACGTACCTTGTATTTCTCGTAATATTCATAAGGAAGTCCGTAAAGATAAGCTTTCTTCGGCATAGTCTGATGGAATGCCGTATCAAAAACGGCAACCATGGGAACACCCGGCATTACTTCGGCACAGGCATTGATACCAATGATATTGGCGGGATTGTGAAGAGGTGCCAGATCGTTACACTCTTCAATAGCCTTCATTACTTCATCATCTATTACTACAGATGAGGCAAATTTTTCTCCTCCGTGAACTACTCTATGACCAACTGCATCAATCTCGGAAAGGGAATCTATCACTCCTACTTTCTTGTCAGTAAGCTTGTTTATGACCAGCTTAACAGCATCCTTATGATCCTTCATCGCTACTTCTTCGGTAACCTTATCACCTCCCTTAGGTTGGTGTGTTATGGCACTTCCGCCAATTCCTATTCTTTCGCAGAGTCCTTTAGCGAGAACCTGCTCTGTATCCGATTCGATTAACTGATATTTCAAAGATGAACTTCCGCAGTTTATTACTAATACATTCATTTTTCTTTTCTCTCCTATTTATCCTCTATTCCCTTTATGGGTATGTCCTTCTAATATGCTCTTCCCCAGTAAACCATCTTCTTGGCCGGTTTGCCACAGCATACACATGTATCACTTATCTGCTCCTGCTCGAAAGGCATACAACGGCTTGTTGCAGACATTTTTTCTTTGATTGCATCTTCGCATGCCTGGTCACCGCACCACATAGCTTTTACGAATCCGGGTGTAGTATCCAAAATCTTCTGCATCTCATCCAGGTTCTTTGCAACATATGTGTGTGCATCTCTGTGCTCTCTTGCCTTCTCAAGCATATCTTTCTGGATAGTATCAAGAAGCTTTGGTATCTCTGTTTCAACAGCATCAAGACTGCAGTCAATCTTCTCACCGTTATCTCTTCTTCCGAATACACACTTGCCTGCTTCTATATCCTTGGGACCGATCTCTATTCTTACAGGGATTCCTCTCATCTCCTGCTCAGAGAATTTCCATCCCGGAGTCTTGTCGGAATCATCAACCTTTACTCTGCATCCGGCTTTAGCAAGTCTGTCTCTGAGTTCATATGCCTTATCAAGAACTCCTTCTTTCTTCTGCTGGATAGGTATGATCATTACCTGTACGGGAGCAACCTTAGGAGGAAGTACCAGTCCCGAATTGTCACCGTGTACCATGATCATTGCACCGATAAGACGTGTTGTTGTACCCCATGATGTCTGATGAACATACTTAAGAGTATTGTCCTTATCAGTGAACTGAATGCCGAAAGCCTTGGCAAATCCGTCACCAAAGTTGTGGCTTGTTCCTGACTGAAGTGCCTTACCGTCATGCATAAGTGCTTCGATTGTGTATGTAGCTTCCGCACCGGCAAATTTTTCCTTGTCAGTCTTACGTCCCTTGATAACAGGAATAGCAAGCACTTCCTCGCAGAAATCAGCATATACATTAAGCATCTGAATTGTTCTCTCTTCTGCTTCTTCTGCTGTTGCATGTGCTGTATGTCCTTCCTGCCATAAGAATTCACGGGAACGAAGGAAAGGTCTTGTCTCTTTTTCCCAACGAACTACAGAACACCACTGGTTATATACCTTAGGAAGGTCTCTGTATGACTGGATATCATTTTTATAAAAATCACAGAAAAGTGTCTCAGAGGTAGGTCTTACACACATTCTCTCCTGAAGAGGGTTAAGACCGCCATGGGTAACCCATGCAACCTCAGGTGCAAATCCCTCGACATGGTCTTTTTCCTTATTGAGAAGACTCTCGGGGATAAACATGGGCAGGTATACATTCTGTACCCCTGTCTCCTTGAATCTTGCATCCATCTGTGACTGAATGAGTTCCCAGATAGCATAACCTGCGGGCTTGAACACCATGCAACCCTTAACGCTGGTGTAGTCCATAAGTTCTGCCTTCTTAACCACATCTGTGTACCACTGTGCGAAATCAACATCCATGGATGTGATCGCTTCGACTAATTTCTTGTCTGCCATTATCTTTTCTCTCTTTCTGCTTCGCGCCATTCGAAGCCAGTGTATTTTTTTGCCATTTTGGCCGGCTAATACTCTATTATAGTGCGAAAAGAGCCAAATATCAATGGTTTGACCATATCAAGGCTCTTTTCGTAAAAGGTTCTTATGTATTTGTATCTTTATAAAAACAGCGAAAACTATGCAAGTCTCGCGATCACCTCCAGAAGCATCTTATAAACCCTCTGTACCGACGGTATATTCATGCTCTCATTAAAGGTGTGTATATTCTTAAGATCGGGACCGAAGCTGATACAATCGATATCCTTAATCTTATCTGCAAAGAAACCGCATTCCACTCCTGCATGAATGGCTTCAATCTTTGGTTCTTCATTGTACTGCTCTTTGTATACTTCCGTCATCAGCTCGCGAATAGGAGACTGCTCTCTGTATTCCCATCCGGGATACTCTCCATGGAATATCACATTGCCTCCTACGGCTTTCATTCCTGTTCTCAGTCTCATCTTAAGATTCTCTTTCTCGGAAGCAACGGAGCTTCTGAGGCAATGAGTTGTTATGACGCATTTGTCATTTTTCTCAAGAATACCCATGTTCAGAGAAGTTCTCACAAAGTCATTGCTATCAGGACTCATTCTCTGTATTCCGTTGGGAAGACAATTGAGCATGTACAGTATCTTGGAACTTGTCGCCGCATCCGATGCCACGGTATCAAATATGAATTTTCCCTTAACATCTTTGGCCTGAATCGACTTAAAGACTGGACGACACACTATCATCATTTTGGGATCTGTGGATGAATACTCGTTTTTGAGTTCCTTCGTTATATCAGAAGCAATCTGCACAGCCCTGCTGAGCAAATCTTCCGTCTGATCTTCTCTTAAGCCGGCAAGCACTATCTGAGCTTCCGCATTAATCGGTATGGCATTGTCCTTCGAACCGCCCTTCAGCTCTCGAATGCGAATATCGAATCTTTCGCTTATGGCCTGGAGCACACGTCCGAGTAGTACACAGGCATTTGCCCTGTTTTTGATTATCTCAACTCCGGAATGACCTCCCGTAAGACCCGAAACCATGACCTGCATTACGGGGCCCTGGACCTTGGTATTGTTGATGGGAAGAACACACTTCGCAACAACACCTCCGGCACAGCTTACGGTAAATATTCCTTCGTCTTCGGAATCTATATTGAGCATAGTGTGACCTTTTACATCACTTATATCTATACCTGCTGCCCCCAGCATACCTATCTCTTCATCAACGGTAAAGATTGCCTCAATCGGTGGATGCTTTAATTCTTCATCGGCAAGAATGGCCAGAGCCATTGCAATGGCAATTCCGTCGTCTCCTCCGAGAGTTGTATCCTTAGCCCTTATCTCGTCACCCTCTACATAAAGGTCGATGGGATCTTTTGACATATCTATCTTTGTATTGGCAGGATTGACTTCGCAGACCATATCCATATGGCCCTGGATGATTACGGGTTCTTTATCCTCAGATCCTTCGCTGGCATCCTTCCAAATAATCACATTGTTCATATTATCCTGTCTGTATTTCAGATCATGTGATTTTGCAAACAGTACAAGATAATCACTTATAGCCTTTGTATTACGAGAACCGTGGGGAATCTGCGCAATCTGCTCAAAGTAGCGCATCACTTCTGTCGGCTGAATATTCTCTAGTACACTCATTTCATTCCTCCAAGAACTTTTTCCTATGTTAGTATACCACTTCTCAGCCCCGTTTAGTTTTTTTGTTATAAAAAAGATTCCCTCTGATTATCTCTGTAATAATCAAAAGGAATCTTTATTATTTCTCTTCATCTGTGATAGTCATCGTTTCACCTGTTACAGGATGCGGAAATACCATCTTATATGCTCTGAGAGCCACAGTTTTTATGTTGTTTTCCATGCTGTATTCAATGGATTTTTCAGATCCGTATTTACGGTCTCCCAAAAGAGGATAGCCTGCATTGCTGCATTGAAGTCTTATCTGATGATGCCTTCCCGTAATAAGCTTGATATCAAGAAGTGCCTCATTTCCTTCTCTCTCCGCAACTTTATACTGAAGGATTGATTTTTTGGCTCCCTTCTCTCCTTCTTTGCATATTATTGAACTGTTGGTCTTCGCATCCTTTCTAAGATAGTCCGTGAGAGTGCCTTCATCATCCTTCGGACCTCCATACACTCTTGCAAGATAGTATTTTTCCGGCTTAGCTTCATTCATAAGCTTCGTAAAAGCTGCCGTGATTTTGCTGTCTTTCGCAAAGAGCACTATGCCGGACACAGGCTGATCAAGTCTTCCGATTATGCCAATCGTATCTTTCTTGCCTTTGGAAGAAAGATAATTCATCACTTCACTGTAGAGGTCTTTCTCAGCAAGCTTGGATGTCTGAGTCGCTATTCCGGCTTCTTTGTGAACCGCCAGAATATAATCATCTTCATATAATATCTTCACCGGATTAGTTCCTTTTCTTAAAAATATGTCGACTATTATATCATTTTGGCAGACTTAGAAGCATAATTCAATCTAGTCTTTCTCTTTTGAAAGGATTATCTTTATTTGGGAAATATATTCTTCTCCTATCGGGCTTAAAGGTACATTTTTCTTAGTAACATATCCGATATGCATGAGATCGTTTTCTTCATCCCCTTTGTATGGAAGCATCTTGAACTGCTTACCGTTAATCTCATCACTGATTATTCCCGAACAGAGCGTATAGGCGTTCAATTCTTTCATAATCCCCAATGCAGAACCCCTGTCATTAACTTTTATTTTTCTGGAATAATCCTTTTCGGCAAGTATTTCTTCTGCGTAAAAAATCGAATCCGAATCGCGCTGCTCAAAGGAAATACAAGGATAAGGCTTAAGGTCTTCAAAAGTAATTTCTTTTTTATTTGCCAAAGGATGATTACTTGAAAGATATACACAAGCTTTACAATCAATAAGATTTGTAAAGTGCAGATCGTTATTTCTTAGTTCTTTTTCTATTATCCTGTTATTGTAATCGCTTATAAACAGAATTCCGATTTCGCTCTTCATGTTTCCGACGTCGTCGATAACATCTTTGGTATTGGTCTCTCTGAATGCAAACTCAAACTCTGACGTATCATATTCTTTGACAAGATCAGTAAATGCTCTGATTGCAAAAGAATAGTGCTGTGTGGATATTCCGAATTTTTTCTTTCTGCTGCTCTTTGTATCGAATTTGTCTTTTAGGATTTCATATTGCTGAAGAACCTGTTTAGCGTAGATAATAAAATCCCTTCCGTCTAAGGTCAGTTCAACACCTCTCCCGGAACGTAAAAAGACCGGAAAACCCAATTCTGTTTCAAGTTCTTTTATGGACTTTGTAAGTGTGGGCTGCGAAATAAAGAGTTTCTCGGCTGCTTTATTCATGGAACTACTGTTTGAAATTGTAATTGCATATAGTAATTGCTGTATTGTCATGGATTATTCTCCATTCATGTATATACTTCTACTTGCTTTCTGATTGCATTATTATGCTATTTTCGTACAAGTATAGCATTCGTGAAATGTGTTGAATAATCACTTTTTTTTATCGTCAGTAATAACTTTTGGCTAATACAAATCTAAAAAATCATATTAAAGTCATTAAACAAAAAAGCGCCGTTTCCGGCGCTTTCTCTTTTATACCTTGAAGCGATAGCCGACTCCCCATATAGTCTCAATATATTGAGGATTGGCACTGTCTATCTCTACTTTTTCTCTTATCTTTTTGATATGAACGGTTACAGTTGCTATGTCACCTATAGAGTCCATATCCCAAATCTCTTTAAAAAGTTCTTCCTTGCTGTATACGTGATTGGGATTCTCGGCAAGGAATGTGAGCAGATCAAATTCCTTACTTGTAAACTGCTTTTCTTCACCGTCAACATACACACGTCTTGCTGTCTTATCGATCTTAATGCCTCTTATCTCAATTATGTCATTGGCTTTTTTATGAGTTGTTACAAGAGCATCATATCTTGCAAGGTGTGCTTTAACTCTGGCCACAAGTTCACTTGGACTGAAGGGCTTTGTCATATAATCATCCGCACCAAGACCAAGTCCTCTTATCTTGTCGATATCGTCCTTCTTTGCAGATACCATAAGGATGGGAATCTGCTTTTCGTCACGAATTTTTTTGCATACGTCAAAACCATCCATTCCCGGGAGCATAAGGTCAAGGATAACAATATTAAAATCTTCGCTGAGAGCCTTAACAAGTCCGCCATCACCTGTATTCTCAATGGTAACTTCAAATCCGCTCAGTTCCAGATAATCTTTTTCAAGTTCAGCTATTTCCTGTTCGTCTTCAATGATCAGTACCTTACTCATTGGATTCTCCTCCTGTTTCTTCCTTGTTATCTACATATTTGCGGATTACAAAATGCATACAGGTTCCTTCGCCTTCTTTGCTGGTAGCCCATATATATCCGCCGTGATCTTCTATGATTTTCTTTGCAATGGAAAGACCTATGCCGCTGCCTCCCTGAGAACTGTTACGGGATGCATCGGTACGATAGAATCTCTCAAATATCTTTGCAAGATCCTTGGATGCGATTCCTTTTCCGTTGTCCTCGATCTCGACACGAACCGAATCAACCTCATCAAGGAGTCGTATCTCTATCTCGCCTTCCGCCTTATCCATGTATTTTTCACTGTTGCCTATAATATTGTTAATAACCTTCTTAAGCTGTTCCGGATCGGCAATGATCCTTGTGTCATGATGAAGAAGGTTGGTGTAATTGAGTTTTATATTCTTACTCTCAAGATCAAGTCCCACCTCTTCAACACAATCAGAAAAGAAGTCGGCGACATTGATTCTGTGAAAATGGTAAGGAATACGATTGCTGTCAATTCCCTGATAATATGTAAGTTCGTTGATCAGCCTGTCAAGCTCAATAGTCTTGGAATATATTGTCTTAATGTAACGTTCTTTTTTTTCTTCCGTATCAGCAACACCGTCCATTATTCCCTCTACGTATCCCTTGATGGATGTAATGGGGGTCTTCAGATCGTGGGTGATATTGCTTATAAGTTCCCTGTTTTCCTGCTCATTGTTGACCTTGTCATCTCTCTGATCCTTGAGTCTGAGTCTCATATCCTCATAGCTGGCGTAGAGTTCTTTAATCTCTCCGTCGCACTCGCCGGGAGTAAGGACATAGTCGAAGTTGCCTTCTGCGATATTGTGCATGGCATCGTTAAGATCTCTGATTCGGGAAAAAACAACGTTATTAACCCAATGTGTCAGAGCCATAGAAAGCAGAACCATCAGAGTGATAATTCCCACGAATATCTGCAATACGAGCCTTCTGGGAATCGCCTGAATATCCGAAAAGACAACAAGAAGTAAACCCATCACCGCTAAAAGTGTCGGAATCGATAAAAGAGATATGAAGATTACACACAGTGTCTTTTTCAGATTCATAGCTAAAGTATAGCACAGGGACATATAAAATGAAGAAATTTAGAATAAGGTTTTTATTAAAAAAGTGTAAATTAAAGACATAAAAAAGCCCGAACCTTTCGGCTCGGGCTAATATTATGATCTGTTTTATCTTTGAGATTCTATACCGGGGAAGAAAGCTTTGATAACTCCGAATGCCACTCCGGCTACAGGCCATACAATCCATGTTATATGCCAGTTACCTGAAAGAAAACTCCAAGCAAGATATCCGGCTGTTACAAGTGACCAGTATGCTCCTGCAAGAGGTGCTGCCTTTTTGTTTACTTCCTTATTGGCTATTGTAAAATCACCTTCCTGAAGAAGAACATCATAGCCTTCTTTGATATTGCCTACATTGATAAACATATTAACGGCAGATGCTATGATAACCAGCATAAGTGCTACCATCAATACTTCAATAGTCTCAGATGCTTCGGCCAGTGCTGCTATTACAAGCGGAACAGGACTAAGTATACACATCACTACACCTATGGCTACTCTGATATTGTGTATCGGCATAAATGCCTCTTTCTTCTCTTTTACCATTCCGTCTATGCCGTATTCTGTATCTATTCCGCCATCTTTAAGATATTTAAACTGCTCCTCTTTCGATCCCTGAATGATAAACATGAATACTGCTCCGGCAATAAGACCAAAGAGTACTATAAGTCCGATAATCACTGCCAGACTTTCTGCTATAATATTCTGCTCAGATAATGCGCTAAGAATCAACAATACTACCGGTGATACTATACACATTGATACTCCCAGTGCAATAAATGGTGTCACGCGTCTCTTCATATCAAGATAATCGTTGGCTTCTTTCATTGTTACTCTTCTGAGAACTGTTGCAGGCTCTTCACTGTACACAATTTCTGTGCCTTCAGTTATTACAGTAGTATCTCCTTCTATATCATCTTTTAAAAGATAATCTGTTGATACTCCAAATATCTCAGCCATCTGTATGATTCTCTGAAGATCGGGAACTGCCTGAGCACTTTCCCATTTTGATACTGACTGTCTGGATACCATTAACTTATCCGCAAGTTCTTCCTGTGACCATCCACATTTTTTTCTTTCATTAATAATCTTATTTGCTAATATCATTGTTATTTCCTCTTTCTTTGTTTGCATATTAATGAGTTCCTTTTGTCGACAATCACAAGTTAACAGTTACATTGGTTGCATGCTATAAACTTTGCTTTTCAATTTGTCAACCGGCGGTTGCAATGGCTTAACCACGCGGTTTATAGCATGCGCTTTATATGATATTAGTTTATTTTTTTTATAAATCTTTGACTAAAAATCTAAAAAGCGATTTAAAATGTCTACCTCTCACTGAATCTTTCCGCTATCTCTTTACATACCATATCGGAATTATCAAGGAAAAGAAGTTCTTTGCTGACACCCAAGAGTCGCAGATCCTTTCTGATCTGTTTCTTGGCACTGTCAGGTACTTTGATACGAAGAACAATACTTTTATGGTCTTTTGGTATAGGCTTTATCCTTCGCTTACCTTCTTCAAGGCTATCTTTAAATAATATATATCTTCCTCGCTGAATATTCTGGCGGAGACTGTAGCTGGGTGCATAGACAAATATAATGTCATCATCTTCTTTGCCGGCTGTATCCTCTCCTACATTATCCGTATTCTTATAGCTTTCGCATATGGCATTTACTCTCGGATAATTGGCCACATCACTGTCATTGCTTTTAAATACAATAACCTCCGCATCTTTCCCTACGGACATCTTGTCGTCATGACAGGCAAAATAAAGCCCTACAAGTGCATTTTCAGATACATCAAGAAGTCTCGTCGGTATACCATGATGCTGAAGAAGAGCCAAAAGTTCGATAGGAGTCAGGTCTCTTGAGAAGACTGTAGGCAATTTGTATTTTGCCATCTCTATCATATTTCTCTCTTCTTCAATCAGAGCCTTACCTGCCTGAGTCTTTCGTCCTATGGATGGTATCAGGTCATTGTCACAGCAGGCCTGTCCTCTAAAAAGCAGACTTAAACCCTTCTCTCC
>JAEEGL012344537.1_pt1 | contig 15271 bp, 10 predicted proteins | sample 9134231 | NCBI WGS metagenome assembly JAEEGL01 (sample SAMN16246548, study PRJNA631951) | gut metagenome | biome: gut microbiome; feature: rumen; material: fiber-attached | host: Bos | place: Iran: Karaj | collected 2018-10 | reverse complement strand
GCGCGACCTGAACATCAACATCTGCAAGACCAAGAAGCTCACGAACATGCGCGCTTCGGGCTCCGACGACAAGGTCATCCTGCCGCCTGCGGTCAAGTTCTCTCTGGAGGAAGCCCTGGAGTACATCCAGGAGGATGAGCTGGTGGAAATCACCCCGAACCATATGAGAATGCGCAAGATTCTCCTCGATCCGCTCGCGCGGAAGAGAAATTCTGGTTTCGAAGATTGATTTTCGGAAAAATTATTTGTACCTTTGCATCCCTTAATCTGTTTCAAGCGATGGAATACGTTATTCCGCTGAATGGATGGGCCGCCGGCGAACGGGAATACCGCTGGCAGGCGGGAATCAAGTTCTTTCAAAAGTTTGACAATGCAGAAATCCTTGACGCTGATGTCGTAATCGAGGCAAAGGCCGTCAAGTCAGGGCATTATATCGGCGTGGACCTGGATGTGCAGGGCAGCGTCACGGTCCCTTGCGACCGGTGCCTGGAGGACTTGACCCTGCCTGTGGAGGCACACCCTTCCTTCAGCGTTAAGTTTGGCGAAGAGGCTTCGGAGGAGGAAGAGTTGCGGGAAGGTTCACGTGAGATTCTCCTTGTGGACGCTTCGGACGCCGATTTGGACCTGAGCCAGGCGATCTACGATTACGTCTGTCTTTCGCTGCCCCTGCAGCGGGTCCACGCGGAAGGGAAATGCAATCCCGACACCGTCAGATTTCTGAGTCAGGAGCCGGTGAACGAGGAGGCTGCCGAAACGAACAGCCCGTTTGCCGCTCTGAAAGGACTTTTTAATGAAAAATAGAAACAATAAAAGATAATAATTATGGCACATCCGAAACACAAACTCTCCAAGCAGCGGAGAGACAAGAGAAGAACGCACGACCACGCTGCCGTTCCCACCCTCAGCGTTTGCCCGAACTGCGGTGCTACCGTGATGTATCACCGTGTCTGCCCTGAGTGCGGCTACTACCGCGGTCGTCAGATCATCGTCAAGAGCGCAGAGTAATTCCTTGCGCCGGAACCTTCCGGCCGTCGCGGCCTCATAGTTCAACGGATAGAACGGAAGTTTCCTAAACTTTAAATCGAGGTTCGATTCCTCGTGGGGCTACGATAAGTGCATCGCCATCCGGCGGTGCATTTTTTGATGGACGCCCCACGAGGAATCGGGCGGCAGGCCGCCCCGATTCTTTCACCCCGCCGCTACGCGGCCGCCCCCAGGGGCAACTGGGGGAGTTCCCCAGACCTCCCGGGTCGCTTCGCTCCGAGTGTAACTTTCTGATTATTGGACCCGCACCCTCTGGTGCAAAAACAGCGTTCTATGTATTAAAGTGTTCCAGACACCACTTTGTTAAGTGGCTTCTGGAGCAATTTTGCGTGCAGAAGTCCGTTTTTGCGCTTGCTGGTTCGGGTTGCGGACTTCGTCCCCATATATGGTTATTGACATTTTTCGACAAAGTGGGTAACTTTGCGCTGGATTCAATTATAGCACAATGAAAAAAACCATCAGAGAAGTCCTTTACGAGTGCCAGGCGAAGAAGACGGCAGTTCTGGCGACCAATTTCTACAATTATGAGACACTGGTATGTGTGGCGAAGGCTGCCCAGGCCGTAGGTGCGCCGGTAATGCTTCAGCTTACCCGTTCCTCCATCGACTATATGGGATTGCACACGGCGTACAAGATGGGCCGGCAGGTGATTGCCGATTATGGTCTCCAGGGCTATATCCACCTGGATCACGGTCCCAGCCTGGAACTGGTGCAGAAGTGCCTGGACGAGGGATTTGATTCGGTGATGATTGATGCGTCCGAGAAGCCTTTCGAGGAGAATGTGGCCACATCGGCCAAGGCCGTGGAGATGGCAAAGCCGTATGGCGCCAATGTGGAAGCCGAGCTGGGGTATGTTGCCAAGCTGGGCCAGGAACAGGGCGGCGGTTTCACGACGCCGGAACAGGCCGTTGAGTTTGTGAACCGTACGGGTGTCGATGCCCTGGCCGTGTCCATCGGCTCTGCACATGGTTTTTACAAGCTTCCGCCGCATCTGGACATTCCGCGCCTGGCCGCCATCCACGCTGCTACGCCCGTAGCCCTGGTCCTGCACGGCAGTTCCGGCATTCCGCACGACCAGGTGCGCGAGGCCATCGCCAACGGTATCGTGAAGGTGAACCTGGCCACCGAAATCAAGGACAACTTCATGCGGGCCCTCAAGAAGGTTCTTTCGGAAAGTGATGAAATTGACCTCCGCAAAGTATTCCCCAAGGCCATGATTCCTGTGGTGGACCTGCTCAAAGAGAAATATACTGTCACTGGCGCAAAAGCAGAATAATGCTATCTTTGCAAAAAGAACGGATATGAAAAAAGGCTGGAAAATCTTCTGGTGGACGCTGTTGTGCGTCCTGGTTGCCCTGGTGGTGGCCGTGTTGGCCATCTGGGGCGGAGAGATCCGCACCCTGGCTACCGTGGAGCCCGTAGCGGGCAACGATTACCTGTATACGATGCAGTACCGGGCCTCCTATGACCTGGACGATGTCATCGGGAAGGACGTGGACACGAACCCGGAGTTGCTGGACTACGTGATTTCCCGCGTCGGCAAGGGACTGCCCATCAAGATCAGCAGTTCCCAGGTAGCCGACGAGAACGGCGAGATGGACGTGTTCAACTGCACCAGTTTCCAGGCTTTGAAGGCTGATGGGGAAGGCTTCTGGTACGGCCGTAACTATGATTACTTCAAGAATCCGACGCTGGTTACCTTCTCTCACCCCAAGAAGGGATACGCCTCCATCGGTGTAAGCGACATGTCCCATTTCGGCTATTCTCTGGAGAAACTCCCGACCAAGTTCCTGTCTCGCCTGAACTGCCTGGCGGCGGTCTATGCTCCCGTGGACGGCATCAACGAGAAGGGTCTCTGCACCTCCGTCATGGCCCTTCCCAAGCAGGCTTCCCAGCAGGATACGGAGAAGCACGATGTGGGCACGACCATCATCATGCGCCTGTGGCTGGACCGCTGCGCGACGGTGGAAGAAGCCTTGCAATTGCTTGAGACCGTGGATGTCCGTCACGACGCCTCCGTGAATTCCGGTTACCACTATATGGTGGCCGATGCTGGCGGCGACTGCGCGATCGTCGAGTTCGACAAGGAGGACGGCTGGAAGACGATGATTCTCCGGAAGGACCCGGAGCAGAACGCAATGCTGGTTACGAACCACCTGCTTTCACCCAAGTACCGCACCGACGAGCCCGACATCGCCGTGGGCAATCCCCACAGCAGGAGTTGGTGGCGCTATGAGACGGCCCAGGCGTATCTGGACAGCCTGGGCGGCCGCCTGACCTTCGCCCAGGTGCAGGAATGCCTTGCCCAGGTCCACTGGAAAGACCTTCCGGTTCCCGGCGGCAAGGTGGAAGATACGCAGTACAGCAACGTCTATGACCAGCAGAACTGCACGCTGGCCCTGCGTAACTGGAACGACTACGAAACGACCCACCGCTTCGAACTGAAGTAGGCGGAGCTATCCCGATCAGATCTTTGTGAAGCGGACGGTGTAAACTGTTCCGCTAAAGGTAACTTTGCCCGTATACTGTCCGGGAGCGAGGCGCTTGACGGAAAGGGGCACCGGATGGAAGATGTCGCCTTCCTGTTTGTTGGAGAGGACCTTGGCCCCAGTGGAGGAGTAGATGTCAATGCTGACAGGAACCTTTTCCGCTGCATCAACGGCTATGTTGACCTGTTCGGTGGCGGCTGTCGGAAATGCGTAAACCGGACGGGACGGATCCTTGACGGCGAAGGGGATATGGACTTCGACCGGTTCTTCTCCATCGGACGCTGCGACGTGCAGGGTGCTGATACCGGCCTTCAGGGCCTTCAGGGTCAGGGTCTCTCCGGAAAGGTCCAGGGAAGAAAGATCCGGATCTTCCAGCGAGGTTTCGAAGAAGAGTTCATCGCCGTCGGGATCGTTGAACCATCCGCCTATTTCCAAGGTCTTGCTCTCTCCCGGTGCATCGATGACGATGGTCGATGGACAGCTGTCCTGCGCCCACGGCTGGCGGTTCGCCGCGATGGATACGGTCAGAGAGAGGGTGGCTGTTGCCTTGTCCTCGTTGGTTGCCGAAATCTTGAAACTGTGGGAGCCGATGCCCAGTTCATTTGCGTCCAGCACGAGAATATATCCACTCTGTCCGTCTCCCTGGATGGAGGCGCCCGGCTTCTCCGGCGAAAGTGTGACGAGAACGCGTTGGTTCATGGGGTCGCTGACCGTGAAGGGGATTTCTTTCACCTCCTTATAACGAAGTTTGGACGGAGCCTCGCCTGCCCAGGCCAGGACCGGAGCCTGGACGGGCGTATTCAGGTCGAACGTAAAGGCGCCGTACGCATCCAGTTTCCGGCCGATGTATCGGGAACCCGTGAAGAAGTTTGGAACCGCGCCGCGGATGATGCGGGTGCGGCATTCTTCTGCCGTAAAGCCGGGTCCGCCGAAATAGGATACAAGAAGGGCGGCGACGCCGGATACGTGCGGGCAGGCCATGGAGGTTCCCTGCCAGTCCGTTCCTCCGTATTTGTTGCTCAGGAGCGTGCTGTAGATGCCTAGCTTGGCATCTCCGCCGGGGGCGGCGATATCGAGCCATTCGCCATAGTTGGAATAGGATGCCTTGTTGCCAGTGGCACCGAAAGCGCCGACGGCGATGATGGGCTCGTACGACACAAGGGGATCATAGTCAAAGTTGTCGTTGCCCGCCGCAAAGACGGCCACGCCGCCCTTCATGGGTGAATCGGGCAACTGGTTTCCGTCGTTGTCGCAGCCGGCGTACTTGATGAAATAGTCGATGGCCGCCTTGTATTCAGGCAGATCGTTGATGGTGTAGGAACGGTACAGTTCGATTTCTTCGTCCGTGGTAAAGCCATCCCCGTTCATGTCCGGGGAGAAGCCCCAGCTGCACTGCAGGATCACTGCGCCATGGTCAGCACCGTGCTTGATGGCTTGGAACAGGTCGGGCTGGTTTCCGTACAGGTCGAAAATCTGACAGGAAAGGACCTTCACTCCGGGAATACCGGCCGCCGCATCCCCGCCGGCGATGCCGGCAACGCCGATGCCGTTGTTGCTGATTGCTGCGATGACGCCCGCCACGTGCGTACCGTGACCCTGTGTGGGAACGACAGTGGGTGTATTGTTGTTGAAATTATAGCTTCCGGAACCGTCTTCCAGGCAGGGAATCAGGTTGGCTTCCAGATCCTCATGCTGCATGTACACGCCTTCGTCCACCACGGATACGATGACCGTATTCTTGCCCACGGTGAATTCGTCCCAGACCTTCTGGACGTTGATGTCCGCACCTTGGTAACGGGTGTTGACATAGTGCCACTGGCTGCTGAAGTAAGGGTCGTTGAAGCTGCGGAGACGGACGGGAAGTTGCGGGGTGACCGATACGATGCCGGGCACTTCCTTCAGGTCGCCGGCAGCCCGGGTAGCGGGCACGTCCTCGTCGAATTCGACATAATAGAAACGGTGGAGTCCTTCACGCCGGGTGCGGGGCTCGTACGGCCCGGCATCGGGGAAGACTCTCCGGAGCGACTTGATCCCCATTCCCTCCAGCACGCCGCCCAGCTGCGGAGCCCGGGTTGCAACCGTCCCGCCTTCCCGGAGGGACTGCTCCACAAGCGCAGCGGTCTGCTCGTCGAACTGCACGGAAACGATGCCCGGAAGGAAGGGAGAGACCGATTCATTCTCAGTTGTTTTCTCTTTCGGAACGGGAATCTCGGGCTCGTAGTCCGAGCAGGCGGAAAGGCCCGGAAGGGAAAGAAGCAGAAGGAAAGTGAGGTAACGGGAATGAATGAAGTTGCTCATAATTGTTACATGTTTTCAGACAAATATACATATTTTGTCAAAAATAAAAGGTATATTTGAATGTTTACGCCTAAATGATACTATATGCATCTGAATTTTCGTTCTTTCTCTGTCGCGGTTCTGACCGCCCTGCTTGCCCTGTCCTGCGGCAAGCCTGAACAAGAGCAACCGACCCCCGTCACTCCCGATCCGCCGACCCCAAAACCGGAAGCGCCTGTCATTCAGGCATCGGCCACGTCGTTCCTGGCGAAGGGCGATACCTATCAGCTTCCCGTGACCATCCAGAACCCTGTCGAAGGTACGGCCCTTTCCGCCAAGCTGGTGGAGGAAGCCGACTGGATTTCCCTGGGAGTTCCCGGAGGGGACGGGATTCCCGTCAACCTGACGGACAATCTTTCCGCCAGCCGCTCGGCAAAAGTGGAAATTAGCTATTCGGGCGCGGAAAGCGTGACCGTGGACATCACGCAGGAACAATGGGATTATCCCGAGTTCTCCATCGTCATCAGCAACGTGGGCCCGTTCGGCGCCACGTTCGAGATTACCCGGAAGACCGGCTATCACGGCGGTTATTTCTTCGAAGTCCTGGACAAGTCGGTCTTCGAGAAATACGTGAAGGACGATCCGGCCAAAGTCGGCGATTTCGCATTCGGCGAGGAACTGTACAAGTCCGACGTGGCTTACCTGAATTCCCTGGCAAACCAGCATGGACATTCCCTGGAGGCGCTTTTCACAATGATTCCCGGCCTCTACTGCAAGGATGAATCCGTGAAGATGCCTTATTCCGGCCTTGCCGTGGATTCGGAATATGTATTCGTCGTCTATGGAATGGAAAACAGCAACGCCGCCACCCGAAAGACGGCGATGTGCTTCTACGAGTTCCGGACGGGGTATTCTTCCGAATCGGCCCTTTCCTTCACCGGAACGGCCCATGACGTGACGGAGAATTACGCCGAACTGGTCGTAACCCCTTCCAACAATACCGAGTATTGGTATATGGATTACGTGTCTGAAATCCAGTTGGAATCCACGACCCTTGCCGAGGTGATGCAGAAGAGCATCAATAACGCCAAGTCCCTCCTGTCGCGTTACAGTGCGGACCAGATCCTCTGCCATGGGCAGGAGAAGGTGCAGGCGAGGGACCTGATGCCCGGAACGGAGTACACGGTCGTTGCTTGGGGAATGAACCTGGAGATGGCGGCGACCACCGCCCCGCAGGTTGCGTTCAAGTTCAAGACCAAGGATTATGCGATTGTGGACAACTGCACTTTCCAGATCGACATTCTGGAAGTGGAGGACATGGATGTCAAGGTCAAGGTGACTCCCTCCAATATGAACACGCGTTACTACGTCGCATTCGTGGAAAAGAGCAAGATGGACGGCTACTCCGACGAACAGGCGGCCCAGCGCATCATCAACATGGAGGCCCAGCGCATCGAACAGCACTATTATAATATTGAGAACCTCAGCTGGGCGAACCTGCCGGGCCTGGAAGCGGGTGTGCGCGAAATCTGGGGCCGGCGCGATGAAGGATGGACGTTCAAGCCCGAGCACGACTACATCATCTACGTGTTCGGCATCGACAACTTCGGCATCCGTTCCACAGCCGTGGGACGCAAGGACGTGACCACCGCGGAAGGCGGCGTGTCCAACAACCACTTCACCCTGGATGTGAACAGCGCCACCTGGAAGGGCATCGACTTCACCGTTACCCCGGAGCTGGAGGAATACTGGACGTATTTCGTCATCCCGACCAAGGAATTGGATGCATACCGTAAAAACGGTGCCCTGGACGACAAGGCCATCATGCACGAGATAGAGGAATACTATGAGCACAACGGCGAAAATATCCTCTACTATACTTTCAATAATACCAGGACACTCCATACCCATGTCACGCCGGAAACCATGTATTCCATCCTGGTGTTCGGCTATAATGGCACGAATTCGACGCCGTTGTACGAATGGCAGGTCTATGCCCCGGTGCCGCCCTTCAACACCAGCCAGGCCGATTACAGCTACACCTACGAGATCTTCCGCGGTGAAGACCTGTCGGCCCTCAATCCCACGCTTTTCCCGCTGGCCGATTTCCAGGGCGACTGCGTTTTTGTGCTGAGGCTTACGCCCAACGAGTATGCGGCCCACTGGTGCCTGGGCGTCTGGCCTCCGAAGGAGAATTTCCGCGATTCCGGCGGAAAGTACCATCTGATGACGCTTGACCTTGACACGACGGCGAACGGTTCGGCCATGCAGGACAAGAAGTATTTTCGCAATCGTCCCTGGTGGTACGGGTGCGGCCAGGGCTCTGCCACGCATCCCGAGCCCTGGATGGATGATGAGGGCAATATGATGAATTACTATCCCTGGACCATCTCCGGTTGGGCGGAGGATGCCGACGGAAACTACGGCCCCTGGCACTACGAGTATTTCATCCCGATTCCCCGTCCGAAGGCGGAAGTGACCGGTAATTATGAAGTGGGCTATACCGAAGCCTATGACTTCTGGTCTTCGCCGGCCCAGGTCCCGGGCATGAAGGTATACCGCATGAGCACAGGCGAGAAACTGAACTGATCAATCACAACAAAACCTGATATGACAATGAGAAAACAACTTTTCGCTCTTGCAGCCGGCGCCCTGCTGGTGACGGCCTGCTACGATGATTCCGCCCTGAAGGACCGTCTGGACAAGCACGACACCGACATCGCCGCGCTCCAGTCCGACGTCAAGAAACTCCAGGACGATGTGTCGAAGATCAATTCCAACATCGAAGGCCTCCAGAAGATCGTGGACGCTCTGGGGAAGAACGTGTATGTCAAGGATGTGGCCGACGTGAAGAGGGACGGCGAGGTCATCGGCTACACGATTACCTTTACCGACAACACGAAGATCACCATCTATCACGGTGAGAAGGGCGACAAGGGCGATCCCGGCGATCCGGGTGCTCCCGGCGAGCCCGGTACCCCCGGAACCCCCGGTGATCCCGGTGCCCCGGGTGAGCCCGGCACTACGCCCGTCATCGGCGTGCAGCTGTATGAAGGCGTCTATTACTGGACTGTGAACGGAAAATTCCTTACCGACGACAAAGGAAAGCTTATTCCCGTGACCGGCGAGAATGGTGAGCCTGGTACCCCCGGTACCCCCGGCGAGGCCGGCAAGACCCCTCAGCTGAGAATCAACGAGGGCAACTGGGAGGTTTCCTATGACGACGGAGAGACCTGGACCGTCGTGGGCCCTGCGACCACTCCGGGCGAAGGCGGCGGTGGCGACAACGTGTTCGCCGGCGTGAAGGAGACCAAGAGCGCTGTCGTGTTCACCCTGGCCGACGGTTCGAAGCTCAGCATTGACAAGATGGTGGACTTCACCATCATGATCGATGATTCCGAGGCGATCGATGTCGTCGAAGGCAAGACGACGGAGATTCCCTACACCCTCGTGGGCGTGGGCAGCGGCGAATCCCGCGTGGACGCCCTTGCCAGCGGTGACTGGTGGGCGGAGGCCGAGGCTGCCGACAAGGCTTCCGGTGTCGTGAAGGTGACCGCCGGTGCGGCTGCCAATGCGAAGGTAATCGTTTATGCTGTTGACGGAAAGGGCCGTGCAGACATGCGTTCGCTCATCTTCAACGGCGGTGTCCTTACCATTACCGCGCCCGTTGAGGAAGCCCCTGCCGAAGGCGGCGAAATCATCGTCCCCGTCGTGACCAATGTGGACTATGCTGTCGAGATCGAAGACAATGCCAAGTCCTGGATCTCCTACGCCATCACCAAGGCCGGCGAGATCCGCAACGAAAAGCTGGTTCTCACGATCGAGAAGAACAACACCCCTGAAACCCGCACCGGCCTTGTGGAAATCAAGGACGCCCGCGGAGCCGTCCTGCAGAGCTTCACCGTGAAGCAGGAGAGCGGCATCTATGAGTATCCGCAGTTTGAGGACAGCGGCTTCAAGAACTGGGTCCTCTACAACTCCCCGGCCGCCGATTACAACGAGAACCTGAAGGTGGATGCCTCCGAGGCGGCGAAGCTTACCGAGCTCGTCATCGAAACCGACAAGGCTTACACCTCCCTCAAGGGCATCGAGTGCTTCTACAACCTGAAGAAGGTCACCATCAAGAACACCACGAAACTTGAGTCCATCGACCTGTCCCAGAACAAGAAGCTGGAAGAGATCAAGATCGAGAAGAGCTACGGCGCAACCACCGTCCTTACGACCATCGACCTCAGCGACCTGCACGCTCTCAAGAGCATCCAGATCGGCGGCATGAGCGCGGTCGAGGAACTGAAACTGGGCAATGCTCCCGCCCTGACGGGGCTTTATGCCTACAACACGGCGCTGAAGGCCCTGGATGTCACCGGCTGCCCGGAACTCCTCAACCTGGCGGTTTACGGTACCAAGATCGAGACCCTGGACCTGAGCAAGAACCCCAAGCTTGAATCCGCCAACGTGGGCGCGACGACGCTTGCGACCCTCACGCTCCCGGATCCGTGCAACCTCAAGACCCTGAACATCGACAATTCCGCCGTGACGGTGCTCGACCTCAGCAAGCTGGAGAACCTGACCGAGTTCTCGGCCGCGGCGACGAAGCTGCAGACGATCGATCTCAGCGGCAGTCCGAAGCTCCTGAAACTGTCCGTCGGCTCTCTGGGCGGCAGTGGAAAATCCACGGCGCTCAAACTTGTCGATATCCGCAAGGCGACCGCGCTTTCAAGCGTTTACCTGTATTCCGACGCGCTGGAGGAGGTGATTGTCCCGAAGGGTACCAAGACATCTTCCTGGAACTGGTCCAGCTATCATATGGATCCGGACACCGGAGTTTATACCTATGTGAAGGTGACCGAGGTCGATGTGGAAGGCGGTGACCAGCCCGCCGTTGACGACTATGCTGCCGGCATCACCGAGCCCTTCGTGAAGAAGATCGTCCTGGGCAAGTTCGACAAGGACGGCGACGGCGTCATCAACGAGGTTGAAGCCGAGGCCGTGACCGAACTCGATTTCTCCGAGTGCGAACTCGTGGACGGCGACCTGGCGGGTCTCGAAGCCTTCCCGATCGAAAAGCTGATCCTGGACAAGAACGGATTGACCGAGTTCGACGTGTTGGCATTCCCGAAACTGAAGTGGCTGAGCATCAACAACAACAAACTCACAACCCTTTCCATCGGCAAGAACTACACCGATCTCAAGCAGAACCTGCACCTGGAGGCGGCCAACAACCAGATTGCCACCTTCACCGGTCCTTCGTACTATGCGAAGCTCAGTTATCTGGACCTCAGCGGCAACAAGCTCACCAGCTTCAGCTGCCCTTACTGCTCGGCGATCGAGTACTGCAACCTGTCCGACAACCAGCTTTCCAGCGTCAGCCTCAACGGTGCTTCTGCATTGAAGGAGCTGAATGTCAGCAACAACAAGCTGACAAGTGCCGCTTTCTCCGGCTTCGGCAAGCTCGTGAAGGTGGATGTGTCCCACAACAACCTGACCTCCTATAGCTTCGGCTCCAGCCAGTATGCCCTTGAGGAAGTGAATCTGGGATACAACAATATCACCTCCGTGGACATCACTACCATCGCCAAGACTCCGGACAAGTTCGCCCTCAAGAAAATCGACGTCACCGGTAACGAAGGCTTCAACCTGGTGATCGTGGGCGCCGGCAACCAGATGCCCGCCAATGTCGAGATCGTGGGTGCTGACGACTACGTGGTCCTGAATGCGGCCAATCCGACCGGCTATCAGACGAACCAGTACAACTACATCGTCTCCTTCAATGCCGGCGAAAAGGCCGAGTATGGTGACATTACCCTGAACTACTCCCTTGCGACCAAGGGCTTCAAGATCGAGGACGGCGGAAGCGCCTACATCGTGCCGCAGCCCGGCAAGAAGGTGTTCACATTCTTTGCGATCGCCACTTCCGGCAATCCTGAGATTACCCTGAGCCGTGATTCCGGCCGTGCGATCCTCACCAAGGACACCGACTCCTCTCCTTACGGGGAATCCTTCAAGGCTACTGGTTCCAACCCGTTGTCCCCGAAGCTCAACGAGAGCGCCGGAAAGGATTGGAAGAGTTTCATCGTGGACGGCAATGGCGACAAGGTGAAGTATCACTTCAGCCTCTGCGGCAAGAGCGATGGCAATACCTTGGCCGATGAGAAGATTTCCTTCTCCGTCACCGGTGGTACCGTCGTCATCTTCGGCATCAACCTGAGCGGTTATCGTGATGACGAGCAGTAGGATGAGGAGATTTCTGTCCATGGCGTCCGTCCTGTTCCTGGCAGCGTTTTCGCTGCAGGGACAGGAGGCGCTGCCTTTTACCCGCATCGACCGGAACCCGGTGACCTCGGCTTTCGCCGGGGCGGGTTCCGCCTCGATGGAGAACGTGGCCTGGTCGGCCTTCACCAATGCCTCTGTCCTGCCGTACTTTGACGGTGTCATGGACGCTGCCGTTTCCTATCAGAACTGGATGCCCTCCCTTTCCCGGGCGATGCATGTGAATGCGGGCGTTGCCTGCAAGGTCACTCCAAGCCTTGGAGTATCTGTGGGCTTTGCCATTCAGAAGGGAGCGGAGATGGACGGTTTCCGTCCTTCGGACCAGATCGTCGCTCTGGGTCTGGCGTATGGATTGGGGGAGAAATGGGCCCTGGGCTTGAACGGAAGGTTCGCGTCACAGAAACTGACTGAGTCCGTCAAGTATTCGGGGTTCAGCGGAGATGCGTTTGTCGCGTTTCAGCCTTCCGAGGCCCTTCGCCTGACCGCCGGGGTATCCACGTTGGGGCCTCAGGTGACCTCCCAGTCCGGAGATACCTTTGGCCAGCCCACGTCTGCGAAAGTGGCTGCCGACTGGAGCCAGCGCTTGTCAGATGCCTTTGGCGTAGAAGTCCTGGCCGATGCCGATTATTATTTCAGCGGAGAATACGGTGCTTCCGTGGGCGCGCAGTTGGACTGGAACGAAACGGTGTTCCTCCGCGGCGGCTATCGGTATGCCTCCGAGATGTGCGTCATTCCCGGCCATATCGGCCTGGGTGCCGGCTTCAAGTTCGCCGGCTTCCGCGTGGACGTGAGCTGGCTCACCGGCTCGCTCGCCCTCAAGAATACCCTCTGCGCAGGCCTGGGATACAGTTTCTAAGGAACAGCCGCTGCAATGCAAGTGGCTGATTATAAGATGGATAAAGAAAGGTCTATGTCCTTTTCGGGACATAGACCTTTTCTTAAACAGCTGAGATACTGCCGGTTAGATGGCAGGAAAAACGGGCTTCAGGAGAGATTTCCCGAGATCAGTTCGCCGATGGAGGGAAGTACTTCCCGGGGGGCGTACTTGAAAGAGAAGGGAAGCCTTTTGAGGTAACGGCGGGCCGTGTCCATCTTGCGGCGGAAGGCGCTTTTGGTGAACGCGGCACTGCGGTTGGCGGCGTAGTGACCGAAGTTGCCGCCACCCAGGATGATGTCCAGCAGCGGCTGTGGCGACACCTCGTCGTCATACAGCGGCTCCACATTCAGATACGCGTGCAAGAACGCATACAGCAGTTTGCTCCAGCGTTCCAAGCCGGCCTTTCGGTAAACATCCTGTAAATGAGACGGTTCCAGGGCTAGTGCCCGGTGAACCATCGCCATGTCACAGATTTGACGGAGGCCGATGCCGGGGCCCATGCAATGCTTGAGGATATGACCGGAAAGCATCACCAGCGTGGCTTCGGGGGAGGGAACGGAAGGGAGATGCCGGCAGTGCAGGTTATAATAACTGCGGTGTACGTCGATATCGACCCCGTTTTCCTTAAAATGATAACTGCCGTCGGGCGCCTTGTCTGCGGATCCGACTGTCTTCAAGGCCTGATCGATCTCGGACGGGGCGAAGTACAGGTCCAGATCGCCGCTTTCCCGCAGCATGGGCTGGGGGTAGAACTTCGCCACCTCGGGTCCTTTCATGATGATGGGGTGAAGACCTTCCGCCTGGAACCGGGCGGTCAGGGCATCGGCCACTTTCCGGATGTCCTGGCTCTGGCGCTCGATGGTTTCAGCCTCGGCGGCCAGCTGAAGGAGGATTTCCTGCGGCAGGGGATAGCTTTGCGGCAGGTGCGTAACGCCCCGGTACAGCAGGCCGGTGACCGTCTGCCGATGGGCCAGGGCCACCAGGGCTTTCCATTGCTTGAGGTTAAGTTCGGGGAATTTCCCGAAATTCCGCTCATACAGGCCTGCTTGGATCAGGGCAAAGAACAATTTTATCATAACAGTCCTTCAAACAGCCGAAGCCATTGTTCCATAATGTGTTCGGGGTCCCAGCGGGAGGAATCGGCATAAGCGGCCGCGCCCATCCGCCGGAGCGTTTCCGGATCATGGATCAGTTCATCGATGGCTTTTGCGAGACCTTCGACGTCTTTTGCCGGTACCAAACGGCCGTTTACGCCGTCGGTGATGACGTCCCGGGGGCCGCATTTGCAGGTGAAGGAGACGGCCGGGATTCCATGGGCCTCGGCCTCCAGGAGTACCATCGGCAATCCTTCATAGCGGGAGGAGAGGGCGAGGAGGGAAGCGTTCCGGTAGACCGCTTCCATATCTTTCTGCACGCCGGTGAGTTCAACGCTGTCGTATAAACCCAGGTCATTGACCAACGTGTTCAGCTCATCACGGCATTCTCCGTCGCCGACGAGTTTCAGTTTCCAGTCGCCCCGGTCCTCGATCATCGACCAGGCGCGGATCAGGCGGTCCAACGCCTTCTGGAAAGAGTATCGGCCTACGGCGATGACGGTATGGGCGTCCAGCGGGGACGGATCCTTCCGGGGAACGCCGTTCGGAATAACGACCATGTTGGGCAGGTCGCCCCAATAACCCTTGTCTTCCTGGGTCAGGACGACAAATCGGTCGAAGGCTTCTGCATGCTTCAAGTCCTGATTGCTCAAGAACTTATCGGCCAGGGCCCAGATACCCTTGCGCCCGTATTGGAACCGCTTGAAACGGGAGAAATGGACTTCCAGCACCTTCTTGCTTCCGTCCTGGATCTTGGGGAGGAAGCCCGCGTCGTTGCAGAACATAGACACGGTAATGTCGGGCTTTTCCTGCTGGAGCAACGCCGTGAGTTTCTTGCGGTGTTTCCATTGTTTGAACGGGAAGGCTGCCGCCTTGATGAGGAAGTTGGCGCCGTTGGTCGCCTCATAGTTGATGCCCAGGTCCACCGTCCGGATGGACGGGTCCATCGCGAAGGCCGGCTCCTGCCCGCGCTGGTCCGTGGTCGCGATCACGACCTCATGCCCATGCGCGGCGAACCAGTTCGCCTTGTCGGCGAGCACCTTCTCCATGCCGGCCGCCCGATAGGTTCCGGCGATGAGGTAGAGGAGTTTCATGGTTTATGAGCGGTATTTCAGACCGTAGTAGACTTTATTGATAAGGAACTCGTATAGGCTTACCATCGGGAAGAGGCCTTTGGCAGCGAACCATTGGACGAGGCGGGTGCGGAAGGGCAAATGCTT
>JAEEGL011762241.1_pt1 | contig 15271 bp, 11 predicted proteins | sample 9134231 | NCBI WGS metagenome assembly JAEEGL01 (sample SAMN16246548, study PRJNA631951) | gut metagenome | biome: gut microbiome; feature: rumen; material: fiber-attached | host: Bos | place: Iran: Karaj | collected 2018-10 | reverse complement strand
TTACCGAGGTCGCGAATGCGATCCATGAATTCTACAACAAGCAAGGAGATACGACAAAATGAAAATTACAATCGCAGGAACAGGCTATGTCGGACTTTCTTTAGCCGCTCTATTTTCCGAAAGACATCAAGTCATCGCACTGGATATCATCGAGGAGAAAGTTAATAAGATCAATAAGCGCATTTCTCCAATCGTCGATGCAGAGATCGAACGGTTTTTCAAAGAGAAAGAACTTAATCTTAAGGCAACACTTTCAAAAGAGGAAGCATATACCGGCAGAGACCTGATCGTCATCGCAACACCGACCAACTACGATGAGAAACAAAATTATTTCGATACAAGCTCTGTCGAAGATGCGATCGAAACAGCCTTACGTTATAACCCCGACGCAATGATCTTTATCAAATCGACGATCCCGGTCGGCTATACAGAAAGTGTCCGTAAAAAATACGGCCACGATAGGATCTACTTCTCTCCGGAATTCCTTCGCGAAGGAAAAGCCTTATACGATAATCTGCACCCCAGCCGCATCGTTGTCGGTGACGAAGGAGAAGACGGCAAAGCTTTTGCCAACTTGCTGAAAGAAGCTTCGCTTGATGAGAATACCCCCGTCCTGTTCACACAATCGACTGAAGCAGAGGCGATCAAGCTCTTTGCCAACACATACCTCGCTCTGCGCGTTTCATATTTTAACGAACTGGATACTTACGCAGAAACAAAAGGATTGGATACATCTGCACTGATCCAAGGTATCTGCCTTGATCCGCGTATCGGTTTCTTTTATAACAATCCGTCATTCGGCTACGGCGGTTACTGTCTGCCGAAAGATACCAAACAGCTGCTTGCCAACTATCGCGACGTTCCGGAAAACCTGATCAAGGCGATCGTTGAAAGCAACCGTACTCGTAAGGATTACATCTCCGATCAGATCATTGCCAGAAATCCGAAATGTGTCGGTGTATACCGCCTGACCATGAAGAGCGATTCCGACAACTTCCGTGCCAGCGCTATCCAGGGCATAATGAAGCGCATAAAAGCCAAAGGCATTCCCTGCATCGTATACGAACCGACTTTGAAAGATCCTGACTTTTTCCGTTCGCCGGTCATCAATGATCTGGATGAATTTAAGAAGAAAGCCGATCTGATCATCACTAACCGCTATAACAGTGATCTGGATGATGTAGTAGATAAGGTTTATACACGCGACATCTTTAAACGTGACTGATGAAAAGGATTAGACGCTTTTTTGAACAAAACACATATCCTTTGCTTGGGGCCATCTTTGTTTTGGCCCTTTTCAGCTATATAACAGTTAAGACTCCGCTTGCAGGAGATGACTGGGGATACTGTTTGAACGGACAAAGCGGCAATCCCATTGAACTTACAATAGCTTTCTACAACAACTGGTCCGGGAGGATCTTCTCGGAATTCTACGGGTTTACTGTTGCCTGCCGCAAGTGGCTTTACAACGTGCTCAATCCGTTGACATTCACCCTGATCTTTCTGTTCGCATACAGACTCGGCCGAATTAAAAAGAAAAAGCTCTCTGCGGTACTGCTGATGCTTGCAGTCATGTTGTCTGTTGACGATAATCTGCGCATGGAGACTTATACCTGGCTGATGGGCTATACATATGTACTGCCCTTATGCCTTGCTCTTGGGTACCTATGTATATGTGATCAGATGTTCAAAAGCGACATCATGAGCGGACGGATTAAAATCCTTTCTGTCCTATCCAATCTTTTGCTGTTTATCATCGGCCTAATGATGGAGAATATCGCCGCAACGATGATCGTTGCTGTCGTATTCATGCTTGTATATGCCTTTTTCAACAAAAGAAGAATCATTCCCTATCTTTCTCTGAATCTGGTTTTCAGCGTTCTGTCATTCGTCATCTGCAGATTATCTCCGGGAGCCCGCATCAGAATGATACGCGACAGCGCCGAATGGGCTTCTCAGAGCGTTTTCGAAAAGATCGCATCTGCTTATCCGAACTTTCTGGAGATGAGCTTTATAAAGAACAACTATCTGATCACAATCTTCTCGATCGTTGTGGTTCTGCTGCTTTGGTTCTCCAAACATCACAAGCATCCCGTTCTGCGTGCTCTTCTGTCGCTGGTGATGCTTGCGGGTGTGTTTACGGTCTTCAGTTTTGTTTTGCATCTGGATCTGCCGACTCAGCACGGAAACAGTTTCTACTCAATGATCTTTTGGCCGGTCTATATCCTTTCTGCTTTTGTATCTATCTTCATTTCTTTTGACGCGAACTACTACCGCGACAAGACCCTGTTCATGCTGATACTGGCAGGAACCTCTGTCCTGGTGATGCTGATGTCCCCGATCTACGGCTCCAGAAGCGCCCTTTATCTCGTATACTTCCTGATCGTGGTTATCATTTTGATCAACGATGCGTTTGAGCTTCCGAGATTTGTAAAGTATGTCCTGCCTATCCTGATGCTGGCGATCCTATTCGACAGGACAAACGAGTACATGACGAAGTATAACCTGGTCGGCAAAGCCCAAGCCGAAAGGCTCGAGATCCTGCAATATTACCGTGAGCATCCAGAGGATGAGGAGGCATGGATCCCCCGCTTCCCGATCTATACGGTTCACGGTGCTGATGTCGAACCCGGCGACGAATACCACTTCGAAACATTTAAAGAGTACTACCAGATTCCTCAGGCATCCGATAAAATTGTTTTCTATTATAAGGACGATTCTCAATGAAAACGACCACTAAAAGAAACATCTGCGAATACGGATTCGTTTTCCTTTTTCTGACAGCTGTTATTTTTGCATTTTTCTTTCCGACATTTATTAACGGGAAGAGTTTCGTTTGGTATAACGACCAGCAGTTTCAATACAATATTTTTTATCGTGAATGGCACAGAATAATTCGGGAGAGCATTTCGCAAAGAATACCTGCCGTTTTTTCATGGAATGATTTTTTGGGAACAGACTTTTTTGTGACAAAGTTGATGCATTGCGTCGGAGATTTTATCGCTACTCCTTTTTTTGTTCTGTATTCTGGAAAATTCAATTTTGATAAATTCTTTGCCTGTGAAACACTTATTTGTGTCGTTCTTTCCGGCTTAACAATGCTTCTTTTTTTGAGATCCTTCGGAATAAAAGAAAGTAAGACACGTGTGTCAGTGAGTTTACTTTATGCGCTGTCCGGATATGCTGCTGTTTTCTGCGGATCCTATATGTTCATGCGCTTTTACGCGCTCTTGCCGCTCCTATTCTATTTCTGTGAAGAGTATATTCAAAAAGGGAAGCTTATCGGTTTTGCATTAATGACTGCACTACTATTTCTGCAAAACTATGAACTCATGTTTTCTACTTCCTTCTTTTTGGTCCTTTATTTCATTTTTTCTCAGAAACTGCATTATGGGAAAGGCATTCCAGAGATATTAAAGAATGCTTTCCCGCTTATATGCAGTTATCTGGTTGGTATTGCCATCGTCGGTTTCGCCTTGCTTCCTCTAATCTATTATCTGAAGTCTAACCCAAGAGTTGGAGAAATGAATCCGAACGGATTAATATGGAATATTGAGAGTCTCCTTTCATTTCTCTTTGGTCATTTAATTGTTCCTTTCAATCTAAGAACAAGTCATCCTAACTATCCGTTTTACGGGGGTGATCATTTCGGAACAGAATTCAGTTCGTATATAACTCCGTATATTCTCTTTGCCTATATTCTTCTGTTCAAGGAGTCCGGATCCGATAAGAAAAAATACTTATTGATCAGCCGCGCCATTATTACCTGTTTTCTGCTTATCAAACCACTGAATATGATTATTCATGGTTTTAGCGAACCGACATTCCGCTGGATTCTGCTTATGATCTTCTTTGATTCCGTGACCCTGGCTTATGTGTGGGACAATATAAAGACAGGGGAAACTCACACCAGAATTCTGAGCTTATTTCTGTTTGCATATATCGTTATTGCTGCAGTTTATACTGTTTTGGATAAGGATCTAACCTATATTCCTTATTTCGGAATCGTCTTGCTGAGCTTCTCCGGCATTTATATCATGCAGAAAGATTTTACCGTCGCTCAAATCCTGAGCGTTGCTATTTCCGTTGTTCTATTCGGGCTTACAGTCCTTCCCTCTTATTATCAGTATCCTCAGGAATCTGAGGCACTTAATTCAGAGTATATTGCCTACTACCGGCAAACGGACGAAAGCGGTTTGTTCCGAATGCATATCTCTCCTAACGATGTCTGGCCTTTTGAAGACCTAAATTTAAATACTTCTTTACTATATGATTATCCATCCGTTTCAACTTACAGCAGCACTTATGAAACAGTTCTGAATCCATTCCTGAAAGCGAACGGGATCAATAACTGGATGATCGATCTGAAAGATCCCGAAGCGTTGAAAATGATCGGCGCAAAATACGCCGTTGTTCTAAACGAAAATGAAATCGACAATAACTTGTATACATATGCCTATGATTTGGAAAACCTGCACGTGTTTGCACTGAACGGCTGCAATGAGATCGGGCATACATACAGTTCTTTTGAAATAACCGAAGAACTTCCTGCTGACCCAAAATGGAACGAAGTTCTGTACGTTTCACCGGAATATGCCGGCTTATTGGAAAGCATACCAGCAAGCCAAAAGGCACAATTGAGGATCAGCGAGTATAACGGACAGTATATTTCAGGCGCTATCAGTACAAACGAAAAAAGTGTTTTGCTCATGACGATTCCGTTCAGCAAAGGATGGAACGTCATCGATGAAACAGGAAATGCTCTAAAGACTTTTCCGGCTCAGGGCGGTTTTCTCGCTGTAGTTCTAGAGAAGGGGGATCATTCTCTTTCTTTCTATTACGGGACCCCCTATTTAAAGCCGGGTCTGCTCCTAAGCGCTGCTGGCATTGTTCTTCTTGCGCCGCTCTATCTATGGCAAAAACACAGTAAAAATAAAAAGAAAGAGTTTATATTATAGATATGAACGTATACGATTTTGACAAAACAATCTACGCCGGAGACTCAACGGTTGATCTGTTTCTTTGGCTGATGAAAAGACATCCGAGGATGTTGCTCAATCTTCCTCTGACTGCGTTTTCAGGGGTTGCATATTTGATGCATATATATACCAAAACAAAAATGAAGCAGAACTTTTACCGTGCTTTCCGCTACGTAAAAGATCTAAAAAAAGAAGTATCGCTGTTTTGGGATCTTCATCTAAATAAGATCTATCCATGGTATTATGACCAGCAGAAAAACGATGATCTTGTAATCTCTGCTTCACCGGAATTCTTGATCGGAGAAGCTTGCAAGAGACTCGGCATTCATTTTTATATGGCGTCTGTTGTCGACATGAGCACCGGAGCTTACATTGGTTTGAACTGTCATGGCGAAGAAAAAGTCCGACGATACCGCGAGAGATTTGGACAAGAACCGATAAACAATTTCTATTCTGATTCGTTTTCGGATCAGCCGCTCGCGGATATTTCAGAAAAATCCTATATGATCATAAATGGAAAGATTACAAATTGGCCAAGGAGGAAAAAGTAGAATGAAGGGTATCATTTTAGCCGGAGGAAGCGGAACGCGCCTTTACCCGATGACAAAAGCTGTTTCAAAACAGCTTCTCCCAGTCTATGACAAACCGATGATCTACTATCCCTTAAGCACACTGATGCTCGCGAAGATTAGGGATATTCTTGTTATTTCTACACCCGAAGATACCCCAAAATTCAAGAAATTACTTGGCAACGCATCACAGTTCGGGATCAAACTCTCCTACAAAGGCCAGGAAAAACTTATCGGTCTGGCAGAAGCGTTCATTTTGGGCAAAAAACACATCGGTAAAGACGGCGTCTGTCTGGTGCTTGGAGACAACATCTTCTATGGGAACGGATTCACCAAACTGCTCAGGCAGGCTGCATCCAATAAAGGACGCGCTACGATTTTCGGTCAATTCGTAAAAGATCCCGAACGCTACGGAGTTATTGAGTTCGATAATAACGGCAAGGTTATTTCAATCGAAGAAAAGCCCGCAAATCCGAAGTCAAATTATGCGGCTGTCGGCTTATACTTTTATCCGAACGATGTTATTGAAAAAGCTGAACATCTAAATCCTTCTGATAGAGGAGAACTTGAAATCACAGACCTTAACAGATTGTATCTTGAAGAGGGCAGATTAGACTGCGAGCTTTTTGGACGCGGATTTGCATGGCTCGACACAGGAACGATCAAATCGATGAACGATGCCAACAATTTCGTCAAAACTCTTGAAGAAGTCCTTGGTATAAAGATTTCTGTTCCAGAAGAAATCGCCTATAAAAACGGTTGGATTGATAAGGATATACTGAGAAAAGCTGCTGAAGAGTATTCAAAAACCAGTTATGGAGAGCATCTTTTTAGGGTACTAGATAACGAATACTATTCCAGCAATTAAGTCAAACGCCGTCTGCCTGATAAATTGTAAACAGGTATGTTTTAGACTATAATAATTGTATGTTTCGCTTTACGGCGCTGCTAGCGATTATCCTTCTGTTTGATATTTTTTATATTGCGATTTTTGATATAAAATTCGGCAAAGCTTTGCCGCTTTCTTTTATTACATGCTCTTTTCTTATGTTTTTCTCGACATTGGCCGGGAAGCTTTCCTATTTTAAATATTTCTTTACTCTGTTTTTGTTTATTCTTGCGGTCTTAGTTATCATAGAAATCAAGAAAAAGAATACAAGTTTTAAACAGATTTTTTTTGCTTTCTTGCGCCCATCTCTTGCTGTATTCGTATTATTCTTTATTTATCTGTTTTTTGTAGACAGCAATCAAAGCCTAAGCCAGATTGATGATTTCTTTAGATGGGGTGGCAAAGTAAGAGACGCGATCATAAACGACAGTCTGTATGCACCGACAGCTTTGTCATATGTTTTTGCTGATGTATATCCTCCCTTTCTCACTCTTATGCAGGTTTTTTTCAACAAGGTTCTGGGTGGGTATAACGAGTCCTGGTCTCTTTTTGCTGTCGGCTCTTTCGTTTTCTCTTTACTTGTTCCGTTTCTCGACAAATTCAAATGGAACTTAAAGGGTTGTATTAGCGCCGCCATTTCTTCTGCCTTGATTTTGGCATCTCTTTTGACTGTTAGTTATAACCGTGAAGCAGTTGAAAGTGTTTTCGTATTCAACACAACTTACGTCGATTGGGTAACGAGTGTTTTGCTTGCATATGGTTTGTATCTTGTGTTTGATTTCAAAAACGGGAAAGATGATTATTTTTCTCTTCTCCTGATAAATGCCGCATTGATGCAGACCGATCGTATCAGTCTAGTCTTTATGCTAATGATTGAAGCCACCCTATTAGCAAGACTATTGATAAAAAAGGAACTCACTAAGAAAGTGTTTATTGGTTGTTTTCTTACTACATTTCTACTACCATTTCTTCTTTATGCCATATGGAGATTTCATGTCGGATCATTCAACAGCCGGCTTCTTCATGAGCTTATAGCAACAGGAAACAATATGTTTTTTGCTTCTTTAAAAGCCGGCTTATTGTCTCTTTCGGCTGTAAAGACTTTCGATTTTGATCTTTTTTTTGCATTCATCAGAAATACCTTTTTTACTCCAATCTATTATCATCCGTTTAAAATCAGTTTTGCTTTGTTCATGCTACTCATAACTGTCGCATTTACCGGCATTTATCTGTTTCATAGAGAAGATATACAAATTAATGTTCTGACAGCGTTTTATATCATTGGCGCAATCGGTCATCTGCTCGTACTACTAATCGCTTACGAGTATCGGTTTTCAGATTACGAGGCAGTTCGGTTGGCACAGTTTCCAAGATACTGTTGTACTTATTCGTTAACTGGCATCGTTCTTCTTTGCGGCTTGTTCATATATTATTTTGATTCTGTTGTTAGTCTAGTGATTTCCATGGTCGTTGTTCTTTTGTTCGTTGAACCAGCAAGCATAAACACCTTGAAGTTGCAAAAAATCGAGGAGTCCTACCGATACAAGGAAAGAGAAGCTCTGAAAAACTATGTGGAAGACGAATACAATGGGGAAAAAACGCTTATTGTGAATCAATGGGACATGACCTATAAGTACGCTTTGAAATACACATACGGAATCAAAGGAAAGGGAAATATAACTACCCTTCAAATCTATGAGGGAAGAGACGAGATATCTGGTGAAGACTTCGATAAGCTGATCTCCGAATATGATTTCATCCTTATTGGTGATTATGATGACTTTTTTAAAGATATGTACTGGAGAAGGATATCAGACAAAGACTGCTACAACAGCTCTCTATATCGCATTCTCCATAATGAAGATGGATCGTCGTCTGCTGAGTTGGCTTATATTTGGGAATGATCGACGCTTACCAGCTCATGGTTTGACAGTCTTTTGATATTATATTATTAACTGGAACGAGGTGTACAAAATGAAAATTCTCATAACCGGCGCAGCCGGATTTATTGGTTCAAATTTCGTTTATCAGCAATTAGAAGACCATCCGGAGGACCAGATCATCGCCTTGGACTCTCTTACATATGCGGGAAATCTCAAGAATCTTGATGGATGTAAAAACAATCCAAATTACAAATTCGTAAAGATCGATATCCGCGACCGAGAAAGCATCTATAGATTATTTGATGAAGAGCGCTTTGACATCGTTGTAAATTTCGCCGCCGAGAGCCACGTTGACCGTTCGATCGAAAATCCTCAGATCTTCCTTGAAACCAACATCCTCGGTGTAAACGTGCTGATGGATGCTTCTCTGAAATACGGAGTGAAAAGATATCACCAGGTTTCAACGGACGAAGTATATGGAGATCTTCCGCTGGACAGAAAGGATCTTTTCTTTACGGAAACAACACCTCTTCACGCATCCAGCCCTTACAGCGCGTCTAAGGCATCCGCCGATCTTTTGGTGCAAGCTTATCACCGAACATTTGATCTGAACTGTACAATCTCGCGCTGTTCAAATAACTATGGACCTTATCAGTTTCCGGAAAAGATGATTCCTTTGATGATCCATAACGCGCTCAATGATATTCCGCTCCCGGTATATGGCCAGGGCATCAATGTCCGTGACTGGCTGCATGTCAGAGATCACTGCAAAGCGATCGACCTGATCATGCGCAAAGGAAGAAACGGCGAAGTTTATAATGTTGGCGGACACAATGAAAAAGCAAATATCGAAGTTGTTCGGACTATCCTGAAAGCATTGGGAAAAGATGAATCGCTGATTACTTTTGTAACCGACCGCAAGGGACACGATCTTCGCTATGCAATCGATCCGCAGAAGATCCATGCCGAACTTGGATGGCTGCCGGAAACCAGATTTGAAGAAGGCATTCAGGAAACGATCCAATGGTATCTGGATCATCAGGAATGGGTCGATGAAGTGACCAGCGGCGATTATCAGAAATACTACGAGGAAATGTATGGAAACAGATAAGGCAACGGCAAAGCCGATATTAAGCATCATCGTCCCTGTATACAATGTTGAAAAGTATCTGGATACATGCTTAACATCGCTGGTAAACCAAACACTTGAAAATTATGAGATTCTCGTAATAAACGACGGAACGAAAGATAACTCTCAGGATATTATCGACAAATATGTCGAAAAGTATCCGGAGAAGGTTTTTTCGTTTATAAAAGAAAACGGCGGTCTGAGCGACGCGCGGAACTTCGGTATCGAAAGAGCCAACGGCAAGTATATCTCTTTTATAGATAGTGACGATTCTATCGACATGAACTACTACAAAGATATGATCGATCTTGCTGAAAAGGACGGCTTGGATCTTGTTGTCGCAGACCTTGAATATGTCTGGGAAAACAACGAAAAAGAACCGATGCTGAAAGAAGGATTGAACGCCAAGGTCAATCCGGACGTCCACAAAGCGCTCTTCCTGTCTCCGCTGTCTGTTTGTAACAAGCTTTTCCGGAAAGATCTTTTCGACTCCCTGGACCTTTCTTTCTACAAAGGTCTTTGGTATGAAGATATTCCGGTAGCTCTTTTATACTGCGCAAACGCCAAAAAGATCGGAAGGATCACCAGCGGAAAGTATTATTATCTTCAGCGAAGCGCTTCGATCCTTGGGTCGGGGTATTCTCCGAAGATGTACGACATCTTTACGATCTTCGAGAAAGTAATTGCCGCCTTTAAGGAAAAAGGTTTATACGAAACGTATCACGATGAGCTTGAGTACCTGTTCATCGAGCATTTTCTGATCTACGGAGCTTTCCGCTTCCTCAGAACTCAGCACTATCAGGAATTGATGCCGAAGGCGTTCGAATTCGTTAAATCATATTTTCCGAATTACAGGCATAACCCGTATATATCCACGCTCGGAAGCAAGAACAGAGCTTTCCTCGCCTCCAACAATACGTCTACAATGGGATTCTGGCACTGGTATCTTTCCAGAGGCTACGAAAACCGCAAAGCATACGAAAACGAAATCTTTGTTTCAACGATCAACAAGCCTTTCAACGATGACGGCGTCTATTCCAAAAAACTCAGTATCATAGTACCGGTCTATAATGTTGAAAAGTATCTGGAAACCTGTCTTTCCTCTCTGGTCTCGCAGGGTCTTGACGATTACGAGATCCTCGTTGTCAACGACGGTACGAAAGACAATTCCCAAAAGATCATCGATCGTTTCGCTGAAGAATTCCCGGATATCGTCAGACCGTTCATTAAGGAAAACGGCGGTTTAAGCGACGCCCGGAACTTCGGTCTTCAGCGCGCCAACGGAAGATATATAGCATTTATCGACAGTGACGACTATGCTGAACTAAATTTCTACAAGGGAATGCTGGAACTTGCCGAAAAGAACAATCTGGATCTTGTTGTAGCTGACCTTGAATATGTATGGGAAAACAGCGAAAAAGAACCGATGTACAAAGAAGGTTTATCTCTGATCACCGAGGAGATCAACAAACGGCTGTTCCTTTCACCTCTGTTTGCCTGGAACAAACTCTACCGGCATTCAATGCTGAAGCAACTGAAGGCGGAATACCCTGTCGGCCTATGGTATGAAGATATTCCCGTAACTCTGAATATCTTCTCTCATGCCTGCCGGATCGGTTATTACCACCACATCGGAATTCACTATCTGCAGCGCGGAACATCGATCCTCGGATCGGGGTATTCTCCGAAAATGTATGACATCTTTACGATCTTCGACAGAGTCATCGCTTCTTTTAAGGAAAAAGGAGATTATGACACTTATCGTGATGAACTTGAGTATCTGTTTATCGAACACTTCCTCGTATACGGCGCATTCCGTTTCCTGCGGACGGATCACTATAAAGAACTGATGTCCAAAGCGTTCGATTACGTTAAAAAGGAATTCCCAGCTTACAGAAAGAATAAATACATCAAAACGTTCGGACCTAAGAATATGGCGTTTTTGTTTACCAATAACCGCGGAACCATGTCCTTCTGGCATTGGTATTTAACAAAATGAGTAAAGTCAGCGTAATTGTCCCGATCTATAATGTCGAGAACTACCTCAAGAGATGTCTTGACAGTCTTTCCCGGCAGACAGAAAAAGACTTTGAAGTAATCATGATCAATGACGGCAGCACCGACGGAAGCTGCCAGATCGCAACGTCTTTCGCAGAACGGGATCCGCGTTTTAAGTTGTTTCACGAAACGAACCAGGGTGAAGCGGCAGCCCGTAATCTCGGGCTGGATAAGGCATCCGGGGAATACATCATGTTTCTTGACGCTGATGACTACTATACAGATCAGTGCATAGAGAAGGCTCTCATGGCGATCCGGCATTTTAACTGCGACATCACAGTGTTCGGAAGCACATACAAGGATGAAGATGGCAACCTAGTCAAAGAAGCATGTCCTGTCCGGACGGGAAGATACCTTTTGTCAGAACATCCGGAGATCCTTATGGAGATCGAAAACTGCGTGTGGGATAAGATCTACCGAAGAGAACTTTTTGCCGAGAACGGCATTCGCTATCTTCCCGGGTTTTACACAGATTTCAGCGGAACCTTCCGTATCGTCGTAACCGCCAACACGATCAGCTTCATCAACGACAAACTGATCAACTATTTTGTCGGACGGAAAGGAAGCATAACTGCGCAGTTCAGCACTAAGTGTTTCTCGATTTTCGAAATGACCGATTCGATCATCGATTTCTATAAACAGAAGAACATATACGATCTGTATAAAGAAGAGATCAAAGCGCAGGCAATCCTGAATATCATCGACAAAATGAAACTCGCTGTCACATCCGACAACAAGGAACTCAGAGACAGCTTTATAAAGAAGAGCTACGAATACATGCTCTCCACCTTTGGAGACATAAGATCCAAATACAAACTTAGCAGATACAAGGGTGATTTCATTTATTTTCATCCCCAGTTGTTGAAGTTATACTTAATACTGAAAGGGAAGAAATGAGCCGGATAAGCGTTATTGTTCCTGTATACAACGTTGAAAAGTATATAGAGAGATGCATCAACTCGATCAAACTCCAGTCAATGGAGGATTTTGAGTGTCTGGTCATCAACGACGGAACAAAGGACGCCAGTATGGAGATCGCGGAAAGAGCGATCGGGAACGATGCCCGCTTCGTGATCATAAACAAAGAAAACGGTGGTTACGGAAGCGTGCAGGAAGTTGGTATAGCAAGCGCAAAGAGCCCTCTTGTGACGATTTGCGATTCAGATGACTGGCTGGAAGAAAACTGCCTGCGCACTGCCTGCGAGGAGATCGACGCAAACGGTGCCGATATTTTTATCTCCGGAAGATACAGAGCGTACAGTGATGGCGTCATCGAATACGATTCAATGTTTCCGGAACCGGATAAAAAATATACTGTCTTTTTACGCGGGGAGAGAAATTTCCCGGTCGCAGGTGAGATAATCCCCGGGCCGCACGGAAAAGTCTTCCGCACCGATCTTGTAAAAGGTCTTCGCTTCGCGCATCACGTCAGCTACACGGACTGTGAGCTGTATCTTCTTGCGTATGCAAAAGCTTCGAAGATCATCTATAATCCGGAACCGCTGGCATATTACCTGATCGACAGGCAGGGAAACTCCATGAGCGCCAATATGGAGAAATTCATCCTCCAGCACATAACCGTTTTCAATCATATGCTGGACCAGGCGGAACAGTTGTCTGACACAGATCCGTCGTTTTATTTCCGCGTCTTCGAGAATCTGAAAGTCCTGTTCTATGAATTGGGAAATTCTTCTCTGGATCCTAAAATAAAACTCTCCCTTGGAGATCAGTTTTATGAGCTGTTCCGCCGTCTGATTTCCCACAGAGAAGAAATATCGCCGCTTATCGGCAGTTATTCCCGCGAAGGATTGATCGCCAGACTCAAAAACTACCGTCTGCTTAACCCGAAATCATCCAGAAATACATATGATAAATGGCTGCAGAAGCTTATGAGGAACGCCAAATGAAAGTAAGCATTATCGTCCCGGTATATCAGGTCGAGAAAGAGATCCCGGATTGTATTCGTTCGGTCTTATCACAGACGTTAGAAGATTTCGAGTGCATACTCGTTGATGACGGCACCAGAGACAACAGTATACAAGCGGCTGCGGAGATCTTCGGTAACGATCCCCGTTTCCGGGTAATACACAAGGAGAACGGCGGACTCAGCGATGCACGCAACCGCGGCATTGAGGAAGCGCAGGGAGAATACGTGTTCTTCCTCGACAGCGATGATGAAATCGAGCCGTCTTCACTGGAAAAAACATACTCGTCAGCAAAAAAGCACGACAGCGACATTGTTGTGTTCGATATGCTTTATGTTTGGCCGGATGGAAAGACCGATGTTACCGTCAGCGCCGAAAAAGAAGTCAGCTCGTATTCAAACGATCCCGGGATCATTCTGATCAATAACTCTGCAAACAACAAACTGTACCGCACCGCTTTCATTAAGAACAAGCGATTCCCTAAAGGGAAATGGTATGAGGACCTTGCGGTGGTTCCTGTCTGGCTTGCTGAAGCCAATAACGTTTCCTATGTTCCTGAGCCACTGTACTTATACAAACAGCGCGAAGGTTCGATCTCTCACAGCGCAGATCCAAGGATCTTCGATATTTATGATTCCATCCAAAACATACGCAATGAATTGCGGCTGACAGACCGCGACCTTTCTGTTCTCTACTACGAAAACTGTCTGATCATGACTACGCTCCGCATTAAAGAGATCGGAGACCGTGATATGAGACTGGATTATTACGCCAGAAATATCGATCTGCTTGAGAAGGCTTACCCCGACTGGTACGAGGACCTCCCGAAAGAAAAGTACTCCTTCAAGCAGCGGATCGTTTTCTGGCTGCTGAAACACCGTTATATAAAACTATTGGACAGAATATATGCAAAATAAGAAAAAACTCCTTTTCGTAAACGACGAAATGACAATGGGCGGCGTTGCCCGTATTCTGAATACGCTTCTGAAAATGATCGACAAGGACAAATACGACATCGATCTTTTGGTGCTGCACAAAAGAGGAGAGCTGCTCAGCGAGATCCCCGACGGTGTTCGGGTGCTCGCCGGGACCTCCTTTTTTGACACAGTTGACCTTCCTCTTTCGTCCTGCAAAGGAACCGATCTCATACATAAACTGCGCCTGTTATTCTATATGAAGACCGGGCTGATCAGATCCAGGATAAAAGCGGAGCGGAAAAAGATCCTTGACCGCACTTACGATGTTGAGTTCTCCGCGAAAGAAGGGTTCTGCACGATCTTTACTGCATACGGAGACAGCAAGCGAAAGCTGAATTGGGTCCAGGTCGATTATGAACAAAGCAATTACTCGCGTCACCATATGGCTTTAGTCACGGAAGCCCTGATGAAGATCGATATGAATATCGCCTGCTCCGAAACGGTAAAAGCAAGCTATCAAAAACTGTTCAAGACGGACAGGATCTGCGTGATCCACAATCCGATTAACGAGGAAAGGATCCGCGAACTCGCTAGCCGCGAGAATCCCTATCCCAACAACAGCAACAAGATCAAACTGATCACGGTGGCTCGTTTTCACCCGCAGAAAGGGCTTGATCGCCTGATCGACGCTTTCGCCGAAGTCAATGAAGACTACGACCTTACGATTATCGGCGACGGCGAACTGAACGAACGGCTCCATGCACAGGCGAAACAAAAGGGCGTTGATGAACAGATCCGCTGGCTCGGGCTGCAGGAAAACCCGTATCCGATGATCAAAGACAGCGATCTGTTCATCATGTCTTCCCTCTATGAAGGTTATCCCACGATCACGATCGAGACCCTGTTATCTGAAACACCGATC
>JAEEGL010893793.1_pt1 | contig 15271 bp, 15 predicted proteins | sample 9134231 | NCBI WGS metagenome assembly JAEEGL01 (sample SAMN16246548, study PRJNA631951) | gut metagenome | biome: gut microbiome; feature: rumen; material: fiber-attached | host: Bos | place: Iran: Karaj | collected 2018-10 | reverse complement strand
TATTATATAAAATAAAAAAATCACTGAAAAGTGATTTCTTTTATTATTTTCTTTTATAGATAACATCTTTACCAAAACTATCTTTAATAGTTAAAGTGTCGCCATCAATTTTATATTCATATGTACTAGCCATTGTATTTCCTGTATAAAGAATAGATACTTTTTCACCATCATCTTCATAAGTACATTCCATTTTAGTTCCGAAAGCTTCATAAGAACAAGTTTTATCTTCATTGAAAGTATAGATATAGCCAGAACCATTTTCATATTGCCATTCTCCAACTAATCCTTTCTTTCCACAACCTGTTAATACAAATGCTAGTGTAATAACTAGTACTAAGCTTATAATACCCTTTTTCATATATATTCCTCCTTAAATAAATTGTATCAAAAAAATAATTATTTGTATATCTTTTTATTCATCATCTTCAGAATAATAATCATCATCTTCTAATTCTTCTTCTTCAAAATTAAAAACATCTTGATTACCTTTTCTTACTTCTTCTTTTTCCCATTCTTCTAAGCAAGCATCTTCCATTCTTTGTTCTAAATCATCATCTTTATTATTGTTATCAACACTATTTAATAAATCAAAAAATCCCATAACATCCTCCTAAATAATTATATCATTTTTTCTATCGTATGTTATAATTAACTTATAATTGGAGGACATATGAATAATGAAATATTTATTGAAGAAAAGAAAAGTAAAACCCCATTAATAATTGTTAGTATTATTGTATTATTGATGATTGGTTTAGGAACATATTTTCTAGTTACTAAAGTATTTAATAAAGAAGAAAAGAAAGAAGAACCTCAAAAACAAGAAGTTGAAATAGAAAAAATAACACCATTAATGTATGAAATAACAAAAGAAGGTAGCACTAACAAAATATATTTATTTGGTAGTATTCATTTTGCTAATATATCTAAATTAGAATTTCCTAATTATATTATGGATGCTTACAAGAATAGTAATTATGTTGCTTGTGAATTCAATATTGTTAAATTCTTAAAAGAAGTGGATACTGAAACGTTATTAGAGGACTATTATTATGTTGACGGTGATTCTTTAGAAAAACATGTTAGCAGTAAAGAATCTTATGACAAAATAATAAAGTTTTTATCTGATAATTTTAAATTACAAGAAGCACAAGCTAAAATACTTACATTATCTACAATTGATTCTTTAATAACAGAATATATTATTCCTAAATCAGATATAAAAACTGCTCAAGAAGGTGTTGATACATATTTCTTAAATAAAGCAATAGAAGATAATAAAACTATTCTAGAAGTTGAATCATATGAATTTCAAAGTAATCTAGAGAAGAGTTTTCCAGATAGAGTTATGGAAATAGAAATTATTGATGTTATTGATAATATGGAAGATGGCATTAATGATTTAAATGAACTATATAAATATTGGAAAGAAGGAAACGAAGAAAAGTTAATAGAACTTTTAACAAAAATTGATGAAGATGATTATTCAAAAGAAGATTTAGTTTTAATAAAAGATTATAACAAAAAGATGTTAGATGATCGAAATATTGGAATGAAGAATAAACTAGAAGAATATTTTAATAATAATTATACTGTATTCTATATGGTAGGGGCTGCTCACCTACTTGGTGATAATGGTATTGCAAAACTATTAGAAAATGATGGATATACAGTTAAAATAGTAAAATAAAAGGATGATTCAATCATCCTTTTTTATATTAGTTTTCCTATAATTACTAATTGTCTATTAGTATCTCTTACACAAGTAATTAAAACTACTGTGTTATCCTCTATTTCTTTAATATTTAAAGTACCATTTTTAATTATTTCATATTTATCAATAACTTTATATTTATAACAATTATTTTGGAAATAAATTAGTATTTCATCATTATATTCTAGTTTATTAATATTTTTAAAATATGAGATATTACTATTTCCACTATGAGATGCTAAGAATAGTTTTGAATTCTCTTTATCTGGCATAATAGATGGTTTTAGTATTTCAATACCTTTATCTACATTATTTCTTATATCATTAATACTATAGAAATATTCATTAAGATTTATTTTATTTATTACTATTCTTCCATAATAACTATTACTTTTAGCTTCATCTATTTTATATGATATTTCATCAATAATATTATTACTCTTTAATTTTGTTTTTGGTTTTAGAATTATTAGTCCTGTTAAGATAGCAATTAATGCTACTTGGATACTAATAATTCTTTTTAATAATAACAAGAATACCTCCTAGTATAATTAATCTAACTACAATTATTAAGGGACTATAATTCTTATATGTATCAGGTACTTTAATTAGATCATCAGATAATACATCCTTAATAATTATGTTATCTTCAAGTATTTCAAAATAATGTTTATCAGAATTAACTTCATACCCTTTTGGTGCTTCTTTTTCAATATAATAATACTTTCCATAAGGAAGATTAAGTGTTATTTTACCTTCTTCATTAGTTCTTTCACTTAATATTAAATTATTATCTATATCATAGAATTCCATTAAAGTATTAGGAAGAGGTTCACTATCAGAAATACTTGTTTTAGTAAATTCAAAAGTAGATTTCTTTAAATAGTTTTTAAAAGATATTTCTTTTGTTACCACTTTTTCATTATTACTTTCTAATTCAATATAATATTCATTATTATCTAAAACATAAGATTCTAATGTTTTTAATTCTTTAATGTAATATTTTCCAAGATAAAGATTATTGAAGTTAACTATACCTTCTTTATTAGTAATAGATTCTTTAATTAAAGTATCTTTTTTATAGATTATTTTTCCATTATTTATAATATCTTCTTTTGCATATAAACCAAATGCTACATTAGGTACTATTACTTCTTTATAAGTATAATATCCATTATTTAATTCTTTCTCTTCTCCTATCTTCTTAATTATAATATTACCTATCATTCTTTCGTCTTTCATAGTTGCTTTAACAATAGAATTATCTTTTATTTCAAAATACATTTTTTCATTATTTAATAAATAATTCTTAGGAGCTTCTTTTTCTAATATATAATATTTTCCTATAGGTAGATACTTAATAATTAATTTACCTTCATTATTAGTTCTTCCACTAAATAAAAGTTTATCTTCCATATTATAGATTTCTATTAAAGTATTAGGAAGAGGTTCACTAGTAGATAAATCTATCTTACTAAATTCAAGAGTTCCTTTTACTAAATAATTATTAACGTTTATGTTGATAACTGGTTCAGTGCTTTGGTCAATATAATTAAGATTAATATCATATTTATTATCATTCTTTTCATAATTAGATAAAATATTATCTTCTACTAAGTAATAATTACCTAAATATAAATTATTAAATTCTAGTTCTCCTTTATTATCAGTAATTCCTGAAGTAACTACTTCATCTTTCTTAATTATTATTTCATTATTATAAATAATATCTTCTTTTGCATATAAATTAAATTTAATACCTGATAAATCAATTTCTTTATAAGTAACACTATTATTATCAAATATTGGTTCTTCTCCTATTTTCTTAATAATTACTTTTCCTTTTATTGGTTTATTATAAAACTTTAATTCTTTTATTCCATTATTTAGATTATTATCTATTTTAAACGTTAAAGGGTCTTTATTCCAATAATAACCTTCTATACTAGTATTTATTTCTTCTAACTTGTAATTACCGTATAAAGGGCTTTTTTGAGTTAAAAACATACCTTCTTCATTTGTAGTAAAAGTACAATTATCATTTTCACAATAATATTTATTATTATCTATATCAAAGATCTTAAAAGTAATGCCTTTTTGTTTAATTACTTTATTAGTTTCAGAATCTATTTTAATTATTTTAACTTTTGCTTCTTGTGCTACATCTATTAATTCTTTTTTTATAGTTTCTTCTTTAGAAATAGTTATAGTAAAGTCATCTACTTTTTTATAGTTTTTTAATCCTTCTACTTGTTTAATGGTATAAGTTCCATAAGGAAGATTAAAGACTAAATATCCATTTTTATCTGTTATTGCTTCTTTATATAATTTATTTTTCTTATCATATACTTGAAACTTTGCATTTGGTTCTAATGTTTTAATATTATTTGATAATGAATATTTAATTATTTCTAATTTACCCATAATTACTTTTTCAAATAGATTAATTACTGGATTCTTATTATTATCATTTATGGTAAAACTATATTTCTTGGTATCTAATAAATATCCTTTAGAAGGTGTTATTTCTTGAATATAGTAATTACCATAATCTAAATACTTACTAGTAAATTCTCCTTTATCATTAGTATTTACTTTTTCAACTAAATTATTATTAGAATCATATATTCCATATACGGCATTTAATAAAGAAGCTTCTCCTTGAGGAGTATTTCCTAAAGTATCATAATCTAATTTATGACCTATTACTTTACCTCCTTCTACTTTAATAGATACTTTTGCTTTATCATCTACTATATCTCCTACACTCATTAAGTTTTGACTTTCATTATCCATATATACTATAGGTAAATATCCATATTTATTATTTGATTTAGATAATTCATAATTATATATTCCTGGATCATTAATATTAAATGTTATTTGATTATTATTAATACTATAATTACTTGCTTTAGTTACCATATTAAAACTTGATAAAACATTATTCGTATCAACTACTTTCTTTTCTTTGTTAATTCCAAAAGTATATGTATTATTATTAAAACTAGGTAGCTTATGATAATTAATAAGTATTTCTTCCATTTCTTTTATTTCTTTTTCATACTTTGTTATTCTTTTACCATTTAATTTATCAGTAAAGTAAATATCATATCCATTAGGAACAGTCTTCCATATCATAAATTGAGTAATAGTATACCAATGAATTCCTGTATGATCATATTTACTATCTTTATATCCATAACCATAATATGCAAGTTTTGTAATACGATCCCATTGTTCTTCGGTAAACTTAGTAACATCTATATAGTCTTCATCATACCCTTTTACTATCTTTCCATTTTTAATAGATACGCCTGGTTCTATGCAATAAACAAACTTATTATCACTCTTTCTTTTGATGGTATACATCTGTTGATATTTCTTACTATTTCCTTTTTGTTTATTAACATAGTCTCCACTAATCCAATTAGCTTTATCAATAAACGATTCACTATACTCCTTTGCATGCACTTGTGTTACTAAACACAATAAAAATAAAATAATTTTAATTAATTTTTTCATCTAACCCTCCTGTTACAATAAAAACATATTAGAGTTATCTCTAAATAATTAAAATTAATTTTATTTTTTTATTTTAAACTATATAAGGAAAAGCATAAAAAAAGAAGGTGTACAATGTACACCTACTCATCAGTTTTGCTTCCACTACCAATGACTAATCCCCATCCGTTTACGACACTTCTACCATTACCACCATTAACTGGTTCATGATAAATACTTACTGGATGATTATATAGTTTTCCTTCAATAACTAATTGAGCAGAACCACCACCATCTAAATTAGCAGCATTAGTAACTCCATATAATAACAATTTATCAGCTAGTTCATTCATATTAGGTCCCTGATAGAAATAACCATAATTATCTGTAACAACAAATAACATAATACCATCAGCTCTTTGAGCTATTACAGTTCGTGCTGTTCTCTGGAATCCACCAGCATACAAACCCAACTTTTGTTTAACACCATCAACTATTAAGAAAGGACCAAATTCCATAGCATCACGAATGCCCATATCTATGGCTTCTTGTCCTGTTGCATGAACAAGTCTTAATTTATTATCTTTATCTATTCCAATAATACGTCCTTTAGCTTTATCTGATCTTTCCCAAATTATCTTACTATCTTTAATAATCCATCCTGTTGGTGTATCAATACCATATGTTCGAGCATCATTTTTAAAGCCTCCACCATTAATACCAACAACAGCTCCTGTTGCCTTAGTCATTTGTTTAACTGTTGATAATCCAGAATAATGATCTCTTGTATTAAAAGCTTTTGATCTTAACAGTACAACATCTTCAGGATGATATATAACAACAATATAGGCAGGATATCCTCCTATTAATGTTTTAATAATCTTATAATCATCATTTCCAGGATCTTTAGTTAATACTAATTGATCATAAATGTTATCATAAGTCATTTTATTTTTATTACTGTTAATATCTCCATAATTAGATTCAAAAGTAGATATATAAGATACTTCATTCGTTAAAGTCTCTACTTTATCCTCATCATAAAAAACATATGATAAATAATTTAACTTTTTTTCTATTGCTATATCATTTACAAGAAGTTTCTGTACTCTTTCAAATGTAGGTACATAAATTACAACCAATAATGATACAATAAGAAAATCAATTGTCAATAAAAACTTAGTTAATAACTTCATTTATACCATACATCCTATCTTCTATAATTATATCTTATATAAAAATATAACTCAATCTTAAATACAAAAAAGTATTATTTCACTAATACCTTTTCCCTCAAATATATTACAAACATTTATAAACTTACTTCATAATCTAATTGATCAATTAAATAAAAGATAATATCATCATTAAACTCATTATTTAAATTCTCTATAGAAATTGATAAATAATTATTATCATCTACATAATGAACTATATCCATATAATCATTATCTAGTTTATACCAATATGAAACATCATTTAATATGTATTCTTGATAATCAACTAAGTTAATTGGATCATCTAAAATATCTTTATATTCAACAATAAACATTCCATTTTCATTATTAATCATATAAGAGAATAAACTATCATTATAAGGCATACCTGCATATTCAGATTTAATTGTTAACTTATAACCATTAACCTCATAAAATATCTCATTACTTAAAGCATCAACATTCTTCTTATAATTAATATCTCCAGTTTCTTGTTCTTCCTTTTTACAACCAACTATGAAGAAAGATAAACATATCATAATAACAAATACTCTTTTCATATTATCCCACCATATTTATTATACAAAAAAAGATACAAAATAACTATTCATTTTGCATCTTTCTTACTAAAATTTTATCTTTTATACCCATTTCTCTATTTTTTGTTTTTTCTTTTTCAAGTTCATTATTTAATTTATCAGATACCATAACAGATTTGTCTTCTAGCATAATATCTACTCCGGTTTTTTTATGAGCAATATTCTCAACAGCATTCTTTGTTGCAATGGTTTCCTCAAGTAATGTTTGATATGGAAAATTAATATGTTCTACTGGTTCATAAGGAGCTTTTTGTTCTCTAGATAATACTTCTAATAAGTTATTATATAATTTACATACTTCTGTCTTTTGTCTATTTCTTTCAAAATTAAATTCATTCTCTTCTCCTTCTAAGAAATCATCATAATCATTCCTTAATGTTTTAATAATATCATCTTCTATAACTCTTTCATGATGAATTAAAATATTATTTAAAAGAATAGTATTTGATTTTTTCAAGTCCAAATATCTTTTTATAACATTTTCTTGATATTCTTCTCTTGCTTTTCTTGCTTTTTCTTTCTCTTGTTCTCTTAGTTTTCTTATTTCTTCTTGCTCTTTATCTCTTTGTTTTTTTTCTTCTTCTTTTTCTTTCTTTAGAGTTTCCTCTTCTTTTTCTTCATCCTTCTCTTTTGTTTCAATATAATCAATGATATTATCACATTGTTTATCTAAATTAATAAAAACCTCTTTACTATATAATAAATCGTATTTATCAATACTCTTAGTATAAAAATCTTCTTTTAATCTTTCAAGTTCATCATATACTTTAGGATTCTTATTTATTTTTTTAAGTCTCTTTATCTTCTTTTCTATTTCTTTAACTTTATCTACATAATAAGACTTTTTACGATTATTAAGTTTAACACTTTCTTCTAGTTCTTTAATGTCATTTTCTAATTCTTCTATTTCCATTGTTGTTGCAACGACATAATTAACTTTTTCATACTTATAATATGCTTTTTCAATGATTTCTTTATCATGTTTATTAATCTTATTATCAATTACTTTATTAATTTCTTTTTGAATATTTATAATCTTTTCTTCAGTATCAATATGTATTTCTTTATCATTAATTGCATCTTCCAATACTTCTTTTATTTCTTCTTCTTGAGCTACATTTAATTTTGTTTCTTCTCTATCTTGTGTCTTTTTTACTGTTTCTTTAATCTCTTTTAAGACTTTTATTTCCTTTTCTTTTTGCTCATCATTAATAATTTCAACTGCTTCTTCTAACTTTTCTATTAATTCATCAATACTCTTTAAATCTTTCGCTTCAGTATATGGATATATATCAATAATATGCGATTCTCCCATATCTTCATCACGATTAACAAAAGATTGTTTAGTATTTAATTTGATACTCTTTTTACTTAATATTTTATTTTTGCTTATCTTACTCTTTTTGCTAGTTTTATTTCTATCAAAAAAGAATGATAGTATCCACGCAAAAAACTTTTTTATGAATAATATTATTCTTTTCATTTTTATCACCTTATCTTAGCTTTTAATAAATTAATTTTGGTAGTTAATCTATTAATATCGCAATCTAAATCCCATATTTGTTTATACAAGCTATTCATCTCATCAGTAATAGAATGAATCTTTTTAACACTGTTTTCACTTACTTTCATTGTTTTTTGATTATTACTTAATTCTTCATTTAATGAGATATCTATTTTAGTAAAGTTATAAATTGCATAAACAAATAAAATTACTGTTATTATAAGAGCATAATACCATTTTGTAAAGATAAATAAAACTGTTAATAAAACCGAAACAATTAATAGTATATTATATTTTTGTCTTTTAGATTGTATTTCAAGAATATTATTAGTACTATCAGCTACTTGATTACGAAAGTCTATATCATTATCATATTCAATTCTATATTTAGCTTGTAATCTATCAAATTCTTTCTTACAATTTTTCCTTTTCTCAACTAATTGATTCATTTTTTTTGTTAATTCTATTATTTCTTCAGTTATTTTGTAATCATCTTCATTATTTGACTTTATATATTCTTTATTTTCTTCAAAAGATATTTTTTTACCAGCATCTAATTCCTTTTTTATTTCATTAATCATTTTAAAAGTATCAGATTCTTTTTTATAATGATCTGGATGATATTTTTTTAGTAATTCCCTCAGTTTCTTTTTAGTCTCTTTAGTATATACTCCATTATAATTAATTTCTTTTAAGATTTCTTTGCGATTCATTATTTACTCATTTCTTCTATTGCTTTCTTAATTTGTGTATCATATGTTTCACTAGGATTATATTCATATTTTACTTCAATATCAGGGGTAATACCTACTTGATCAATAAAGTTACCATTTGGTGTTAACCATTCTTGGAAAGTATATTTAACTAAAGCTCCGTTTGATAAATTATACGCCTTTTGTACTTTGCCTTTTCCAAATGATGTTTCACCAATTACTATTGCACCATATTTTTCTTTTAGGGCAGCAGTAAATACTTCACTTGCTGACGCACTACCTTCATCAATCATAATGGCAATAGGATATTCTCTATGTTCATCAGTTTCATCTTTAAATTCTTCAATATTATCTTTTGTCTTTAATTTATAAATTATTTCATCTTTCTTAAGGAACATAGAAATCATATTTGTAACAGTCTTTAAATGGCCTCCAGAATTTTGTCTTAAGTCTATTATTAAAGAATCAATATTCTCTTTTTCTAATTTTTCTAATTCCTTTTGAAATTGACTATCAGTATTTTCAGCAAAAATAGATACATAGATATAACCTATTTTCTTATTATTATTTTCTATGATTTCACCAGTTACACTTGTTAAATCAATACTTGCTCTTTTTATAGTTATATCTTTATATTCTTCCCCTCTTTTAATAGTTATATTAACTTCAGTGCCGGCTTCTCCTTTTACTTTCTCGCTTACTTCTGAAGCAGATAATCCTTTAATCTCTTCACCATTTACTTTATATATTATGTCTTCCTTTTGTAATTCCGCTTGAGCTGCTGGACTATTCTCATATATATTAATTATTTGAATTTCTCCAGTATCTTCCAATAGTTTTATTTCGGCACCTATTCCACTATATTTACCTTCTAATGTCATATTAAATTCTTCAGTACTATCCTTATCAAGATACAATGAATATGGATCTCCTAAATACTTAATCATACCATCAATACCAGCACCTATTAATTTTTCTCCATCAACAGGTTGATAATAATTCTCTAAAATATCATTATAGGTAGCAATAAATTCATCTAATGATGATGAAACATTACTCTTATATGTTTCTTTACCATACATGATAATACCACCAATAATCATTCCTAAAGCAAAAGTAACAGTCATAAATGATATTGCTTCTACAATGGTAAATTTATTTTTCCCTTTAAGTATTTTCTTCTTAATATTACTAAAAAATGATTTAAAAACATTATTTTTCTTTTTCATATATTACCTCAAATTCATTCTATTATAATATATCATATTTTAGTCTCAATTGTTTATAATAATTAATAAAAAAATATATATACTAATTTACACACGTTCCTTCATTTATTTATTGATATAACAAATTTATTTAAGTATAATTATGTTAGAGGTGGAGTTATGCGCATAGTTACCTTATCAAAAGAAGAATTTGACGATTATGCCATAAAACATGAATATGGTTCATATTTTCAAACATCCAATTATGCAATATTAAAGGCCAAACTTGAAAATTATGAAATCCATTATTTAGGTTTTAAAGACAATAATGAATTAATTGGTGCTTCTATGCTAGTTTATAAAGAACTATTCTGGGGTTATAAATTTGCTTATGCTCCACGTGGTTTATTAATAGATTATTCTAATCTATCTGTTTGTAACGAAATAGCAAATGGATTAAGAAAACTATTAAAGAAACAAAAGTTTATTTTTATAAAATTAGATCCTCCCATTATATATAGAAAATATGATATGGAAGGTAATGTTGAAATAGATAGCGAATCATCTAAAGAAATATTAAGAAGTTTTAAGAAAAATGGTTTTAACCATATGGGATTTAATATATATAATGAAAATATGTTACCAAGATTTTATGCATATTCAAAATTAGATAGTAATCCTCAAATCTTATTTAGATCTTTCACAAAAGAAAGACAAGATGAAATAACATTAGATCAAAAAAAAGCAATAATAGTTTCTTTAGATAAAGAAAATAGTATTGATAATTTCTTAGATATAACTAGTTCAGTATATAAAGGTAGAACAGCAAGATATATGAAAATGTTATTTAGAACATTTGATTCTACTGATGATGCTACAATTTTCTATACTATATTAGATACTAAAAAATATACTGAAAACATCAATAAATTATATAATGATGAAGTTGAGGTTAATAATAACTTAAAAGGAATTATAGCAACAGCAGATAGTCAAAAATATAATATGCAATTAGTTATTAATGATAAAATGGCTTCTGATAAAAGATTAGCTGAATTAAAAACTAATTTAGATAATTCATTAAAGCTAATTAGAAGTAGTCCTAATGGTGATGTAATTGGTGCTACCCTTGCAATAAGTAGTGGAAAAGGCGTAAGTATTGTAGCAAATTATATTGATCCAGCATATAAGAATTTAAATGCATCTCCATTAACTATATATGAAATAATGAAGTACTATGGTAAAAAAGGTTATAGTTACATAGACTTAGGATCTGTTCCTGGGGAATTTGATAAGACTGGTAAATATTATAGTGTAATTAGAGGTAAAAGTGGCTTTAATTCATCAATTATTGAATATATAGGAGAATTCGATTTAGTAATCAATTCGTTCATTTATCAATTCTATAAGAGTAAACTAAGAAGAGGCAAAATAAGATTAAAATAAAGAACTAATATTAATTAGTTCTTTTTTATGTATTCTTTTTCTTGAGCACAATAAGATATATAGATGCAAATATTATATATAAATGTTAAATTAGAAACAGCCCAAGTTCTACTACTATATGAATATCCAAATATCTCTTTTTTTAATTCCAAATTACTGGGATTATCAAAACATGTTTTGATAGCATAACTAATATCTTTAATTATATTATTAACATCCACATTAAAGTGTTCACTTGCTAAATCATATAATTTCTCATTTATTTCTATATTTTCATTTAAGACCGCTGATATTATAAAAAACAAATATTTTGTTCCCAATAATTTATATGATAAGCCAAGTTCTTTAAATAGGTTTAATAATTCTCTTCTATATGAAACTAACCCATTATAAAAGAATAAATTGATTATTCTATCAAAAGATGACATATTAACTGGTTTAAAAAACAAATAATTTATAGTAACATCTTTTAATATAGAAAACATATTTATTCTTATATTAGGAAGTATAATAAATAAAAAAGTATCTGTTTTAATACCTTTTACTATATTATATCCATCTTGATTACACATAAAGTAATCTAAAATAATAGCATCAAATTTATTAATATTTATATTATCAATTGTATTTGATACTTTAATACAATAAAAAGAGCTATCTTTGTAGTACTCTATAAAAGAATTCTTTAATTTGCTATCATTTGATAACAATAAAAGCCTCTTCATATTATTCCTTTCTACTACAAAAGAATTGCTCTTTCTCTATTTTTTTATCATTACTTTTGGTTTAGCGTTAGTATATTGTTCATAATAATCTAAATCAGAAGTATCCATATTATAGTCATTGTAATAGAAGATATCTAACATCATACCATATATATCTTCTAATAAATCATCAGGGATTGGTCCTTGGTTTTTATTAATTTGTCTAAATATTGCTTGATAGTCTTCATAAGCATTTTTATAACGACTATCAAGCATGTTCAAGAATTTATGGGCAAAATCAGTTAATATTGCTCCATTTTCTAGTGCTGCTTTTCCACCTTTTCTTCTTTCTCTAATGTGATGAAAAGTATATGGATTATCTTTTGCAAGTTTAAATCCCATCCAGTCTTCTCCATTAGGTTCATATACTTCAATCATTCTTGTTAAAACATTAGAACGATTTCTTTCGCTAAGATCTTGTGAATTACTATTAAAATTCTTTCTTCTCTTTCGATATTTATTTCCTTGATGATTTTTTCCCATACTATTCTCCCCTGATACAATTAATTATTTTTTTCATGGCATCTACTTTTAATGAGCTACCACCAATCAGATAGCCATCAATACTAGATACTTGTTCTAATTTATCTATATTATTTTCATTTACGCTTCCACCATATAGAACTAATGCTTCAACATTATATTTATTTTGAACATATTTTTTTATGTTAGAAGCAATTTCTTCAATAAAATCGTTACTTGGTACTACTCCAGTTCCAATTGACCAAATAGGTTCATAAGCAATTATTATTTTTTTTACATCATTTTCAAGTAAAGCACTATCTAGTTCTTTTTTACAAACTTTTAGTGTTTCATTTCGATTGTTTTCTTCTTGTGTTTCACCAACACATAATATTGGCATAATATCATTTTCTAAACACAATTTAATCTTCTTGTTTATAAAACGATCATCTAGATAATAATTGCGTCGCTCTGAATGTCCTATAATGGAATACTTAATACCTAATTCTTTTAATTGTAATATTGATATGTCTCCTGTATAAGCACCCATTTCAGCAAAACTTATATCTTGAGACCCTGTATTAAATCCATTTTTTACAAACGTATCAATATATATTGCAGGTGGAAGAATAATAACATCATTAGATATTTCTTTCATTCCTTCAATATAATGAGGTATTTCATTTGGCAATAAATTCATTTTTAAATTACAAGCTGCTATTCTCATAAACCCTCCTATTTAATAATTGCTATTCCTGGAAGTTCCTTTCCTTCTAATAATTCTAGAGAAGCTCCTCCTCCGGTTGAAATATGTGTCATATTATCTTTATATCCTAAATTTATAACAGCAGAAGCGGTATCACCACCACCTACTATAATTGTTGCTTTAGTTCTATCTAAAAAAGATGCAATCTCTTTTGTAGCATTAGCATATTTAGGATTTTCAAACATTCCCACTGGACCATTCCAAATAACTGTTTTAGCATCATTTAAATATTTCTTAAATAAAGTAACACTTTCAGGTCCAATATCAAGTCCTATATCATCTGAATCAAGTTTTCTCTTAACAAAAACATCGCCATCTATTTCTTTTGAACAAACATGATCAACAGGTAAAATAATCTTATTTGTTTTCCTTAATAAATCTTTACAATAATCAATCTTATCTTCTTCAAGAAGAGATTTACCAATACTTACTCTTTTTGCTTTTAAGAAAGTATAAGCCATACCACCGCCTACTAGGATTTTATCTACTTTATCAATGAAGTTTTCGATTAAACCGATCTTATCACTTACTTTAGATCCTCCTAGTATTACTACAACTGGATGTTCAGGGTTATCAATTACAGGTAGCATATTATCTAGTTCTTTTTGAACTAAAAAGCCAATACCGCTAGGTAAATGTGATGCAATACCAACATTTGATGCATGAGCACGATGACATGTACCAAAAGCATCATTTATATAAATATCTCCTAAACTAGCCCAATATTTACCAAGTTCTGGATCATTACCACTTTCTTTTTTACCATCTAAGTCTTCATATCTTGTATTTTCCATTAATAGAACATCACCAGGTTTTAAACTATCAATGGCTTTCTCTAATTTTTCTCCTCGAGTGAAGTGACTAAATATGACATTCTTACCTAGTAATTTGCATAATCTATTTGCCACAGGAAGTAATGTATTCTTCTCTTTATCAGCTTCTTCTTTTATTCTTCCAAGATGTGACATAAGAATAACTTTAGCATTATTATCTATTGCATATTTAATAGTATCTAGGCTTGATACTATTCTATTATCATCAGTTATTTTGCCATCTTTTATTGGAACATTAAAGTCTACTCTTATAATTACTTTTTTATCTTTTAAATCAAAATCTTTTATCGTTTTCATTCTTTCTACCCTTCTAAGAATATTTTAACATAAAAAAAGATTGAGTTAAACTCAATCTTTAATTATTCCATAAATTCGTTTTCAAGTGCTTCCATTGGTTCATCTTCTGCAAATTGGTTAGCTAAATCATAATCAACTTTTTGGTATGCTTTAATACCAGTTCCTGCAGGGATAAGTTTACCAACGATAACATTTTCTTTAAGACCAACTAAATTATCAGTCTTACCACGAATAGCAGCAT
>JAEEGL010797338.1_pt1 | contig 15271 bp, 9 predicted proteins | sample 9134231 | NCBI WGS metagenome assembly JAEEGL01 (sample SAMN16246548, study PRJNA631951) | gut metagenome | biome: gut microbiome; feature: rumen; material: fiber-attached | host: Bos | place: Iran: Karaj | collected 2018-10 | reverse complement strand
TTCTTTAGAATCATGTACAAAAGTTCTTTCTAAAGAAAAAGAATTTAATAAAATTTTAGAAAAATTAAAAGATTTATGTAATGATAATGTTGTTTATGTTAGAGAAAGTTTAGCTCAAAATTTATTATCTTTATGTCCTATGATTGATAAAAGTAATTTTCAAAATTTTATTATACCTATTTTTTTATTATTAATTAAAGATTCTGAATTAAATGTTAGGATGATTTTAATAAATAATTTATATAAATTAAATGTTAGAAATAAATTAATTGAAGATAAAAACTTTTTTCAAAATATTATTCCTTTTGTTAAAGAAATTGCTAAAAGTGAAAAATGGAGATTAAGAGCAGAAATTTTAGATATAATTCCTGTTTTTTCTAATTTTATTAATAAAAATTCTTTTGTTGAAGAATTATCTGATTTATGCTTTCAATTACTTAATGATCCAGTTTGTGAAATAAGAAAAAAAATGAGTATTAATTTAGTAAAAATTTTTGGAAATATGAATGATAAAAATTTTAATAAAAAACTTATTGAAAAATTAGAAGAGATGTCTCATTCTGAAAATTATTTAATAAGAAATACTGTTAATTTTGTTATATTAGAATTTTTGAATGATAAAAAAAATTTAGAATTTATTGAAAATAATTTAGTAGATTTAATTATTAATTTATCAAAAGATAAGGTTGCAAATATAAGATATAATTCAATAATAATAATGAAAAAAATATCAAAATTGTCTCAAAATAAAAAAATAAATGATATAATTAAAAACAGATTAAAAGAATTACGAAATGATACTGATATAGAAATAATATATGCATTAAATGATAAATAAAAAAATTTTTTTATTATTATATATTTTGTTATAGTATATTTGGTTATATAATAATTTAAGTTAAATTTTTAATCCTTAAAAAAATTATGATAAAAATATATAAACAAAAAAATATTTATAGTTATTTATAAAATTTATAAAAATAAAATTTATAAAAATAATTTCATATCTTAAATGAATAATTTATCTAAATTTTCAAAACTTAATTTTAGTTTCTTTCAACAAGTCCCATCCCCTAATTTTAAAATAAAACCTGGTCAAGGTTATAATTTAGAAGGTTATATAAACTTTAAGAAAAAAGAAATTGATAGTTTATTTTTTTATGATAGGGAATATAGTACTCAATTAATGAATAGAACATATTCTTCTTTTAAAAAGAAAAAATCTAATAATCAAAATTCTAAAGAAGAAAATAAATCAAATAAAACAATTTCTGTTAATCAAACACAATATAATAGATTTTTCAATAAAAAGAAAAAAAATTATTATTTATTTGAAGATGAAGAACAATCAAATTCAAAAAATTTATTAAAATCAAAAATTAAAAAAGAAAATAATAATAATATACCTTATTCATTTAATAATAAATTAAATAATAAGAGTAAAAATAACTTAACAATTGAAACTTCTTCAATTACTCCTTCAAATATAAATTATTTTGATAATATGTCATTTGATAAAGAAAAAAATTTTCAAAGAAATGTAAATAATTTTTTTTTGACTAGTTATAAATATAATAATAATAATAATAATAGTAGAAATCTTAGATTAAAAATAAATAAGAAAAACTTACCAAAAAAAATTTTAGATTTTTCAAATCTAAATTTATCTCCAAAAAAAACGCATGTTTCATATGAAAATCAAAGAAATAAATCAGAGAGAAAAAATAAATTAGAAAAAGAAGAAAATGAAATAAAAACAAAACTAATTAAAAAAAAAATTAGAGATGTTGAAAAAAAAATACCTTTTATAAAAACAGCATTAAAAAGTGTATTAAAAGATTATCATTATTTTCCTATGGTTTCTCCTGCTTTTCAAAAAGATATTGGTGATATTATTGATAAAAAAATAAAAATAAATGATAATGGAACATATAATTTTGAAAAATTTGATGATAAAAATTATTCAAAAATTTCTAAAAATTATTGGAATTATACAGAAGAACAAAAAATAAATAAAAAAGTGTTTTCATATCAAAAAAAGAAGTTACAATTTATTAAAAATCAAATTAGAGAAGATATAATAGATGTAAAAAAATTTCAAGTAAATATTAAAAAAGGAGAAATTTAAAAGAAAAAATTAAGCTCTTATCAATTATAAATTTATTATTTGTTTGGTTACTAAATAATAAATATTTTTAATAATATTTAAAAGTTTTATAAATAAATTAATTCATATCATAATTAAACTTTTTATATATTTAAAATTACATAAAAATAAATAATAATATTTTATCTAATGATTCTTTTCTTTCAAATTTTTTCATATTTAAAGTTTTCAAAAACAAATATTTATAAGTAAAATATATTATTCATTATTCATACAATCTTTTTTATTTGAACCCTGTTGAGTACTAAAAGATAAATTTTTATCATTATTATTATTAATTAAATTCTTCTTTTTAATATTATTCTCTTCAATAAAATGTTTATTAAATAAATAAAAATAATTAATGTATTTTTGATTATTTTGAGAAAATAAATTTCCACAATTAACAATAATTTTATTAAAATTAATTTTTTTTACAATAGAATGTAAATTATTAAAATTATCATCTTTTTCAATAGAAAAATCTTCTAAATTATCCTCATTAAATAAATCATTTATAATCTTTTTTTTTTCAACATTTTTTATTGGTGAAAATGAAAACATAATAGTATCTAATGCAAGAGGCATATCATGTTCTACACCTTTTATTTCATTTGGATCTTTTAAAGTTGATTTTTTATTTATATAATCTTCTTCTTTTAAAGTTGGTTTTTTAAATATATAATCTTCTTCTTTTAAAGTTGGTTTTTTATTTATATTATCTTCTTCTTTTAAATTTGGTTTTTTATTTATATAATCTTCTTCTTTTTTGTCTATTATTAATAAAGGTGGACTTTTTTTTAATAATTGAGATGAATCTTTTGAGTTTTCTTTATTTAATTTACTTTCTTCTTCTATTTTTCCTACATTTATAAATGATTGAATGTTGTTATTTTCATATTTTAATAATTTACTTATTTTCTTTTCTCTTTTTAAATTGTTATTCAATTTTGAAAAATTAATTAAATTTGGATTATTTTTTAACGATTGAAATATATTATTCTTATCTTTTGATATAATTTTTTTTTTTGGTTTATCTTTATTTATATTTTTATTATATTTTTGAAGTTTATAATTATCATTTTGTTTAAGTCCAAATAATTTTTTTTGAATATTATTAATAAATAATTTATGACTTTCTTTACTTTTTTCTTGTTTTTTATTATTAATACTATTAATTGTAGTAACAATTGCACTTTCAACTTTTTTATTTTTTTCTTTAGATAAATTATTTATATTTTTATTTTTATATTCTTTTCTTTCTTTTCTATTTGAACTCTTATTTCTTTGAGAATATTGAATTTTTGATTTAGAAAAATGATTTTTTTCTTTTGAATTTTCTTTTAAATTTTGTTTATTTTTAATAATTCTTGAATTTTTCTTTTTATCTTTAATAATATTTGAAAAACCAGATTTAAATAAAAAAGAAGAATTAACAGAATTTTTATTTTTATAATCATTTAAAAGAATATTAGTTGATATTTTTAATTTTTTTTTATCTAAATGACTTTGATTATTTATAGTATTATATGAACATTTTGACAATTGATTACTTAAATTATTATTGGTTATATTTTGATTAGTATTATAAAGCTCAGAAAATTTAAAATCATTTTCTATTTTTTTTTGTTTTTTATGAATTTCATTTCCAATATTCATATATGAATTTGCAATATGAGATTTTTCATTTTTAAACATAAATTTACAAGGATAAGGATTTGAATTTATATTAATTGGAATAGTTCTTTTATTTTTTTTAGATTTATTTAATGGACGAAGTGAATTTTGTGTTTGAGAAAGTATAGAATTCATCTTATTTTATTATATTTATAATTAAGTATTTATTGTTATAAAATTATTAAATATTATCAAAAACAAAAATTATTTTTATTTAAAATTATTATTTTTTAAATGTCTGAAAATAGTTCAGATAATGATTTATTTAGATATTCCAATTCTCTTTCACCTTTTAATGAAAAATCAAGAGAAGAATCAAATAAATCAAAAATAATAAAAATAATATTTATAATATTATTAGGACAGTTATTAACAATATTATATACTTTTAATAATTATTTGTTAAAAGAAATTAAAGCTCCATTTAATTTTCCAATTTTATTTAATAGTTTTTATTTTTTATGTTTTGGTTTTTTTTGGTTAATTTTTCTACATAGATTTTCTAAAGTAAATTTATATAATATATTTATTATAATTTTACATTCTCAATATATATTTTTTTATAATACTCCGTATAATGATAATGATCAAAATTTGTCTTCAATTTTTTATCTTATTTGTATTATATTTACATTTATTTTTAATTTTTTTTTTTTTTCAAAAATTAAAAATTCAATGTTACATTTAATTGGAATATTTATGGTATTATCTGGAATTTTTTATATATATTTTTTTACTGATAGCTCTAAAATTGATTATTTGAAAGAAATAAAAGAACATATAACAACAGTTATATTCATAATTATTTCATCTATTTGTTTTAGTTTATCAATATTATTAATTCAAAAATATTTAAAAAAATCAGATATTTTAGAATTTTACCCTTTATATGGAATATTAGAAGGAATTATTTTATTATTTCAAAGTTTCATTTTTAAAGAACCAATAAATTTTATTCAAAAAAAAGAAATAGAATTAAGGATATTAGGTTTAATTATTATATTTATAATTAGTTCTTCTTTTTTAATTGGATTATTCCCTTATTATATTCAAAGTACATCTGCAGGAATATTTAATATTAATTTATGTTCATTTATATTTTGGAATTCTTTATTTTTTGATGACAAGAATAATTATCATTTTTATATTGGAAATTTAATTATTATTTTAGGAATTATTTTTTTTTCTCAAAAACTGAATTGAAAAAAATATAAAAAATTAAAGGATAATTTACCTTCTTAATAAATAATGAAGATAATTAAAAATTTAAATTCTTTTACATATTTAAATAAAATAAAATACTACATATTATAATATTTATATATAATTAATAAAAATAAAAAATTAAAATAAAAATAAAAATATAAAAATTAATATAAAAATATATATAACCTAGAACAAAAATAAAAAAAAAAAAATCTTTAAAAAAAAATTATAAAAAACCAAAAAAAAAAAAAATCAAATAAAAAACAAAAAATAAAAAAATGAGAAAAATCTTTATTCTACTTAGTCTTTTCATAATAATAACATCACAAAAAAATTTAAAAATCCAAAATCTAAAAAGTCAATTTACAAAACTTAAAAATTTTGGTAAAGCATTTGACGAATTTAAAAAAGTAGTAGACGTATGGCCAAACATAGTAAGTGCATTTAAAACAACAAGTTCAACAACAATAAGAGATAAACTTCATATAGATGGTTATTCAAAATTTGATGGAAGATGTACTTTTGAATTATATGGAGGAATTGATAAAGATTATTGGAATAAATTTAAAGTAAATAGACTTTTACAAAGATTTAAAATGAAACCAGAAGAACAAAAAAAATTAAAAGTTACTATTGAAGATGCACAATATTCAGATAAAGGAATTTGGAATAATTGTGAAATTTTACATAATCCTCTTGATAAAAAAAAAAAAAATGGTCTTAATTTCTTTTCTATTATTATTAATAATATTGAAAATAATGATGATCAATTAAATGTTGTTGTTACTCAAATTCAAACTAAATTAGAATTAGCTCCTGATCTTTTAGTTATTAATAAAGATAGATCTTTTGTTGGAGGAATTTATGGAGATTGTAAAGATAGTTTTAAAAAAGTTCCTAAAGATTTAACTATGACTGAATTAAATAATCTTATGCAATTTTTCCAAGTTTTCTTTATTTCTAATATTGGAGCTACTTTAGGTTTTAAACTTGAATTACCTGAATTTTAAATAAAGGGATTTTTTATAATTTATTATTAGAATTTTAAGAAATACAAAAATAATGAAAAAAAATATTTTAATAAATTTTTTTTTTTTAAAATTTAAAATGTTGATATTTTTGGTTTTTTTTTAATTTTATTAAATTTTTAATTATATTAATATATATATATTGATTCTAAAAAAAATAATTTATAATAAAATATGGATAAGAATATAATATTACAAGGAAAAAATAATACTAAATCAAATAATAAATTAAGTCTTATTCCTTTTAATAAATCTATTCAAAAACATCCTTCTGCAAAAAATTTATTTAATAATGAAGAAAAAATTATTTCAAATCAAGATTTAAAGTCTTTTTCTAATTCTAAAGATTTATCTGATAATGAAATTAATGTTAAACAAGATTTAGTTCAAAATTATTCAATTTCTATTTTAAATATTGAAACAAAATTAGCAGATGAAAAAGAATATTTCTTTATTAAAAATCAAAATATCGAAAATATAAAAATAAAAAAAAATGAAAATAAAGTTCAAAATAAAAATAATATTTTTGAATTGTCAGAAGATCAAAAAATACTTGATAAAGAAATTACTATGAATATAATGAATCAAAAAGGATTTAATATTATTGAAGAAAAATTATCACCATTTTTAAAGGTGAATTATTTTTAAAATAGATTTAAAATAGATTTAATTATGGGTTTTTTAAATAAAATTGTTAATTCTTAGAAAGTAAGTGTAATGTATAATTTTAATAATTTTTTAAATATTTTAGAGTAAAGTTAAATATTTGGAAAGAAGAAAAATTTATATAATATAGAAACTATCTCAATTAAATTTTTCTTCAAAATATAAGGATTTAAGTATTTATATATATATATTAATATTCTTATATAAAAAATATAAAGTGTATAAATTATTTTTTATATTTTTTTTAATAAATAAATTAATATTAAATTTTATATTCATTGTTTAAAGATTTACACACTTAAAAATTATATGAAAATAAAATTATATATATTCAAAATTAAAATATAACTTTAAATAATAATATATACCAAAAATTAAATAATTAATCTTTTATTTTTGTTCTTCAGGAATATGTGAAACATAATCATATTCATCTTCTAATTCATTTGCTCTCAATTTTCTTTTTGTAATACTTTGATAATATTTAAAATAAATACAAGTTGCAATTAAAATTAACCCTAATATAATAACAATAATCCAAGACCAATTAAAATTTGTTTTTCCTATATTATTATCATATATTCCAATAACTTTTTTTTCACCATCAAATATTGTTAAATATTTTTTAAAAAATGGTTTTCCAAAAATCCAATTTTTTTTTTCAAATTTAAAAGGTTTTTGAAAAACAACTAAAAAGTAATTTTTATTATTATAATTATAAAATAAATCTTGATAAGTAAAAGTAAAATTATATTTCATATCTATATTTTCAATAATTAATTCTGGAAAATTTTTAATATCAACACTATTATCACATACAAAATAAGCAATTTTTTTATCTTTAATATAATTTACAGTAAAATTTTTTTCAAAACATTTATTTTTAAATTTATCAAAAAATTTTTCTTTAATTTCATAAAAATATTCTTCAATAGAATGTATAAAATTAAATTCAATTTGAAAATAAATAAATAAAAGTTCATCAATTATTTTTTCATTTTTAATATATAAATAATTATGATTAAAACCCCAAATTAATTGATTATCAATAATTGGAATTTTATAATAAATATAATTTTTTTCTGTAAATTTATTTTCAATATTATGATAATAATCACCAATTATTAATTCTCCTTCATTATCATTTTTTTCATTAAATTTAAAATAAAAAATATAATAATCAATAAATTTATTTTCTATCAATTCATAAATAAAATTAACTGTTTTATTAACATTATAATTACTTGTTGAAATTTTTAAACCTATTTCACTTGAAAAAGTTTTTACTTCATCAATTAAATCTTTAGCTAAAAAAAATTTAAAATTTTCAAAATAAATTTCTTTATTATTTAAATATAAATCATCTTTTGATAATCTTCCATGTTTAAAATCTAAATTAATATAAGTAATATATGAAGAAATTTCATCAAGAAATTTAAAAGTGTTTGATTTATTTTGATTAAATTTATCACATTTTGCATCTTTATTATCAATACTTATTATAAAAGTTGGAAATTGTTGTAATTTAAAATATGATTTAAATTTTTGAGATGGATTTCCAATTTCTATTTCTGTATATATTTTATTTTTATATAAATTTTCTATTAAATTAGTTTCATTTAATTCTAATTCTATTTTCCTTTTAAAAGGTATTTTTAATATTTTTTTTCCTATAGAATTTTGAATTATAAAAAAGATAAAATATAATATTTTCATTATTATTTTCTAAAAAATTATTTTCAATAATAAAAAAAAAAAAAATAACAAAATAATTTTAATTTAAATAATTTTTTAATGTTTTCTGCATTTTTCAAAAGTATAGATATTTTAGGAGCAAAATTTCATTTTTACACAAATGAACATCGTACAAAGAGAACAGTAATAGGAGGAATATTAACAATATTAATAATAGTAATATTTATATTATTTTGTATAATATTTGGTGACAATTTCTTTACGAGAGATAAACCATCAGTAACAATATCAACAGAAAATAATTTAAATTATGAAATATTTGATTTAAAAAAAGAAAAAGTTCTCTTTTCTTTCAGAATAGAAGATTATGATGGAAATTACGTAAACACATCAAATATTTTATACTTTAAAATATATTATTATTCAACAGAACAAGCAAAAGATGGTAAATTTCGTTCAATAATACATGATGAATATTTAAATTATCACATTTGTAATGATTCAGATTACATAAATAGAAATTTAACAGAAAATTTTGGAATTTTATATTGTCCTGAATTTGGAGGAAAAAAATTTGGTGGTTATTGGGACAGTCCAAATTTATATTATTTTGAAATTCAAGTTTACTTTTGTGAAAATGGAGCACAATTTTCAAAAAATAATACAAAATGTACATCATTAAAAGAATTAAATGAATTTTTAAATCAAGATCATCCTAAATTTTTTGCATTATATTATCCAACAATAGAATTTAATCCTTTATCATATAATGAACCATTAATGAGATTTACTAAAAATTATTATTATTGTCTCAGTCCAAAATTACAAAGAAATGATGATATTTTTTTAAAGAAAACAATAATAAATGATGATAAAGGATGGTTACTTACAAATGATAAAAATTATTCTGCATGGGGTGTTGATAATATAAGAAGTACATATGCATTTTTCTCTGAAGATGATTTAAGAAGTGATGGTGCTTCGTCTAAAATTTTTGAAGCTAATTTATATACTATTAGAGAAAATAATTATTATCAGAGATATTATACTAAAATTCAAAATGTTATTGCTGTTGTTGGAAGCTTAATTAATATTATTATATATCTTTTTAAAGGAATTTCCAGTTTAGTTGCTGAAAATTTATGGAGATTGGAAGTTATTAATAATTCTTTTGAAATTGAAGATATTGTGAAAAGTAATAATTTTTTTGTTAAGAAATCTAATACTGAAATTATTAAAATTTCTGAGAATCATTTAATTGAAAATAAAAAAAATAATAATAATAATAAAATTTTTACTCATCAAAATGAAGAGTTTTTTCCTAATAAAAATTCTAAAAATTTTAAAACTAGTTTATTTAAATTAAATACTAATGATAATATTAATACTAATAATTCGTTAAAAATAGATAAAATTAAAAATATTAATCCTAATATTTCACATGAACAATCTGGAAGTTATTTACTTCAAAAATTAAATTCTTATCCTTTAACAAATTTAAATATTTATAACAAAAAATTTCTTTTTAAAGAACAAAATAAAAAAAATTATCCTAATTTTTATTTTTATACTTGTTTCATAAAAAGATTTTATAAACAATATTCTGGATTATTAAAATGGTATTATTTTAATTTATTAGAAATAAATAGTTATGTTAGATATTTAAAAGAATTTGATTTTTTAAAGAAAATAATTTTAAATGAATATCAAGTTAATTGTTTGTTGTTTCTTAAGAAAATTAATTTGAATAATATGGATGAGTTAAAAAATTTAAATGACCTGAAAAATAAAATTAATATAGAAAATAAGGTAATATCGTATTATAATGAAATACTGAAAAATGTACATTTGACAAAAATTGATACTTTGATATATGATAATTTATCAGAAAAGGTTAAAAGTAAAATTATTTATAAATAGATATTTCTAAATTATTTTGAAAAGTAAAAAAGTAAGATATTTTTTTTATATTATAATATTAAATATTTATTTACCATATTATTTAATAAAAATAATAGAAAAAAATTAAAATAATAATATATTTATAAATTAAAATAATGAAAAATTTTTAAATATCATTTTAAAATTATATAATAAAAGGATTAATAAAAAAAAATAATTAATAAATAATAAGATAATTATAAATAATATAAAAAAATATAATTTATATATATAAACATAATGAAAAAATAAAAAAAATTAAGACAAAAATTTTTAACAAATTTAAAATAATTTTAAAATAATAAAAATTCTATTTCTCTTTTTTCATTCGTTAGATTTATCAAATAAAATCATAATTAAATTCTTTTTTTTTTGAAAATAAATTATAATAATTTTTCAAAAGTAATAAAAAAAACTTTTTATTATAAACAAATTCGACATTACAGTTAAATTAAATTTTGGAAAAAAATGAGTTATTGATTATAAAATAAAATGAAAATATAAAAAATAAATATTATCATTCATACAAATCCATTAATTTATTTTTATAAATTTCATTATTTATAAAATCATGATAATGATTAAAACATTTATCACTAATAAACAAATCAAAATTTATTAAAGAACAAAATTCATATTCTAATTGATTTAATTCAATATAATTTATTCCACCAATTTTTGAAAAAAATTTAATATTGTTTTTTCTATCATCAAATAGTTTACAAGAAACAAATACACACGTTAAAAATAATCTATAAATATTATATTGACTAATAAAAAGTCCTTTTATAATTAATTTATCAATATATATTAAAGCACAAATTAAAATTGAATCTTCAATTTGAGAATATTTTTTTATTCTATAAATATAATCTTCAAAAGAAAAATTTGGAAGCTCATTTGAATGAAAAGTTAAATTAGATTGTTCCATTACTAAGTTTATATATTCATCTTTTTCTTCATTTTTATTTATTCTTTTATTTATTATTTTGGCAATTTGAGGAATTAAATTTTCATGTATTATTGATAAATCATTTTCTGTTTCATAAAAAGTTGATTTTTCAGATTCAAAAGAAGACATTAAATTACAACTTTTATTATTTATGAATAACGTTTTTTAATTGATAATATATATTTTTTATATAATTAAATGTTTTATTTATAAATTTCAATTTATTAAATTTTTTTACCATAAAATAAAAATAACACATTAAAGTTATTTATATTATTTTTTTCTTTTAATAAATTAAAGAACTATAATTCATTTCTAAATTACTTATCTCTTTTTTAATTTTTTTTTGAGGAGCAAAATTAACAAAACTTTTACAGTTAGAAAGAAACATAATTTTGTTATTATTAGAAATAAGTTTATTATATTTTCTAATTTCTATTTCTTCATTAATATATTTTTTTTTTTCAATAATTTGTTGAGATTTAACATTTTTTTTTTTTTTCATTATATTATTAAAAAAAGTGGTATTTTTAACTTGAGAAATTATTTTATTATATTTAATTAAAAAATTTAAAACTGTATTATCATAAATTTTCAAAATTAAAATTGATAATTTATTTAAATTATTTTCATCATTTATATCAGGATTCACTAATATATTTATCATATTAAAAAAATTATTTTCATTAAAATTACGATTTGATTCATAAAATAATTTTTTATTCATTAAATATAAATTTTTAGCCATTTCTCCAATATAAAAATAAACATATGCAAAATTTTTTTTAAAATTTTTTTCTTGATAATAATTTTGTAATTTTAATATTGACATTGAAAAATCAATTGTATATTCTTTTGATAATTTCATTAAATAATTATTAAGTGAACGTTTAACTATTTTATTTTGATTTTTATTAATTATATTTAATTGAGTTATCAATTCTTTATTTTTATTTTTTAAACTATTTAATTTTTCAATTAATTCATTTTCTTTTTCTTTTTCTATTAAATCTATTTTTCCAGAATTTTTTCCTTTATTTTCAAATTCTACTTTTAAAGAATTACAAATAGAATAATTATAATAATAATTTTTATATAAATTATTTATTTTATTTCTTTTTCTTTGAAATATATTCATTATATCTCTTAAACTATCAAAAATTATATAATTTGAATCCAAATATTTTTCAATATTTTGATAATTTATATTATCATTAATATTATTTTCATTATTATTTTTAATTTGTTCATTTTCATTATTTTTTTTATCATTTTCATTATTTTTAAATTGCAAATTTAATATTGATTGAGGGGAAAATGATATTTGTCTTATTATACTTTTATATTTTAAATTTTTTTGTTCTGTTAAAGTAGCAATTTTCCTTTGTTTTCTTAATTGTTTAAATTTTTCTTTTAAATTAATCATTGTTTCATATGTAATATCATTAAAAATTTCAGGTAAATCTTTTTCATTAATATTTTCTTTAATACAAACTAAAATATTTCTTAATTTTATATAACTAATATATTTGAACATTATTTTATTATATTTAAATTTTAGATTATCAATTTGATAATTTAAACGAATTTGTTTTCTTATTATATCATTTAAAATCTTCCTTTCTTTTTTAATTTTTTCTCTTAAAAAAACTATATAATTAGTATAATTTGGAATAAAATAGTTATTTATATGATTTAATTTTTTATCCCAATAATCAAGTGTTTGATTCATTTCTTTTTCAATTTTTTCTTTTTTTATAACTTCTTTATTTAAAAGGTCTTTATTTAATTTCATTATATTTTTCATATAATGTAATTTAACACAATATTTTCCAAAGTCTTTTGGAATAATATTTTTTCCATTAAACATCTCTTGACTTATATTTTTAGAAATATTTGAAGGAAATTTAAACATTGATTTTGATAATTTGGTTTCTGAATAATTATTTATTTCTAATTGTTCTTCTTTATCATTTGATTTAGATTTTTTTTGAATGTATGGAATAATATATTTAACTTTTTGTTTAAGGTAATTTGAATATAAATTATTAACATCTAATGTTTTTTGTTGTTTGTTATAATTTTTCTCATTAAAAAATTTTTCTCTATTTTTTTTTATTCTATGTGTATTTAATAATACATTCATTATTAATGATTCTGAAGTTGGCATTAATGATATATTAGAAATTTCAGAAAAGAATGAATTTCTTTTATTTATTAAATAATTTTCATTATAAAATGGAAATAAACTATTTTTTTTTTTTCATTTTTTTATAATCACTTTATAAAAATTTTTTTAATATATATATTCATTTATTTAATATGAAAATTATTTTTTATATATGTTTTAATATAATTTTAAAAAATCCTAATTAATTTTTATTAATTACTTCAATAATATCTTCTCCTTTTTCATTTTTAGTCTTTTGAAAAGTATAATTACTTATAATTTCAATAGGATTAACTCTTTTTTTTTCAAAATTATAATCATAAATATCTTCAAATTGACTTTCTCTTGCAGAATTAAGTATTTTTTTAAATAAAAATCCATTTAATTTATCTCTAATATAGCCTTTAATAATTGATTTATAAACATATATATCATTTAATTTATTATCTTTTACACAAATCCATTCTTTTTTTAAATTAACTTGAGAAAACATTTCTTGAGTAATATTAACAACTTCATTTTTATAATCATTTATTGAAATATTTTCTTGTCCTGATTTTAATTTTTCTAATTTTCTTTTTTTAACTAAGTATTTTTTCTTATTTATTTCATCAGATATTTCAACATAAATTTCATTAATTAAAAAAATAAATTTTACTCCTTTATATTTTAAAGAATTTTTCAAATTATTTTGATAATATTTTTTAAAATCAATTCTTCTTCTTTTATTATTTAAATCAGTTAATTCAATTCCATTTGGAATTTTTAAATTATTATTTTTATAAGTAAAAATAATATTTCTACAAGCAGGTTTTCTTATATAAAATTCTTCATTTTTAATATCTTGAATTAATAAAAATTGAAATAATTCATTTTCTTTATTAACAATTTGTTTTTGTAATTTCATTCCTCCTTTATAAAAAATATATGTTTCATCATTTTTTAATAAAATATTATCATTATAAAGAGGACAAGGTGTAACTTGAATAATTTCACTTAATATTTTTTTCATATTTATATATTGAATATTCCCTTTTATATCATTTACTTTTTCAATATCATTTATAATATTATTTGTAATTAATTTATTTAAATATGTTAAAATAAAGTTTTTTTTAATTAAACATTCAACTTCAGAAATATTATTTATTTTAATATATTCATTTTCTCTTCCTGAATTTAAAACTTCTTTTAATTCTTCAAGACAAACAAGATAATCTTTTTCTATTTCAATATAATCTTTATCTAAATTTTCATTTATTGTTTTATTTATTAATGAAATAGGAAAAAGTTTACTTTTTCCATTTTGACAATTTGTAATATAAAAAAAAGAAATATTATCTTCATCTTTTATAAAATATGTATTTTGTGATGTTGATGAGACTAAAAATCGAGTTTTTTTATTTCTTAAATTTAAATAATTTAAATTTATAATTTCTCCTTTATAATCTGTAAATTGAATTATATTATGAAATTTTTCTCCATTTAAAATTTTATCATAAATTGTTTTTATTTGCTCAATTGGAATAAAATATTTTTCATTATTTTTATCAAATACTAAAACAAAAAGATTTTTATCATTTTTAATAATTGAATTTGTTAAATTTCTATTAATTGGTAATTCAATTGATTTATTTCTTGAAAATGATAATTCACTAAAAGATTGATTAAAAATTTCTTTTGATTGTTTAATTAAATGTTTATTATTATTATTAACATCATATTCATATGAAAATTTATTATCATCATTTATTAAAATTTCACCTAAAGGAGAAATTTCCATTAAAATA
>JAEEGL016152180.1_pt1 | contig 15272 bp, 16 predicted proteins | sample 9134231 | NCBI WGS metagenome assembly JAEEGL01 (sample SAMN16246548, study PRJNA631951) | gut metagenome | biome: gut microbiome; feature: rumen; material: fiber-attached | host: Bos | place: Iran: Karaj | collected 2018-10 | reverse complement strand
CGGCGAAAAGTTCCGCTGGGCGCTGGAACTCAACCCGCTGACTCCAATCTTCGAAGCGTTCAAATATGGCTGTCTCGGCTGCGGCTCCTTCTCCTGGGGCGGCCTGCTCTACAGCACGGTCTTCATGCTGGTCATGCTCTTTATTTCTGTCATCGTCTTTACCCGCGTAGAGCGTAATTTCATGGATACAGTATAGTATGTCGGACATCGCCATTCAGTTTGAAAATGTAGGAAAGCTTTACCACTTGGGTACGGTCGGAACGGGAACGCTCTCGCACGACCTGAACCGCTGGTGGCAGACGAAGGTCCTACGAAAGGAAGACCCTTACCTGAAGGTCGGAGAGACCAACGACCGGGCGCATCGAGGCAACTCAGATTTTGTGTGGGCGCTGCGCGATATTACCTTCGATGTGAAACAGGGTGAAGTGGTGGGCATCATCGGTAAGAACGGAGCTGGGAAATCCACACTGCTCAAACTCCTCTCGCGCGTCACCGCCCCCACTACAGGCGTCATCCGCGCCCGTGGCCGCATCGCCTCTTTGCTCGAGGTCGGCACCGGCTTCCATCAGGAAATGACCGGCCGCGAAAATATCTACATGAACGGCGCAATCATGGGTATGACCCGCGCTGAGATTACGCGCAAACTTGACGAAATTGTGGATTTTGCAGGTGTTGAACGCTATTTGGATACGCCCGTCAAGCGCTATTCCAGCGGTATGACAGTCCGTCTGGGCTTTGCCGTAGCTGCTTTTCTGGAGCCGGAAATCCTTGTCGTCGATGAAGTTCTAGCTGTGGGCGATGCCGAGTTCCAGAAGAAAGCCATTGGAAAGATGCAAGATGTCTCCCGTGGAGAGGGAAGGACGGTGCTGTTTGTGAGTCATAATATGGCAGCAGTGCGGAGTTTGTGCCAAAGAGGGGTTTTGCTGGAGGATGGAGGGATGAAGTTTGATGGGGAAGTGGAAGATGCGATTCGCTACTATCTTGATGCAGAGGATACCAGATTTATGAATGATAATATCATCGTAAATAATATCAAATGGAAAAAAGACTTCCTTTCAATAAGTAAGATTCTGATTAATCATTCTGAATCAACGGCCGTTACGATAAAGCCGAATCAAAGAGAATTGAGTGTTTTGATTGAGGGGGGTACTGAAATGGAAATGGTGACAGATGTGATGTTGTTTATTAAGAGTAAGGAAGGTATTCCTTTAGCCTCACTAGCACGAGGTCATTATGGTGGAAAGACGATACTTTTAAACAAAGGCCCTTTTATAATAGAAACGACGATTCTTCTCCCGAAATACTTAAGTCGAGGAAAATTTGTTTTAGATGTTTATTTACATCATCCAATGTATGAGTTCCAGATGAAGGCACCAGGTTGCGCTATACTTTATGTTAGCGGTTCTCAAGACGATTATGGGAGAGCTTTGGATGCAGATGATTATGGTTTTTGCGGATTGGAGGTAAAAGATGAATAATAATCTCAAAGTTTCTGTGGTGGTTCCAATTTATGCTAGCGAATTGTATATTGAACGATGTGTAAGAAGTCTAATGGAACAAACAATGAAGGAGGGGATAGAATATATTTTTGTGAACGATTGCTCTCCAGACAACACAATGAGCATTCTTTTTTCAGTTATTCGGGAATATCCGGATCGCTCAGAACAAATCCATATTATTGACCATCCCAGCAATTTAGGAGCCGTTCAGTCTCGCAAGGACGGTATTTCCGAAGCAAAAGGGCAATATGTTATTTTTTGTGACCACGATGACTGGGTTGAACCAGAAATGTATGAAAAATTATATGCAGCTTCAAATGAAGGAAGGGCGGACTTTGTCGCTTGCGGTTTTTATAGGTATGACAAAGGCAAAATAGTGGGAAAATATATTCCTGACATTAATTTGGAGGCGTCGGACTCCTATCCCGATATTTGGAATGCCTATTTGTGGCTCCATTTAGTACGAAGAGAATTATATCTGAAGCATTATGACGATTTTATTCCGTGTAAATACTGTGAAGATGTTTTTCCGTTATGTCACATCTACTATTATGCAATAGAAAAACGTGTGTTGCAAACCCCATTATATCATCATATTGATAATCCTGATTCTATAACTCGATCAATGGACATTGCTTCAAATCATCGACAGATATATGCGAATTTCATAAGAGTTAACCAACTTTATCATCGTAGAGAACTACGTAAGACTTTTCATAAATATCTATTGTTTTTGAAATACTCTTCAAAGCCTTCATTCCATTCCCTTTGGCAATTTTATTGGACGTTTAGGATGAGCAGCCTATTTATTGTTTGCGACCATTCTGTCCTATGGTGGAAAAAATTAAAAATGTTCGTCATTAATAATAATTTCCTAATTTTTTATCTTAACCATTATGTCCATAATTTCTCAAGATAAACCATGAGTCTTCCTATTCATATTGCTTTCTGTATGAGTGAAGATTATTTTCAGTATGCTGCAGTGTGTATTCGCAGTATCATAGAAAATAATAGTGTGGCAGACTTGTCTTTTCACATTTTTACGGATACTATTTCTCATAAAAACAAACGGCGAATTAAGGCAGAAGTCGCTTCCTTCAAAAATGTAAGTTTTGAGATTCTTTGCGTTGATGACCAATTATTGGCCAATCTTAATTGTGGTCGTTGGACGAAATTCACATGGTATCGGGTGTTGCTTCCATTGGTGCTTTCTGCTAATATCCACCGAGTTCTTTATTTGGATACGGATACTCTTGTAGTCGGAGATATTATGCCTTTATTTTCCATAGATATGGAAGGAGAAGCAGTGGCAGGATGTCTAGGGGCGGAAAATTTCTTACCGGAGACATTTAGGCGTTGCGGATATGATTCCGATTTAAGATACATTTGTGCTGGAGTTCTTTTGATGAATTTAGATTATTGGCGGGAGAATCATTTAACAGAAGCTGTTATTCAATGGGGGAAAGAGAATAATTATCGAGTAAAGTATCCAGATCAAGATTCAATCAATTTTATTTGCAAGGAAAGCAAGATAGTTCTCCCAATGAAATATGGTGTGATTGGACAGTTTTTTAATTTAGAAGTTTTGTTCAAGCCTCCGTTTAGGGATGAATTGAAAGAGTGTCTGCTTCATCCAGTCATAATTCATTTTGCAAACCAAAATCCATGGAAAATTGAGCTGTCTGTCCATCCTTTAAGAGAAGAATGGCATCATTATAATCGGAAGCTGCGCCGACCTGCTCGATGCCATTATATAACGAAGGGTTGGCCGTTTATTAAAATGATTATTTGGAAATGTCTCCATCCTTCAACCTATAAAGCTGTACCGACAAAAAAGGATATTATTAAAAGTTGTTTTCCGATGACTTTTTATGATGGTTAGGAAGAAAAAGATCATCTTTATCTTAATTTATGCTCCAGCCCTAGACGGCATTGGACGAGCCTTATTGGGATACCTTTCCTCAATAGATTTCTCTAGAAATGAGGTACATTTGGGCTTTTTTAATCGAGAAGGACCGCTACGGTCTCATTTGCCCCAGGGGATTGTCTATCACCATATTTCTGGTTTCCATCAAATATTTCCGCCACCGTCTAAACAAGCCATTCAAGAGTGTATTAAAAAGAAAGACTGGATATCTGCGATTAGAGAAGGAATCCTTTTAATCGAATGTAAGTTGGACGGTAGTTCTCGCCCGTATTATCGGTTTCTTTTTAAAAACGTCAAAGTTCCAGATTGTTTATTTGATGAGGCACACGCTTTTCACGCCCCGTGGTCAATCATTGACTACTGCATTTGTGAAAAAATCAAAGCGATTGTAAAATTTGGCTGGATTCATGTCGATGTTTCCAGAATGCCGATAGAAGAATCGCTAATAAAGAGATTGTATCGAAAATATAAAACCATTTTTGTGGTTTCTAAAGAAGCTCAATTTATTTTTAATAACAGATTTCCTCAGTTCAAAAAAAGAACCCAAGTACGAATTCACCAGATTGACAAGGAAATGATTCGGGATAGAGCCATGAACGGGGCGACTTTTACAGACGGATTTGAAGGGAAAAAGATATTGACTGTGGGAAGGATATCTAGTGAAAAGGGACAACAAGACGCAATTCTTGCAATACCTGAAATTATTAAACACAGGACGGATATTAAGTGGTATTTCATAGGTGAAGGAGAAGACATTGATTGTTGTAAACATTTGTGTCAAGAATTGGGCGTGCAAGATTTTGTTGTGTTTTTAGGGTTTATTGAGAATCCGTTCAGATACATGAAAGATTGCGATCTTTATGTTCAGCCGTCACGCCATGAGGGTTTTTGTTTAAGCTTGGCAGAAGCCTTGTGTTTTGACAAACCTGTTATTGCCACGCCTTTTTCTGGGGCCAAGGAACAACTGGAAGGAAGGTCTGGAGCTAAAATTGTTGGCGTTGATACAGACACACTGTCGCACGGAATATTGGAGCTACTTTCTTGGCAGGATGAATGATTATCTAGAGAATAAATGGAATACTTATGATATCGCTTTTTGCGTAAATGATGCATATGTCCCTTTTATTTGCGTTACGATCAAAAGCATCTTGGAGAACTGCAAGAACAAAACGGTTCTTTTTCATATCTTGACCGATGAGATTTCAGAGGACAACAAATCTCTTCTGGATGAGGCGTTCGAAGGACATGACAACGCCCGATACGAAATATATACAATCAGCGATAGCCGTTTGAATAAATTGAAGGTATTATCATGGTCTACTTTTGCCTGGTATAGAATCCTTCTGCCCACTTTTTTATCTACTGATGTAAAATACATTTTGTATCTGGATGCGGATACACTTGTTTTGAGGGATATAGGAGACATTTTCCTTTATGATTTGGACGATGTTGCCGTAGCGGGAGTTTTGGATCCTATGTCTTTTGACGATAAAACATACGTTCGCTGTGCGTATGATTCACAGTTGCAATATCTGTGTTCCGGAGTCCTGTTAATGAATCTGGACTATTGGCGACGTAACCATATTACGGACAGAATCATTGATTACGCGACAGAAGAAGCAGAAAGATTAAAATTTCCCGATCAGGACGCAATTAATGTTATTTGTAAGAACTGTAAAAGGATACTTCCTTTAAAATATGGTATCCAAGGTTCATTTTTTACAAAAGATTTCTTGTATCATAAACCGTATTTAGGAGAACTCATAGCTTGCTTGGATAACCCGGTAATAATTCATTATGCTGGACAAGCCCCCTGGAAAAAAGAATGGGCCAATCATTATTATCAAAAAGAATGGGAGAGGTACAATGCGATGTTAAAGCATCCAGCAGAAAGGCATTTTTTGACGAAAGGATGGCCTTTCGTCAAAATGATGCTTTGGAACGCCATGCATCCTCTTGCAATATCTGGCAAACGAATCAAGAAAAGAGAGATTCTTAAAAGGATTGAAACCGCAGTAAGGGATGATTCCTAAAATTATACATTATGTTTGGCTTGGCGACCGTCCGATGCCCCCCGCCTTGGCTGACAATATCGAGGAATGGAAGAAGATATTGCCTAGTTACCAATTTGTCCGCTGGGGAGATGAAACCATTTCCCTGATTAATTCTATTTTTGTGAATGAGGCTATAGCAGCTGAAAAGTGGGCTTTCGCATCCGATGTTATTCGGCTTTGGGTGTTGTATAACTATGGCGGCGTTTATCTGGATACCGATGTGATTCTCAAAAAAGATTTTTCTCATTTTTTGAACCATTCAGCTTTTATCGGCCGTGAGACATGCTTACAAATCCGAGGTCGACGGACAGAATATGATTTAACTTCATATTGCTTGGGCGCGGAAAAAGGGTCTCCTTTTATTTATCGGTGCTTGGGTTATTATAAAGATCGGCATTTCATCCTTTCTTCCAATAGTTCTCTTCCGGTAGATTTGAGGTTAGATATTCGAAATGCATCAGAAATTTTCGCTAGAATGGCAGTAGCTCACGGATACAATCCTAGCGCAAGGGCCTCCAGTGCTCAAACTTGTGATATGTTAGCTGTTCTTCCTAAATCGATTCTTGATGATTATTGTTCTCATTTGTCGCTTGGCTCTTGGCGAGAACAACAGCCAAAACAAGAAGAGTACACTATTGGATACAAAATAAGATGGAGAGTGGAACGTGTTATCTCCACGGTTCTCGGATGGTTTCATTATACATTGATTAACGTAAAATGAGCACATCTATTTCTGTCATTGTTCCAATTTTTAATGTTGAGAAATATCTGCCTCGTTGTTTAAACAGTTTGTTCAAACAAGATATAAGAGAACATATAGAGGTTATTCTTGTTAATGACGGATCGACAGACGAATCTCCTGCCATTTGTGCTGATTATTGTCAGCGATATCCGTCGACAATTTTGCTTAATCAAGAAAACCAAGGCCTTTCCGAGGCACGTAATGCCGGCATAAAAGTAGCGAGCGGGAGTTGGCTTTTCTTTCTGGATGCGGATGATTGGCTGGTACGTGCGGCCCTTTCAACACTTCTATCATTTGCCATCAATCAATCGTGCGACATGACCATCGGTTCGTTCTATTATGCATATTCATCCTATTTGCTATACGATGACCGATGGTTTCCACAGAAAGATTCTTTCGTTCTTTCTCGTGAGGAAGCTATGAAACAGTTGATCTTGCAGCAGTATTTCAAGAATTTCGCATGGGGGAAACTTTATCGTACAGAGATAGTTAAAAAGCATCTTTTCAAGCCTGGCGTCTTTTTTGAAGATGTCTATTGGCAACACTTGATAGTTGATGAAGCAAAAACAGTTGGAGTTGTTCCAACACCCTTATATTATTATCGTCAACGTCAAGATAGTATTTCAAGCGCATTTTCATTAAGAAATCTTGATTTGTTGCGTGGTAGCGAAGTTCGACTTGAGTTTATCAAGGAGCATTATGAATCACTGTCGCCATTGGCTGAACAGAAATTCTTTTCATTGGTTCAGAACTGCCTTGATATAGCCAAAGGTTCAAATAATAAAGAACTAATAGAGGCCTATTTGTCTTTTGCAAGTAGATATCAAATCAATCATAAACCGTGGATTCGGAATAAGTTGGCGGCCATACGTTCCCGTTTGTTTGATAAGAAACCAACTATTATTCAAATAGATACAAATGAGGAATTATGCTGATATCATAGAAGTTTTTAACCGACTGAATTTTGCGGGAATAAGATATTTGGTCCTTCGGAATTTTGAAAGCCTTTCTAATACGGATTTTTTTTTGATGGAAGGCCATCCAGACATTGATATTCTATGCCAGGATAGCCAAGAGATTGTTAAAATCCTTGATCTGGAAACAGATCGTAAAGATTTACCGCCTTTCAAAGGAGATGGGATACACTATACCATCCGAATTAAGAATGTCCCTGTTTCCCTCGATTTAAGATACGTTGGTGATGGTTATTATTGTAGGGCATGGGAAAAGGATATGCTTGAGCGGAAAATACGACAAGATTTCTTTTACGTGATGAATGAAGAGGATTACTTTTATTCGTTGATATATCATTCTATCCTTCAGAAGCGTTTTTTTTCTGAGGAATATCGTCAACGTTTGATAGAAATGGCCATAGATTTAGAGGTCAATGTGGGGAATGCGCAGATTGACGATTTCCTTTCGGTACTTCAGATTTATATGAAGAAGAATGATTATCAGTATGAGTATGTAAAGGATTTCACGGTTCCGTGCAGATTTAATCTTGTGGATCAAAAAATGATAAAGCGAGATAGGCACTTACGTTTCATTCATTGGAAATTTGATGCGAAAGTTTCGCTGATTGACAAGTTAGTAAAAATAAAACATGCCATCATTGGTTGACTATACTCTTCTTCAACCACATACTGTGAATCTGTATGATTTGAAGAATCAGACAGGGGTTGTTGAAAACATTTCTTCCAGAAAATTGCTAACGACTGAGCGTTTTGACTTGTTTGCCAAATTGTTTTATATTCGGAATCGCGATAATAATCACGAGCTTGCCAATCAAGTGTATGTGGAGCATATCAGGATATTCAATCCTGATGGGAAAGAGCCTGGCCGGGAAGACAAGAAATCGTTTGTGGATTTTGTGAAAACATTTGACCGATTAATTGATTTTTTCAGAAATAACGATTTCAATGAGGGGATATCTATTGTCCCAATTGGGAAAAATCATGTAATTCTGGATGGTTCTCATCGTGTAGCAGCTTTAGCGTATTTCAATAAACAGGTGACCGTAGCACGCTTTGAAGAAGTCGTTTCTAACGGGCCGTTTAACTATCGGTATTTCCTTACAAGGGGTCTGCCAGTTAAAATTGCAGATATTATTGCTTTTGAAGCGATTAATTGGCTCCCAGATATTCGTGTGGCTTGTTTGTGGCCAAGAATGGGATCTAGCCAGAATAAGGATAAAGCAGAAAAGAAAATAGCAGAACAATTTGATATACTCTATTCAAGGGAAATCAAAGTGTCGCTCAATGCCCTCAAGGCGATGATAGTTAGAATCTATCGGTCTCAAAATTGGGTTGGATCAAAGGAGAATGGCTATGTTGGGGCAAAAGCAAAAGCATACGAATGTTTTTCGCATAATCGAAAAGTACGGTTTGTTTTTTTTATCGGAAGGGATCAAGAAGAGGTATCTGCCGTAAAAGAATCAATACGCGAAGTATTTCATGATGGGAAACATTCTATCCACATCACTGATAATGAGACTGAATCCATTTCTCTTGCTAAAAGTGTTTTGACAGAAAAAGGGCGGAGTGCTTTTTTCCTCAGAAGAAGTGAATCTATATGGAGTAAAACCTGTGAATTGTTTTCTGAAAGTGTTGCGTATTTCCATAATGTGATTTGGCTTGAGATAAAAGTGGGGATTGTTAAAATATTGAGAATTAGATGAAGAAACGTATCCTCTTTGTCATTGAGTCGTTGATTGCTGCAGGATCAGAAAGAAGTTTGGTTTCTCTTCTTTCTGAGGTGGATTATTCTCGATTTGACATAGACCTGCAATTGTTTAAATTTGGGGGAGAACTTGAGCGATATTTGCCGAAAGAAGTTAATCTCCTGCGTCCACTTGATTATACATTATTTGCTGAAAAGACTTGTAAAGAGCAGGTTTTTTCATTTAGATTAAAACTCCTATTCGCAAGGTTTCGTTATTCTTTTCTTCTTCGTTTTGGAAAGAATCGACCAATGGACTTAGCTAGAAAATATTGGAAATCTATTAACAAGTGCATTCCTCAAGAAATAGGTTTTTTTGACGTTGCAATAGCCTATTCTCAAGGCATTCCTACTTTTTACGTTGCGGAAAAGGTTAATGCACAAAAAAAGATTGCATGGGTGAATGCGAATCATATTCTTACGACGAAGAACCGTGTTTTTCAATCTGCTTTTTATGACCGTTTTGATAACATCGTTTGTGCTTCTGATTCGGCAAAGTCTGTGTTTGACAATCTTTATCCAATTTATTATAGCAAAACGGTAGTTATTTATGACCGGATTAATGTGTCGCTTATAAGACGATTGGCTGATGAACGGCAGAAGTTAGCCGTAATGAAGAAGCCATCAATTTTAACTGTTGCACGTTTTGCCGCAATTAAAGGATATGATATTACTCTCGAAGCCTGTAAAATACTTCGCGATCGAAATGTCCGGTTTACATGGTATGTTATTGGACGCGGGCCGTTAAAGAATGAGATAGAAGAATTTGTGAAAGAGAACAATTTGCAGGAGCATTTTATTTTTCTGGGCACATTTCCCAACCCGTATCCCTTTTTTAAGGCCGCAACATTGTATGTCCAAACTTCCAGAAATGAAGGTTTTGGTCTTTCAATCGCAGAAGCCAGAGTTCTTGGGAAGCCTGTCGTAACAACTGAATTCGATGCGGTATGGATGCAGATGGTGCAAGGGAAAAACGGACTAGTTGTACCACAAGATCCGATAGCTGTTGCTGATGCAATTGAGCGTCTTTTGAATGATAAAGTGTTATATGATTCCATCGTCTCATATCAGAAGAAGGAGCAGATTGATAATTCGAAAGAGATAGAGAAATTCTACGCTCTCGTTGACTGAAAGACGAAAAAAAAGCAGATGCGTGAAGTCCCCCTTGATATTATTCGGATTCTGGCTTGCATTATGATTGTCGCCATGCATTCCCCTTTACCTACAGGAGAGGGAAACGGATTGTTCTTAAGCACATTGAGCTATTTTACCGCTCCGGGGGTTGGTTTGTTTTTCATGATATCAGGAGCATTGCTTCTGCCAATCAAAACGGATACCCGATTTTTTTTCAAACATCGATTTTTGAAAGTGGCCGTACCGGCTGTATTTTGGACGGTTTATATATATGCTGCAATATTTGGCTGCGGGATGAACCTTTTTCTTGGCGAACGGTATGCTCAATTCCTTTTTCGGCACAGGCTAATCCTGTGTTTTGGTTCATCTATACGTTGCTGGGCTTATATTTGATCTCGCCGATCCTGAGCCGTTGGTTGGAATCTGTATCTCGTCGGGAAATTGAGTTCTTTCTGCTGTTATGGGTGGTAACGTTGTGCTATCCGTTGATTCGTTTGTTTGCGAATGTCAATGACTCACAAACAGGAATCTTATATTATATGGCTGGATATGTGGGATACTATATCTTGGTTATTATCTTCATACATATCTCGACAAGATTCGATATGTATGGGTGATTCTTGCCATGATCATCGTCTGGGTAGTTCCCGTGATATTACGCCTGACGGCAACCGAAGTGGATTTCTATGCTATGTTCTGGTATCTGTCAGTATTCGTTGCTGTGCAATGTGTTTTCTGGTAGAAAACCATCTTTCGGTTCTGCGCGAAAACAACGGGCATTCGTTTAAGGTTTGCGGCTGAACATCTTTCCGGTCAGACATTCGGAATATACATGGTGCATATCTTTATCATGCGTTATTTGCTTTGGAATTGGGATTTTATCTTGGGTATCCGTCCGTATGTCCTGCAAACTTTGGTGATCTTTGTATTGACGTTCGTTGGGTCCTGGCTAGTTTCCGTATTGCTCAATCTTTGTACTGATAAAGTATTTATGAAAGTTTCATTGAATGAAAAAGATATATCTTAACCTTGCCCATATGGGCGGAAAAGAACTCGATTTTGTTAACCAGGCATTTACGGATGATTGGGTTGCGCCCCTGGGTCCCAATGTCGACGCGTTTGAAGAAGATCTTAAAAACTTTGTCGGAGAAGGGAAGGAAGTCCTTGCCCTTTCATCGGGCACTGCCGCCATTCATCTGGGTCTTATCGGTTGTGAGGTAAGACCTGGCGATGAAGTGATTGCGCAAAGCTTTACTTTTTGTGCATCGATTAATCCGATCGTCTATCTTGGCGCAAAACCCGTACTTGTGGATAGTGAACCGGAAACGTGGAATATGGATCCGGATTTGCTGGAAGAAGCTATAGCTGATCGCTTGGTAAAAACCGGCAAATTACCCAAAGCCATTATTCCGGTGTCGCTCTATGGAATGCCTTATCAGATCGATAGGATTCTCACTATTGCCAATCGCTACGGTATTCCTATTGTTGAGGATAGTGCTGAAGCGCTGGGCAGTTGTTTTAGCGGCCGGCATCTGGGTACATTCGGAAGGTTTGGCGTGCTGAGTTTCAACGGCAACAAGATGATTACCACTTCGGGCGGCGGTGCACTTATCTGCCCCGATCTTGAAACAAAGAAACAGATGCTCAAGCTTGCGACACAGGCGCGGGAGAGCCGGGCGTACTATCATCACGAAATATTGGGCTACAATTACCGGATGTCAAATGTCTGTGCTGGAATCGGTCGTGGACAGATGTTCGTTGTTGATGAACATATCGCTTATCATCGCCGGATGGCTTCTTTATATGTCGAGATGCTGAAAGATATCCCAGGTATCCAAGTCCATGAGAATCCATCTTCTGAATATAATAGCAATTATTGGCTTACGGCCATCACACTTGATTCCGAATTGCACATTCGTGGGCAAAAAGAAGTGCAGGAACCGGAAATTGCACCCAACGCGAATGTTATGGCACTTCTGCACCGCTTGGAATCGGCTGGTGTCGAATCCCGCCCTCTCTGGAAACCCATGCATCTGCAGCCGTTGTATCAGGAGGTTCCCTTCTATGGAAAAGACGATTCCGTAAGTGAGAGTCTCTTCCGGAAAGGGCTTTGCCTGCCAAGTGGACCGCGGGTCAGTGATGAAGATATCCGATTCATTTGCGACTGCATACACGACGCGGTGGAAGACTGACCTTGAAAACCATCCTCATAGCCATCCATTATCTGGAACTCGGCGGCGCTGAGATAAGCCTAATCGGGCTGCTGAATGCGTTGGATTATAGTCGTTGCGACGTCGATTTGTTTGTGTATGCGCATCGTGGTGAACTGATGTCACAGATTCCGCCACAGGTGCATTTGTTGCCAGAGATTCCGGTGTATGCGCAGATGGAACGCCCAATGAAAGACGTGTTGCGCGATGGATATTGGAAGATGGTTCTGGCTCGGCTACGGGGGAAGCGCAGGTTCGCCCGTTACGCAAAACGAAACCATCCAAATGATAGGAGCGCCATTTTCTCGTATGTGATGAATTCCATTGTGTCCCAGTTGCCGGATATAGCGTCCGGGAAAGAATATGATCTTGCTATCAGTTTCCTGACACCGCACGATATTGTGTTGAAGAAAGTACGGGCAAAAAAGAAAGCGGCATGGATACATACTGACTATTCTTGGATTGATGTCGATACACAGTTGGAATTACCCGTCTGGTCTGCCTACGATCGAATCGTTTCTATTTCCACGGCTGTGACAGATTCATTTTTACGCGTTTTCCCGACGCTGAAAGACAAAGTTGTAGAGATTGCAAACATTCTTTCGCCAACCTATGTCCGGAAACGCGCTGATGCAATCTCTTCAGCCGAAGTTGAGCGAGAAATGCTACATTTGAAAGGCGTAGTCAATCTTTTGTCGGTCGGGCGCTTTTCAGCAGCCAAGAATTATGACAATGTGCCGGACATTTGTCGGCGTATCATTGCTGCTGGCCTTGATGTGCGTTGGTACCTCATCGGTTTCGGTGGCGACGAGTCGTTGATTCGTCAGAGAATCGCCGAGTCGGGAATGGAAAGGCATGTTATTATTCTGGGGAAAAAAGAGAATCCGTATCCTTATATGAAGGCCTGCGATATCTATGTGCAGCCTTCTCGCTATGAAGGCAATGCCGTCACAGTTAGGGAAGCACAGATCTTGTGTAAACCAGTCGTTGTGACCGATTATCCGACAGCTTCCAGTCAGATTCAAGACGGGATTGACGGAGTGATCGTTCCGCAGGACAATGAAGGATGCGCGATGGGTATTGCAGCGCTGATTGCGGACCCGGAAAAACAGTCCAGGCTTTCTGCTTATTGCCTGGCTCATGATTTCGGGAATGAAGCTGAAGCAGAAAAAGTGTTAGTCCTGTGATGATTCCTAAAATTATCCATTACTGCTGGTTCGGACGGAAGCCGTTACCGCCGTTGGCAGAGAAATGTATTGCCAGCTGGCGGAAGTTCTTTCCTGATTATGTGATCAAGGAGTGGAACGAAGACAACTTTGATGTCAATATCCTACCCTATACAGCTGATGCATATTCGGCAGGGAAATATGCTTTTGTCAGCGATTATGCCCGCTTTTGGGTATTATACCACCAAGGGGGCGTCTATTTTGATACAGACGTTGAGGTAATCCGGCCGATGGACGATGTGCTGGAGAGAGGGCCATTCATGGGATTTGAGATTTGTAAAAAGAAAGGGCCCTTAGCCGTGAATCCGGGTCTTGGCCTTTTCGCAGAACCGGAAATGCCGCTGTATCAAGAAATCCTCAATCGCTATGAAACAATGTCATTTGCAAGGGAAGACGGTTCGTTGAATCCCTATACGATGATTCCAATGGTAACGGAGTTGTTGGTTGCCAAAGGATTGAAAGGAGACGGAAGAATTGAGCATGTAGGAGATGTAAATATCTATCCTCCTGATTGGTTCAACCCTTTCGATGATTTGACCGGACGTCTTCGGAAGACGAAGAATACGCGGACCATCCATTGGTTCGCCAAGTCGTGGTTGCCACCGGAGCCGAGATGGAAGGTTGTTGCAAAGCGAGTAGTACGGAGATTATTAGGTAAGGATGTGGGTTTGAAAGTCAGCAAGAAACTGAAGAAAGAGTGAGTCCGTTCCTGTATCAGAAAGCATTTGTGTTGGTCATGGCAGCTTTGTCGCTTGTCATGGCTGGAATACGGATATCTTCTCCGGATAATCGCTATCAGGAGAGGGGCAGTTTATTTCTTTTTCCTTTGCTAATTAGTATCGCTATTGCATTATGGATTGGTTTCAGGCCAGTTAGTTTCGCTTTTGGAGATACCGTCAACTATGCATCGGAATATAGGAAGATGAGCGTCCGAGATATTTCGATGGATTGGAGCGGAGAATGGATTTGGCAGTGGTTGATGAATGGCTGCAAGGCAGCGGGGTTCAGCGTTCATGTCTTTTTTACGATCATCGCTTTTGGCTATGTTTTGTCTGCATGCTGGGCGGTCAAACGCTTGATGCCATCAGACCCGATGTTGGGAATGCTTTTCATCCTGGTCTCATTGATGTTTTTTACATTTGCCACCAACGGATTACGGAATGGATTGGCTTGTCATCTGGTATTGCTGGCTTTCAGTTTTTTGTTGGACGACAAATGGGTTTTAGGCATTTTATTCAGTTTATTGGCACTTGGCATTCATCGTAGCGTGATGTTACCGATTGCGGCGATTTTACTGGGGATTTTCTTATTGAATAATGTACGTTTTGCCCTTGTTCTTTGGGTTGGAGCAATCTTTCTATCTTTGCTTCTGGGAGATACGGCTATTACTCTTTTTTCTTTTTTATCATTTGATGACCGAATGACACAATATACTCAGTCATTGACAGATTTTTCTGAATTTTCGCGTGTGGGTTTCCGTTGGGATTTTTTGTTGTATAGCGCATTTCCTGTACTCATGATTTGGTATGTTTGCATTCATATGAGGATTACAGATAAATGGTTCAATGCTTTAAGTGTTACCTATTGCATATGCAATGCTTTTTGGATTATGGTTATCCGTTCTGCCTTCAGTAACCGATTCGCCTATCTTTCCTGGTTCATGTATCCGATTATCATCGCGTATCCATTGATTAATCTTCCCATCCGTGAAGATCAGGATCAGTTTACGGGGTGGGTATTGCTTGCTTATGCGGCATTTTCG
>JAEEGL015420279.1_pt1 | contig 15272 bp, 9 predicted proteins | sample 9134231 | NCBI WGS metagenome assembly JAEEGL01 (sample SAMN16246548, study PRJNA631951) | gut metagenome | biome: gut microbiome; feature: rumen; material: fiber-attached | host: Bos | place: Iran: Karaj | collected 2018-10 | reverse complement strand
ATAATTATTTATCTTCAAAAAAAAGAAATATATAATAAAAATTATATATTTGATTTAAAAAAAGAAGATTAACAATTATAATGATTTAATTATTGATTTTAGTTTTGAATGTTAATATTGAAAAAAATGAAGAAGATTTTATTAATGATGAAAAATATTTAAATAAAAATAATCATTTATCTTGTATTGTATTTTATAAAATTCATTTTTTGAAATCAATGAAAATTTGCTTGGTTGAAATTTGAACAGTATAAATTTGTTTTTTTATTAATCAATATCATCTTATTAAAATTTATCGATTCAAAAAAAAAATAATTTTCTAAAAAATTTAAATAAAAGATTCATACAAACTTTTATCAAATTATTTAATAAAAAACTTAATATCTTTAAATATATATAATAATATAAAAGAAAATATTATATATAAAATAACCAAAATTTCAAGAATTAAAAAATAGATATATAAAGAAAATTAAAAATAAATAACTAAATTAATTACAAACAAAATCATGAACTAATAAATTTTTTAAACTAGCTCTATTTTCAACTTTTCTAACTAAGCAAAGATTTAAAAAGCTTTTAAAAGTAGAAGAGATAAAATTAGGAATAATAGGAGTTTGATTAGTTTTTCCAATAGTAGTCATAATTTGATATAAATTATCGATTTTTCCCCAAATTTTATTTCCAGTCATTTCAATAAGAGTACATCCAAGAGACCAAATATCTGCTTTAAATCCATAATGTTCAGTAGCAATAACTTCAGGAGCACACCAAGGAATAGTACCTTTTAAACTTGAGCAAAATTCTTCATTTGAACTTGAATCTGATAAAGTTATTGATATTTGTTTTGAACAACCAAAATCTGTTAATTTTACTTTTCCTTTTGAATCTATTAATATATTTGCACATTTTATATCTCTATGTATTATTCCTTTATCATGTAAATATTTTAATCCATCTAATATTTGCTTTGTATATTTTCTTATTAATCTCTCATTTATTCCACCATATTTATCTATTATATTTCTTAAACTTCCTGAAGGTGAATATTCTAAATATATAAAATAACTATTATTTATTTCTTCTGAACCATAATATTTTATTATATTTGGATGATTTAATTGTTCATACATTTTTACTTCAGTTATAAAATTATCACATGTTTTTCCTGGAGAACAATTAAATCTTTTTGCAACTAATATATTACCATTATCTTGATTATATATTTTATAAACAATATTATTTATTCCTTCAGATAATATTTCTCCTGCAATCCAATTAAATATTCCATTTATTGTTTTATGAAGAAATTTATCTATTTCAAATTTACCACTTTTTATTTTAAATTTTGATTCACTAATTGAAGAAGAAGTTCCTTGATTTTGAATTGTTTTATGTAAAAAAAAATTATTTGATACTGTCCCTATACTTTCTTCTATATCATTTCCAGATGACAATTTACTTTGATTATCATTAAAATTTGAAAATTTTTTCACATTATATTTTTTACCTATTAAAGTATTTAAAGTACTAAATTTAAAAAAACTCAAATCTTTTGGATTTGATAATCTTTTTGTTTGAAAATTAAATGTTGAATTAAATCCTGGATTTAAAACTAATATTCTTTTTTTATTTAAAGAATGATAAAAATTTGGTTTTGTTTTTAAAGAAGAATTTGATTCTAAAGAATCTTTTTCAAAATTTGATAAACTTTTTCCAGGTTGAAAATTAGAATAAACGGTATTTGATTTAAAATATTTTGTCAAATCTTTTATTATTAATTTATTGTTATCGTTTTCTAAAGATAATGTATTTTTTTCTTTTAAAAATATTTTTTTTATTGGCCCAGTTCTTCCTAAAAAATGTGTTTTAGAAGTTATATTTCCTTTTTCATTTTTTGATTCTATAAATATATGAGAATATCTTTTTGATTTAATATCTTTTTTACTATTATAATTTTTTAAATTAAACAAATTTTCATTGTTCATTTAATGATAATTAATAGATTTAATATAAATAAATATATATAGAAAAAGTTTTATTATAAATCTCTCAAAACCTTTTATTTTCAATTCTTTATATTTTAATTTCAACTATCTATCACAGGTTTTTTCATTTGTTTATTATCTTCATTTAAAACATCTTTATTAATATTATACATAATTTAATTTTTGTGGATTATAAAATTAAATATGAATATCACATATTTTTATCCTGACATATATTCTTAAAATATTACCAAATCTATATAATTATTGAATCTAGATAAAAATTATGAAAATAGTAAATTTATTGATAATGAATAATTACCTTCAAATAAATCAGATTTATCAAATGAAGAAGAAATGAATGATGATAAAAAAATGGAAGAATTGTTAAAAATAATCATTTTGTTAATTTTTTTAGAAGTTCTTGTTTAAATGTAAATGATATTGACCAAGCTATTGATTCATAATTAAATTGTTGTTGGAAGATTAGAAGAATATTCTAAAAAAACTAACACTCATTTAGATAATATTAATAGAAGTAGTATTATTATTCAATCTACAGATAAAAAAAATATTATATGTTCTGAAAAATGTTACAATTATATTTAATTCACATTTAAAAAGTAAAATTAATTATTTATGAGAATTTTATAAAATATAATTTAATTTAATTGAAACAAAAAATCAACATCAGTATTTTTATATCTTATTTTTGTCAGTTATTTATACTATAATACTATACATAAATTATGAATACAATCATAAAATTAAATAAATGAATAAATATATTAATTATATAAAATTTACAATCAGTCATTAAATAATTCTTTATATTTATTAAATAACATTAGTTTAAAAAAAGAAATTGGAGAATGTAAATTTTCCAAAATTGACAGTTTTTTTTTTCTTTTTTTTATAAGATTTTAAAGTACCATTTGACATAATTAAAAAGAAATCTGAATATTGAAATTTAGTTAGTTGTTATTTACATTAAATAATTTGATGATATTTTATATTCAAAAAAAATTTTTAAATGAAATTAAAAAAATATAATAGTTCAGAATATTTATAATAATAAAAAACAAATAATTTAAATTAAATTGATTTATTTAAGATATATTCTATAGTAATTATTCTTATATTTGGTATTTTTATTATAAAAGAAAAAAAGAAAATTCTTCATAATTAATTTTTATATAATTAAATAATATATTATATTTTAAAACAAGAGGTTATATAATTATCTTTATTAAATAAAGGGTTTGATTATTTTTTTATTTTTTAAAAAAATAACTTCAAAAATTATTTGACATTATTTATATTATACATTTGTTCAAAAATTTTCCTTTCATAAATAAAAAGTTTTAAATTGGTTGATAATAAAAAATTAAATCTTTGATTCATTATGATTTTATTTTTATCATTTTCTAATATAAAATTTTTATTTGAATAATATTCTTTAATTTTATTTATATGATTTTCTATTTTTTAAAAAGACTTTTTCATGAAAAATTTTAGAGCAAAATATTTTCTTCATCCAATATTTTTATTTTCATGATAAAATTTCAAAATAATAATTTTGATATTAATCATTTTTTTCAATAAATAAAACAAATAATAATAATAAATATTCGAAAATTTAACCACTTTCTTTGCTGTTATGATTAATTACAAAATAATAATTTTCTTAAATAAAATTCTAATATTTATATAATGGACACAGAAAAAAATAATTTTTCGCCTTTAAGAAAAATATCTGAAGAAAATGATTCAGAATTTTTTAAAATAATAAATATTGAAAATGAAATAAATTCTGAATTTATTATTAAAAATGAAAATGAAACAGAAGAAAAAAAGAATAATGAAAAGAATGAAAAAGAAAAAAAAATAAGAGTAATAAAACAAAAATATAGAAGAAAAAAAAGAAATAAAAAAGGTAAAAAAATATATAAATGTATATGTGGGAAGGAATTTCACACAAAAGAAAATCAAAAACTTCATTTTCAAAATATTCATTTAAAACAAAAACCTTATAAATGTTCTTTCTGTGATTGTAGATTTTCCCATAGAAATGGAAAAACTTATCACGAAAGAATATTTCATACTTTTATTCTTCCTTATAAATGTAATTTTGAAGGATGCAAATGTCAATTTGCTTCTAAATCTGCATTAAATTATCATATCAAAAATAAACATTCTATGTAATTTAGAGTATATTTTTTGACACTATAAATGTATAGGAGTCAATGTAAATAACAATGTTTTTTTTTTTTTTGATGTAAATATTTAATGACATTAAAATCGAGTAAATATTTAAAATAAATAGTTTTATTATTAAAAGTTTTAAATTGTTATAAATTAAATTTTTAAATTTTTTGTTTTTAAAAAAAAAATAGATTTTTTAATATCATAAAAATATTAAATTTTAAAAATAATAAAAAGAAAGGAATATTATGAAATTATTCATATATCATAAATAATTTAAATACAACATGATTATTATTATATTAAATAATAATTTATTTTTAAAAATCATTTTAAAAATATTAATATACCATATAATACAATAAATAAATTTTAAAAAAATTTTATTTTCTTTTACATATCATCATCTTTTTTAAAGTTATTTGGCTTTTCAATCACAGCATCCTTTCTTTTGCTCTTATTATAATTTTCCAAATTTTCTTCAACCATTCCATTTTCAAAAGTAATATTATTTTCATTATTTTCTTTATTTTCAAGATTAACATTAATATTCTTTTTTAAATTTTCTTTAACCATTCCATTTTCAAAAGTAGTATTATTTTCATTATTTTCTTTATTTTCATGATTGACATTAATATTCTTTTTTAAATTTTCTTTAACCATTCCATTCTCTTTATTAGGAATATTCTCTAAATTTTCTTTTATTGTTTCATTATCTTTAGTAAGATTATTTTCTGAACTCCCTTTAATCATACCATTAACTTTATTATTATCATTTAATATATTCTTATTTCTTAAATTATAATTATTAACATTATTTTTATTTTTTATCAAATCATTAATATTACTGAGTTTAATATCATTTTTATTATTAATATTGATTCCATTAGTATTAATTTGACTAATAGAATTGGAATTAACAATAATACCAAAATCACCAGCTTCAGGATATTTTTTTCTTAAATAACACCACATAATAACAGCAATAGTTTCTAAAAATACTCCAGAAATATTAGCAACAATAATATTAATATCATGATATGAAAATCCATAAACAGTCCAACAACCTCCATTTACAAGCATTAACATTGCAGATAAAATTGGAATTAAATGATAATTATTTGTTTTTAAAACTCTGTTACATTTTTCTAAAGTTCCAGCATACATTAATATATTAAATATCATACATATTAAACCTAGAGTTTTTACTGATTTAATTATAAAATAATCTATCCAAAATAATTGTAAAGTAAAATTAAAAATTATTATTATGAATATTAATGTTTTTTTAACATTTAAATTTGATAAATAAGCACAATATACAATAATAAAAACTAAAGTTAACATTGCTCCAACACAATTGCAAACAATAGGCTTAGCTTGTTCAACTCTTATTCCATAAGGAATCCAACTTACACAATTTAAATATGAAAATATTAATAATAAGATTGGAACATCATTTAAAGTTATTTCTTTTCTTATAAAACGAGAATATGGTTGAGCTGGAGCCATGTAAAAGATTAAACTAAAACATGTTCCTACCCAACCTAATGCATCTCCTATATCTTTAAAATCAATTTTCATTTTATTGTTTATTATTTTATTTATTTTTTCTCATTTTTCTTATTTTGATTATAATATATTTTTTTTAGGTATAATGAATATATTTTTATTTTTTTATTTAGATTAAATTTTTTTTTTTTTATATATTTATATTTTTTAATGAATTCTTATGCTAAGTTTATATTTAGAATAATTATTTTTTTTGGTAATATAGGTTAATAATTGTTCAATAATTTTCTCATAAATCTAATCTTTATGATTAACATAGGCAAATTAAACCATTCTAATTTATCTTCTTGACATTATTTCACTTGAAAAAATATAATTCATCTTTTTGAGAGTATTGAATGGATACAAATTCTTTAAAATAAATATATAATAATCTCTATTTTTTTCTAATAAATAATCCTCCCCAAAATTACATTAATCTAATTTCAAATTTAATGTTTTGAGATTTGAAATTTTTATATAAGCATATTTTTCCCTAATTTTTATTAAATTTTTCACTCAAGAACAACCGTAAAATAAATAAATTATTATTAAAAAATAACTAAAGAAATAACATCGTACAATAATATGTAAAATATTTTATTTTTAAAAAATCATTTTTAAACTTAATTATTTAATGAATGAAGAAAAAGATAATTATAAAGGATTATATTTTGAAGAAGATAATAATGATAATGAAGATGATGATGACCATAATCATGAATATGGAGCACATTTCAAATATAAAGATTTATATAATAAATTATTTGAAATTGCAAAAGAAAGAAATAAAGAAAAAAATAATTCAAATAAAAAAGAAAAAAATCAAACAAATTATAATGTTTTAAAAGGAGTAAGTAGAAATAAAGAGAATAAAACAGGAGAAAACATTTTAATATATTTAAAGAATATAAACAATTTATCTTCTTCAAAAAATAATAATGAAAGTTTTAAATCAGCATCTTTTAATAAAGTAAATGATAATGACATAAAATTGTTTTCAAATAAAAATACAATTAATAATACAAAAAATGCAAGAACAGTTTTAAGACATATTCTTTTTCCAAAAAATAATAAAAAAATTAATGATATTCTATCGAATAGTAAAAAAATACATAATACAAATAATAATTCTTCTTATAAAAAAATAAAAGAAAGAATCCTTTTTTTAGATAAATCATCAAAAAGTGTACAAAATAGAAATTCAAAGAAAAATACTTTTAATCATCAAATCTTTCAAATACAAAATAATAAATTAAAAGAACAAATCAGAAATTATTTTAATAAAAAATATTCTAAATTATTTGCTAATTATAATACATTATATAAGAAATTATCTCCAAATAAATATAATTTAAATGATAATGAAACAATAAATAAAATTAAATCAATTCCAAATACAAGAAATTATATTCCATTAAAGAAAAAAATAAAGAAAAATATAATAAAAATAACAGAAAAAAAATCATTTAGTAAAAATCCATCAAATCAAAGTTTAACAAATAAAGATAATAATAAAATAAATAAAAATATTAATAATAATAATATAAAAACATATTCTAATAAAACATCATTTGTATATAATAATAATAATAATATATATTATAATACAACACAAACATTTCCTGGATTTTCAATAATAAATTTATTAAATACTTCAAGTAATATTAATAAAGAAAAAATAAAATCTGGAAAAATTATTTCAATGTTGTTGAATAAAAAAATAAAAAAAAAGAAAAATAATTTATCTCATTCAAAAGAAAGAAGTTTAGTTTCACCTAATATTAAACATTCTTTTTTTCCTTCTAATAAGAAAGGTTTTACTTTAAACAATACTCAAAAAGGAAAAAATAAGATAAAACAAAAAATGAATAAACCTTCTTTAGTTTTAAAAAAATAAATAAATAATATTTTTCCTTTTTATACTTTATTTAATTGTAAATTAATTTATTTGTAATATTAATAAAAATTTATTTTTTAATTTTATGTCTTAAATACATTTAAATAAAAATATATTTATTTATTAAATGAATGAAGAAAATATCCCTTTATCAATTCAAACTTTTTTAGATAAAAATAATTATGAATTAGTGAAATTTAAAGGAATGAAATCAATATATAAAGTAAAATGCGCATATTTAAAAAGTGTAGAAAATCACAAAAAAAATTTTTTATTTGAATACGATGAAAATAAAAATTATTATTTTTTTATTGTAAAAAAGGAAAATCCAAAGTATTTAAATCAAATAGATTTAGAAAGTCAAACAAGAGCTTTTTTTGCTAATCAAAAAGACAAAAAAGCAAATAAAGGAATTATTTTTGATTTTGATTATAATAAATATAATTTATATGGAATTTTAGGAAGAATATGTGAGAAATCAAAAGATTTTAAACATGAAAAAGATAAAGATATATTATTGAATAGGGAAATTTGTGCTGTTTCTCATGCAACATATGATGGAATTAATTATTATAAATTAACAAAATCTAAATCAATAAAATTGGAAAAATCTCAAAAAATTTTTGATAATTTTCATTTAATGTTGGAAAAATATTATATCATAGAAATTGAAAATAAAAAACCAGTAAGTGAAACTACAATAAAGGAAGATGGAGTAATTTCTGTATTATATTTATTAACTCCTGAAAGAAATGAAGTTTCTAAAATATTTACAATGATAAAATATACTTTATATTTTATTAAAGAAACTTTAATAAATTATATTGGAAAATATATTCATGATTTAATTTATGATTTCTCTCATTTACCAAGTGAAATTTTTTCTGATTTTTTATCACATATTGGTTGTTTATATATATCTAATCAAAGTAGTAAAATTTGTTTGCCTTTAAAATCACAGATAAAACAAATAAATAATTTAAGTAGAAAAAATTTAATACAACATATTTATAGAAATTTAACTAATATAAGTAGACCAAAAGCAAATGACAGAGTTCCTTTTCATAAATTTATTCAATTATATGAAAAATATAATATGTTTTATAGTCAAAAAGAATTTAAAATTAAAGATAAATTAAGTACAAATAGTAATTATAAATTTATGAACAAAAGCATTATATTTGAAGCAAATGATAAAATAACTAAAGAACATAAAGTAAATTTAAATCAATTAATAACTAATTTAATGAGTACTTTATCTGAATTTTTATCAGAAAATATGGAGTGTAATAATGCAAAGATTAAAAAATTTATGATGAGTAGTTTAAGTAGATTTATAAAATTATATACTTCTTTAAAAGGTTTTTTTAATATAGATATAGTAATAAATGAAGAATCAATGTTTGAATTCCATTGTTTTAAAGAGAAAAAGAAAAATAAAACTTTAAATAAAATGATGATGAATTGTGTACATAGATTTTTTAAAGTAATAAATTTACTTTTTGAATTTAATGAAGGTTTTTTTCATAAACATTTTACAGTTCTTGATTATTCATATAATTTTAATGAAAAAGATGTTATACATACTTTTCCTTCTTATAATGATTCTTCTAAAAAAAATAAAATAAGAATTTATGATATTCCTTTTATAGAAAAATGGAATTATTATATAGCAACTTTAATAATGATTGTATATAAAGATTTATTTGGATTTTTAAATGAGAATAAAGATTATTTAAATAATGAATATCAGGAAAAGTCATCAAAAAATTTTTTCAAACTATTTTTTAATGTACATGAAACAATTTCAAATGAATTTTTCCAAAGTTATGAAATTGTTCTTCCTGATTATTTTAATTTCTGTGAAAGAATGTCTAAATATCCTCTTGATAAATATAATTGTATTGATAGTGTTTGTCAACATTTTACTAATAATTCTTTAGAAATTTTATTAAGAAAAAATATTATTTTCTTTTCTCCTTTTAATGTCTTATATAAAATTAATAATGATAAATTTTATAATAGACCAAATTTAAATTCTATATTTGAACCTTATTTAATATTAGTTGATTCAAATTTAAAATTCTTTTTAGAACAAAAAGAAAAGAAGGAAGAATATTTAGAAGAAAAAAATTATAATATAAAAACATATTTTGAGCAATTAAAATTATTAAATTCTGAAAAAATACAATATTCTATTTTTTTATCTAATCAAGATCCTGAAGATTCATTTGATGAAATTAATACAAATTTACTTTCAAAAACTTATATAAAAAATTATAAAAATTTTCCAGAAAGATTAGCAACAAAAGAATCATTTGATTTTTATTATTTATTTAATTTATATTACTTTTATACATATAAAACAATGATTGGAATGAGAGATAAATTTATTGATTATGATATAATAAAAAGATATATTGATTCAACTGAAAGTTCTGTTACAATTTCATTCACAGATTTTGATAAAACAATTATTAGAGCTAATACTGGAGATATAAAAAAAGTTAAAAAAAATAAAAAAATCACAAAAATTGCAATTCAAAAAGATTTAATTATTTTAGAAAAATTAAATAGAAAAGCAAGAGTTATGAATTTAATATTTTTAGATTATGTTAAAAATGTTATTAAAGATATTAGAAATGATTATGAAAGTGGTGTTAAAAGAAAAGAACAAAATGGAGAAAATAATTATATTAAAATTGGACATTATTTGATTAATTTTTTATTATATGGTAATAATCCTCAAAATATAAATTCATTAGATGAATTTTTTCAAAGTTCTTTTTATAATAGTTCAGGTTTATAAGTTTTATTTTATTATTTTAATTTTTAAATTATTAAATATAATTAAACTTTAATATTTTTAATTTTATCTCCTAATTTTTGTTTTAACTTCTTTATCATTGAATTATTACTTTGTGTTTCAAAAGTTTTATTAAATTTAATCTTTAAACTTTTATCATATGTTGTTTCATTTTCAGTATTATAATTATCAGAGCTTATCCTATTTAAATTGTCATTATTTCCAATTTTTAAATATAATTTATTTTTTTTATAATTTTCAAAAATAAAATTTTTATAAGAAAGATTCTTTGTATTATTATTATAATCAGTAGATTTACTTTCATTAATTAAATAATTTAATTTAATAACTTTTCTTTCTCGATTTTTGGATGAAGGAATATTTTTAAAAACTAAATTTTTTTTAAGAGTATTTAAATTTTTCTTCTCATAATTATCATTGAAAAAATTAATTGATTCTTCTTCATTTTTCTCATTAATATTATTAATATCAGGAAAAATACATTTTCCTCTTTTATTAGAGTAAAAAACATATTTAGGTTCATAATTAGTTTTTTTTAGTTTTTTTGAAAAAGAAAAAGGTTTAATTTTCTTTTTTTCATCTTTTTCAGTTTTAAAATGTTTTATTTTTTTAAAAAATAATTTTCTTTCTTTTGGTAAATTATGATAGAATAACGGAACTTTTAATGATTCTCTAATAAAATCAGGAATACTATTTTTATTTTTTATTTTTGTAATTTCATTATTAAATTCTTTAGTATTATCAATTTCATTTAAATATTCTCTTATTTTACTTTCTTTTACCCTATTTATAATTTTATCATAATTATCATTTATTTCTTTTAAATTTTCTTTTCCTAATTGAGATTCTATAATATCATTATCTAAAAAAGGATATTTAATAAATTTTTTCCAATGAGAGCCAATTTCTATTCCTCTTTTTTCATTTTCTTCATTATTTTGTAAAAGAGAATATCTTGTCTTAAGAAAAACATCATTTAAATATTTATTTTTATTTATTTCTTTCATTGGGTCATAACTCATTATAAAAATTATAAAAAAACATTTATAAAAAAATTAAATAAAAGTAATTATTAAATTCAAAAAAAAATTCTTTAATCATCATTAATAAGATAATTATTAATTCTAATATTAAAAGTTAAATGATTTATAATTGAATAAAATCTATTTTTTTTCTGTTATGATTATTAGATTCTTTTTATTCTTTATTCCTTTAATATTAGATAATAGTTTTGAATTTCTTTTAAAGATACTTTTTTACTTCTTTTTAATAAATTTTTTTTCTTCTTCCAAAAAAATGATTTTGGATTTTTTGATTTTGATTTTACATATTTAATTTTATATTTTATATATATTCTTTTTTTATTCTTTTATTTTTATATTTTTATATGAGATACTCTTTAAAAAATAAATTCACTCATTTAGATAAAATAAATAACCTTTCAAAAGATATTCTTGTTAACTCAAGATTCTTAAGACATAATAGTATGAAAGAAATAGAAATAAACAATAAAAAAGAGCTAATGAAAAAATGTTATTCAAATTATATTAATCCAAAGTTTAAAGAAAATTATTTCGATATTATAACAGGTGTTCTCCCAAATAATGTTAATTATTCTTATTCTAAAGATCATTTTATAAAAAAGATTTACTCTGATAATTTATTATTAAAAAACTTAAATAAGAATGAAAAAATTGAAGTGAAAAAAGCAATACTTTTAAATATGATTAAAAAAATTAAAAATCCTAAAATGGAAAAAAAAAGATTAATTAAATCATATTCAACAAAACAAATAGATCAAAATAAGGAATTATCATTTAATTTTAATAAAAATTCCTTTTTAAATAAATTTGAAAATTTAAAAAATAAAATGTCAAATTCATCACATCAGAATTTATTATATAATAGAAAATATTCAAATTCGAAAATTAATTATAAAACTAAAAATAATGAAAATTGTTCTTTTGAAGATTCATTTTTCAGTCTTTCAAATATTTCAAAAGGAAAATTTTCTGAACAAAAAATTAAAGAAGGAGGGTTAAAGTTAAAACAAAAATTAAATTTATTTAAATTATGAAAAATAAATTATTTTTTTTTATAAATTAAATATAAAATAATAAATGAATAAGTTTAGTAAAAAGTTAATATAGTATTATTAAAACTTGAATGAATTTCTTTATAAAATTTTGACAAGGAAACATTTTACAGAAAATATATCATTTAAATTCAATTTTTTTCTTAAAAAATTAACATTAAAAAACGATTTTTCTTTAAAATCAAATATATTTATTAGTAAAAATATTTATTATAATAATTAGAAAAATAATAAATATTATCTTTTTCAAAATTAACAATATATTTCAAAAAAAAAATATTTTCTTTTTTCAAAAAATAATTGAAATTATTAAATATTTATAACTATTAATCAAATTAATAACATTAACTTTGATTTATTAAATTAACATTATCTTAGGAAATTTAACTTTTATCTCTTTCATAATATATTTTAAGAAGTTAATTAATTTACTATTATCATCTTTATCTAATTATATAGTATCAAAATACTTTTTTAATTCATTTTATAAAGTTTACAATTCTACTATTATAAAATTGTTGAACTGAATTTAATTCTTCCTTTGAAATTAAATTATTTTAACTAGATTTTAAATATTCGAATTTATTTTCATTTTCAATTAAATCGAATTTTAAAATTAGATTTAAATTATTTAAATTTTCTTCAAAAAACACTAAAACAATTTTAAAACTGAAAAAAATGGAAAAGATTGAAATATTAAAATTAGATTGCTCCCCATCTCTTCTTCCAAACAATATAAGTGACAATTTAAATTCAATATTTTATATTCATAATTCTGAAATAATGCCAAGAATAATGGTATTAGATAAACAATTTTTTTCAACACAAAATCAAAATCAATTGAAAATATTTAATAATTCAGAAAAAAATGAGATATTATTTGCAAAAGTAATAAAAATAAATAATACATATTATTTAGCATATGGATTATATGGAGGATTTAAATTATGGTCAATTGATGGTGAAAGACTTCATTTTCAAATTCCAGCAAAAGATTGTATTGACGGAAGAATTTATGCTTCAATTTCAATTTGTGAATTTAGATTAAATTCAAGTTTAAATGAATTTGATAGTTTTATTTGTGGTGATAATTATGGTAGAATTTTTCTTTGTCAAGGACAAAAATTTAAATGGAAAAGTCAAATAATATATAATTTTAAAAATACTGAAACAATACTTTCTCTTTCTTCTTTTTTTGATTTAAATATAATTGGTGTTACTATTGATAATGGTAATGTTTTAATATTAAAAGTTGAAAATGGAAAATGTGATAAATTAAAAGAATTTAAAAATGAAAAAAATATTTCTTTATCTAGTTCAATTATTAAATTAGATAATAATAATTATTATTTAGGTTGTGGTTTTGTTAACGGAGAAATTAAAATATATAATATGAATCAATTAAATTTAGCTTTTACTATTAAATCTCATTTAAGAGGAATTAATTGTTTAATTGGATTTAAAAATTATTTTGCAAGTGCAAGTGATGATGGTTCTATAAATATTTGGAAAGTTTATAATGATAAAATTGAATTAAAAAATAATTTATTATTTGAAGATAAAATAATAGTTGGTATCTGTTATGATAATAATAATAATTGCATTTATGCTAATGCTTATGATTATCAAGAAATTATTAAAATTTCAAATTTAAATTTAGATTAAATTAAAAAATTGAATTATAATTAATTCAAAAAATACTTTATTTTTTTTAAATGAAAATAAATAATATCAATCAAATTAAAATAATATGCAACCGAAAAAAAAAGAAGAACAAAGAAATTATGAAATTCGTCCTAAATTAATAGTAAAATTTACAAAGGAAAAAGTATATGATATAATTAAAAATATCTTAGATCAAAAAATGGAAGAAATGAAAGAAAAATATAATCATGAAACAGCACTTCAATTAAATAAAGAAATATGTGATGCAGTTAGAGATGAATTAAAAGATGATAAATTAAATTTTAAAAGATATAAAATATTAGTTCATTGTATTATTGGAGAAAAAAAAGGACAAGGTATAAAAATTGGAAGTAGATGTATGTGGGATACTACTTGTGATGCAGCTGTCTCTGCTTCTTGGGAAAATGAATATACTTATGCTTTTTGTGTCGCTTATGGTGTTTATTTTTATTGATATATTTTTCTATTTTTTTGAAACCTGTTTTTTTTTTATTTAAAAAAATATATTTTTTGTTATTTTAATTTTTCATAAATTTTTTAGGATTTTATTTATATATTGTTACTTATTTTTTCATATAATATCTATATATATGACTATAATTTTCTTCTAATTAGTCTAATTATGAGTTATATAATGTTATATTATTTTGTAAATTACAAAATTATTTTTCATGATGTTCAAATAATATACTCTTAAATATAAATTATTTCTTTCAAAAATGATTTATTAATTTTTTTTAATTCCCTAAAAGAATAGATATTTATAATAGATTAAATGATATAATGAATAAATAATTTGTAATGATTATAAAATATTCCTTATTCAATGATTAATTTAATTTTTCCTGATTTTAATAATTTAATTTGGAAAATAATTTAATTATTTATTTTTATAAGTATTTTTTTTTTAAATGTATTTCTTTTTATATACTTTTCTATTAAAATTTATTTTAAGTCATGATATAGTACAATTAAATGTAACATTAATATACAAAGCAGAATCTAGGAAAAGTACTTTAT
>JAEEGL014177178.1_pt1 | contig 15272 bp, 12 predicted proteins | sample 9134231 | NCBI WGS metagenome assembly JAEEGL01 (sample SAMN16246548, study PRJNA631951) | gut metagenome | biome: gut microbiome; feature: rumen; material: fiber-attached | host: Bos | place: Iran: Karaj | collected 2018-10 | reverse complement strand
GCCGTCTTCGAGAAATATGCGGACCAGTCCGACCTGGTCGCCGCCGTCGCGGACGCGGATGCGATGATCATCCGTTCCGACAAGGTCACGCCCGAAGTGCTGGATGCCGCCGGGAAGCTGAAAATCGTCGTGCGCGCCGGCGCCGGCTATGACAACGTGGACCTCGGCGCTGCCACGGCCCACGGCGTCGTCGTGGAGAATACCCCCGGACAGAACTCCAACGCCGTGGCGGAGCTCGCCATCGCCCTGATGATCTTCATGGCGCGCAACCAGTTCACCCCGGCCACGGGCTCCGAGATCCAGGGCAAGACCCTGGGCATCCAGGCCTTCGGCAACGTCGGCCGCCTGGTCGGAGCGAAAGCCGCCGCGCTCGGGATGAAGGTCACGGCCATCGATCCCTTCCTCCCCGCCGAAAAGATCATCGCGGGCGGTGCCACGCCCGCCGCTTCCCTGGAGGAGCTGTATGCGACGAGCGACTACCTGTCGATCCATATCCCCGCCACGCCCGAGACCATCGGTTCCATCGGCTATGACCTCATCACGAAGATGCCGAAGGGCGCGACCCTGGTCAACACGGCCCGCAAGGAAGTCATCGACGAAGCCGGCCTGGAAAAGGCCCTGGAGGACCGTCCGGACCTGAAATACGTCACGGACGTCGCCCCGGACAACCTCGCCGCGCTGAAGGAGAAGTTCGGCCTGCGCGTGTTCGCCACGCCCAAGAAGATGGGCGCCCAGAGCGCCGAGGCCAACGTCAACGCCGGCCTGGCCGCCGCCCGCCAGATCGTCGCTTTCTTCGAGAGCGGCTGCACGAAGTTCCAGGTCAACAAATAGGATCCCATGGTACGAGTCAAGCCATTTGCCGCCATCCGTCCGCCCCGGGACCTCGTCACGGAGGTCGCGGCGCCGCCGTATGACGTGCTCAATTCCGTCGAAGCCCTGAAGATGGCGGGGGAGAAGTCCCTGCTGCACATCACCAAGCCCGAGATCGATTTCGACCCCATCCTGCCCGATCACGACCCCCGCGTCTATGCCAAGGCCGTGGAGAACTTCAAGGCCTGGCAGGAAAAAGGCTGGCTGGTGCGGGACGGCAAGCCCTGCTACTACGTCTATGCGCAGACCATGGAGGGCCGGACCCAGTACGGCCTGGTCCTCTGCGCCCATACCGACGATTATGCGACCGGCAAGATCAAGAAGCATGAGCTGACCCGCAAGGACAAGGAAGACGACCGCATGGTCCACGTCCGCATCCAGAACGCCAACATCGAGCCCGTCTTCTTTGCCTACAAGGACAATGAGGAACTGAACGCCATCGTAGCCAAGGCTGCCGCCCAAGAGCCCGAATACAAGTTCGTGGACGAAAACCACTTCACCCACACCTTCTGGGTTATCGAAGACGATGCCGTCATCCGCCGCATCACGGAAATCTTCACCAAGGACATAGACGCCTTCTATGTGGCCGACGGGCACCACCGCACCGCCGCCGCTGCCCGCGTGGGCGCGGAAAAGAAGGTCCAGAATCCCCACCACACCGGCAACGAGGAATACAACTTCTTCATGGCCGTCTGCTTCCCGCAGAGCCACCTGGCCATCATAGACTACAACCGCGTGGTGAAAGACCTCAACGGCCTGTCCAAAGAAGCTTTCTTCCAGGCCCTGGAAAAAGACTTTGAGATTCAGGAGAAAGGAAAGGAGATTTACCATCCCTGCGGCCTCCACAACTTCTCCATGTATCTGGAAGGAGCGTGGTACAGCCTTACCGCCAAACCGGGCCGATACAATGACGAAGACCCTATCGGCGTGCTGGATGTAACCATCCTGAGCAACCTTGTACTGGATAAGATCCTGGGCATCAAGGACCTCCGTACAGACAAACGGATAGATTTCGTAGGCGGTATCCGCGGCCTCGGAGAGCTCTCCCGCCGGGTGGATTCCGGAGAGATGAAGGTAGCCTTCGCGCTTTACCCCGTCTCTATGCAGCAGCTCATCAATATCGCCGATACCGGCAATATTATGCCGCCCAAGACCACCTGGTTTGAACCCAAGCTAAGGTCCGGTCTGGCCATTCACAGTCTGGATTAAAAAGGAAAGCCTCCCGTCTGGGAGGCTTTCTTGATTAATACCGGTTCAGCGGACGGCCGGATGTCATCATGTGAACCTTTCTCTTCACCTCTTCCAGCACCTGCTTATGGGCAACCAGTTCGGCTGTCTGGGCTTCGGTGGGTTCCTTGGCGGTGAGGGCGTCAAAGTGCTCGTTGGCCGATGCCAGCACGGCGTCTATCAGCTCCACGATGGCCAGCATATCCTTTTCCTCGAAGCCACGGGAAGTAATGGCAGGGGTGCCGATGCGGAGACCGCTGGTGGCAAACGGGCTGCGGCTGTCGAAGGGAACCATATTCTTGTTCACGGTGATATCCGCCTGCACCAGTTCCTTTTCGGCCACACGGCCCGTAAGGGCGGGGAACTTGGTGCGAAGGTCTATGAGCATCAGGTGGTTGTCCGTACCTCCGGAGATGATCTTGTAATCCTTGTCGATAAAGGCCTGGCACATGGCGGCGGCGTTGGCCACCACCTGTTTTTGGTACTGGACGTACTCCGGCTGGGAGGCCTCGAAGAAAGCCACGGCCTTGGCGGCAATCACGTGCTCCAGCGGACCGCCCTGGATACCGGGGAACACGCTGGAATTGAGGAGGGCGCTCATCATCTTCACTTCTCCCTTGGGCGTGGTGAGTCCCCAGGGGTTGGGGAAGTCCTTGCCCATCAGGATGATACCGCCACGGGGACCACGGAGGGTTTTGTGGGTGGTGGAAGTGACGATGTGCGCATATTTGACAGGATTCTTCAGAAGACCGGCGGCGATGAGGCCGGCGGTGTGGGCCATATCGATCCAGAGGATGGCGCCTACTTTGTCTGCAATGGCGCGCATACGCTCGTAATCCCATTCACGGGAATACGCCGATGCTCCGCCTATGATGAGCCTGGGCTTGCACTCGAGGGCCTTTCTTTCCATCTCGTCGTAGTCTACCCGGCCGGTTTCGGGATTGAGGCCATAGGCTACAGGATGGTAGAGGATACCGGAAGCATTGACGGGAGAGCCGTGGGTGAGGTGACCTCCCATAGACAGATCCAGACCCATAAAGGTGTCTCCGGGCCGAAGAACGGCCATAGTAACGGCCATATTGGCCTGGGCGCCGGAGTGCGGCTGCACATTGGCATACTCTGCATCGAAAAGGGCGCAGAGGCGGTCTATGGCCAGCTGTTCAATCTGGTCCACCACCTCGCAGCCTCCGTAGTAACGCTTGCCGGGATAGCCTTCCGCGTACTTGTTGGTGCAGACGGAGCCCATAGCGGTAAGAACCTGGTCCGACACATAGTTCTCAGAGGCAATCAGTTCCAGACCGGAAGACTGGCGCTCCTGTTCCTTCTTAATAAGGTCAAAGATTTGTAAGTCCTGCTTCATATGATAAAATTATCAAAATTCAAGTCCACAAAGATACTGTATTTTGCCGGAAAAGCCTTACCTTTGCGGGAAAAATATGACCCTCATCAACTATGAAAATACTCTTTGTCATTAACAATTATTATATCCCCGGAAACGGGATATCGGCATCGGCCCGCCGTACGGTAGCCGCCCTGAAAGCCATCGGGGAAGACGTTCGCATCCTGGCAGGCCCCAACCCGGACCCGAATGGTCCCCAGCCGGAATTCCCCCTGAAAGAATTCAAGTTTCCCATTTTCCAGCCCATCATCGAATCCAGCGGCTTCTCCTATGCCGACGGAGACATGAAGGTAATCGAGCAGGCCGTCCGCTGGGCGGATGTCGTGCATCTGGAAGAAACCTTCGTGCTGCAGTGGAAAGCCATCAAGGTGGCCAAAAAACTGGGGAAACCCCTCACGGCCACTTTCCATATGTTCCCGGAAAACCTCATTTACTCCCTGGGAATCGGCCCGCTCCGCAATTGGAAGTGGATCAACCGTACGCTCCTCAAAGCCTGGAGAAAGCATATCTATAACGAGTGCGCCTTTGTGCAGTGCCCTACCGAAACGGTGCTGGACCGCCTGCGCCGCTATCACTTCAAAGCCAAGCTGGGAGTCATCTCCAACGGCATCATCCCGGACGAGTGCCGCCGGCCCCAGACGCCTCCACAGGATTATCTGGACCCTGACCGTGTTTTTGACATCCTGTACATCGGCCGCCTGTCCCACGAAAAAGACCAGCCCACGCTGATGGATGCGATGCGTTACAGCAAATACGCCAAGCGCATCCGCCTTCACTTTGCCGGCAATGGTCCCCAATCCAAGCGATACAAGAAAAAGGCCAGAAAAATGTTCCAGGAAGGGGTGTTTGGCTACGAGCCCATTTTCAGCTTCAATACCCGCGACGAACTCCGTCAGCTGGCTGCCAAGGCCGATCTGTGCCCCCACTGCGCCCCCATCGAGGTGGAAGGCCTTTCCATTATGGAAGCTATGCAGCAGGGTGCGTGTCCCATTATCGCTGTCAGCCCGTACAGCGGAACTTCCCAGTTTGCCCTGGACCGCCGCTGCAAGTTCCCCGCCCAGAACCCCGAAGCCCTGGCCCAGAGGATAGATTACTGGCTGGATCATCCCCAGGAGCGCTGGGAGATGGGCCTCCGTCACGCCAAGTCTATGGAGCAGTACGACATTGAAAAGTCGGCCATTGCCTTCCGCGACGCCCTGGCCGCCACGCTGAAATAAGAATGAAAGACCGTAAGCTCCTGAACATAGAACTGGGCCGCCTGTCGGCCGATGAATACGTCCACAGCCGCCCCGAAAGTGGCGTAGTGCTGGTGCTGGACAACATCCGCAGCGCCCACAACGTGGGCAGCGCCTTCCGCACGGCCGACGCCTTCGGCGTAGACAAAGTCTACCTGGGGGGCATCTGTCCGGTGCCGCCGTCTCCGGAGCTTCGCAAGGTAGCCTTGGGGGCCGAAGAGGTGGTACCCTTCGAGCACGTCACGGACGTGGTGGCCCTGGTGGAACGCTTGAAGGCCGATGGCTATACGGTAGTGGCGGTGGAGCAGACGGTGAACTCCGTAAAACTGGACGCCTTCCGCCGGGATCCATCGACCAGCTATGCCCTGGTCTTCGGAAATGAAGTGGAAGGCGTGCAGCAGGCCGTGGTGGACGCCTGCGACTTTGCCCTGGAAATCCCCCAGCACGGCACCAAGCACTCCCTCAACGTCTCCGTCTCCGTAGGAGTCATTCTCTGGGGTATTCGCTAATACTCTACCTTATTCAGGAACAGGGCGTGGCCGGGGACGGACTCCCCGGCATCGCCGCGGGTGCCGCTCTCGATAAGCTGCGCCACCCATTCGGGCCGATGTTTGCCGCGACCTACCTCGATAAGGGTGCCCACCGTTGCGCGCACCATATTCCGGAGAAAACGGTCTGCCGCAATGCGGAAATACCAGTAATCGCCCGAGGGCCCTTCCATCACCTGGATGTGGGACGGGACATAGGGCTTCCAGTACGCTTCGTAAACGGTGCAGACGGAGGTTTTGTTGTCTGTTCCGGTTTTTTCGAAGCAGGAGAAGTCGTGGGTTCCCAGAAGGAACTGACAGGCCTGGTTCATGGCTTCAAAATCCAGTTGAGGATACCCGCACTGCCAGGAATAAGCACGCAGGAAGGGGTCTTTCTGCCGATGGATGAAGTACGTATATTCCCTGCGACGGGCGCTGAAACGGGCATGAAGATCTTCGGCCACCCCGGACACCGAATGAACCACCACTTCACGGGGCAACATGGCATTTAATTTGTAGGTAAAGTCGGATGCCTCGAAGGGCAGGATTCCGTCCCAGTCAAAGTGAGCGATGTAGCCGGAAGCATTCACGGCAGTGTCCGTGCGGCCGGCTCCCGTAACGGCAACAGGGCGGCCCAGCAGGCGGGAAAGGGTTCTTTCCAGACACTGCTGGACGGAAGGAGCGGAAGGCTGGATTTGCCAGCCGCAGAAAGCCGAACCGTCGTAAGAGAGGCAGAGGAAATAACGCATATGCAAAAGTAGTAAAATATATGGAATCCGTAAACATCCGTGAATTAAACGAGAGAATCCAGAAAGAGAGCTCGTTCGTAGACCTCCTCACCCTGGAAATGGGGAAAGTGATTGTGGGACAGAAACACCTGGTGGACAACCTCCTGATTGGCCTTCTGAGCGGCGGCCACATCCTGCTGGAAGGTGTCCCCGGCCTGGCCAAAACCCTGGCCATCAACACCTTGTCCCAGGCCGTGGATGCCAAATTCAGCCGTATTCAGTTCACCCCGGACCTCCTGCCTGCAGACGTAGTGGGCACCCTGGTGTATTCCCAGAAGAAAGAAAGTTTCGAGGTGCACAAGGGCCCCATCTTCGCCAACTTCGTGCTGGCCGATGAAATCAACCGTTCCCCGGCCAAGGTCCAGAGCGCCCTTCTGGAAGCCATGCAGGAGCACCAGGTCACCATCGGCGACAACACCTACAAACTGCCGGAGCCGTTCCTGGTGATGGCCACGCAGAACCCCATCGAGCAGGAAGGAACCTATCCCCTGCCGGAGGCTCAGGTAGACCGTTTTATGCTGAAAGTGGTGGTCTCCTACCCCAAGAAGGAAGAGGAGCGCCAGATTATCCGGATGAACAACACCGGTGAGTTCCCCAAAGCCAGCGCCATCATCAAGCCCGAAGACATCGTGCGGGCCCGCGAGGTGGTAAGGGACGTGTATATGGACGAAAAGATTGAGCGCTACATAGTGGACATCGTGTACGCCACCCGCACCCCTGCCGAATACGGCCTCAAGGAGCTGGAGAACTTCATTTCCTACGGAGCGTCCCCCCGTGCCAGCATCTCCCTGTCCATGGCCGCCAAGGCCTATGCCTTCATCAAGCGACGCGGCTACGTCATCCCCGAGGATGTGCGCGCCGTGTGCAACGAGGTACTTCGCCACCGTATCGGCCTAACCTATGAAGCAGAGGCCGAAAACATCACCCCCGAACAGATTATTGAAAAGATTATCAACGCGGTAATTGTTCCTTAATGACCCCGGAAGAACTCATAAAGAAGGTACGGAAAATTGAGATCCGCACCAAGGCGCTGAGCCACCAGGTCTTTGCCGGAGAATACCACTCCGCATTCAAGGGCCGGGGTATGGCCTTCAGCGAGGTGCGGGAGTACCAGTGGGGAGACGACGTGCGCAATATGGACTGGAATGTAACGGCCCGTATGAGCGCCCCGTATGTGAAAGTGTTTGAGGAAGAGCGTGAGCTCACGGTGGTCCTTCTGGTAGACATTTCCCGCTCCGGCCTGTTCGGAACGGCCGTCAAGACCAAGCGGGAACAGATTGCGGAAATTGCCGCCACCCTCGCATTCAGCGCCATCCTCAACAACGACAAGGTGGGCTGCATCCTGTTCAGTGACCACGTAGAGAAGTTCATCCCGCCGGCAAAGGGTCGCACGCATTTCCTGCACATTGTGCGGGAAATCCTGGAGTATGAACCCACCGCGGACGGAACGGACATAGGGGAAGCCCTGCGCTACCTCACCAATGCCATCAAGAAAAAATGCACGGCCTTCGTCCTCAGCGACATGCTGGATGTCCTCTCCGATGGCACCCCGCGTTACGAGGATGCCCTCAAGGTGGCCGTGAACCGGCACGACGTATCCGTCATCCGCATCAGTGACCCCCGCGAGAAGAGCCTTCCCAACGTGGGCCTGGTGAACGCCAAGGACGCTGAAAGCGGAGCATCCCGCTGGATCAATACCGCATCGGCCTCCGTGCGGAACGCCTACGGGCAGTGGTTCCGAACCAGCACCCAGGCCGCCGACCGCCTCATGCTCCGTTACCAGGTGGACCACGTGGACATCTCCACCGACGAGGATTATGTACGCGGTCTGCTTTCCTTATTCCACAGAAGATGAAGTTAAGACTGATCATACCGGTTCTTCTGGCAGCGGCACTCCCCCTGGGTGCCCAGGGCCAGCGTAAAGATGCCGGAAATACTTTCCTGGAGCCCCTCCAGAAGCGGGATTCGGTGCTCATAGCAGACCAGTTCCGCTACGGGGTTGTCCTGGAAAACATAAGTGAGGGCACTCCGCTGGCCCTTCCGGAAATGAAACCGGAGAAAGAAAGTCCCCTGGAAATCCTGGGAGAGTGGCAGCTGGATTCTACGCGCATCAGCAAGAAAAAAGAAGTTCCGGCCCGGTACAATATCCGGGCATCCCTTCTCCTGACGGCCTTTGACGGCGGCATCTATCAGTTGCCGGACATTCCCGTCCTGGTGAACGGGGACACCCTGGTGTTTCACGCCCCCGAAGAGCCGCTGGACGTGAAGGAACTTCCCATAGACATGGAAACCTTCCAGGCCCACGACATCAAGCCGCAGGTGAAATTCCCTTACACCTTCCGGGAAATTTTCCCCTGGGTGCTGGGGGCTTTGGCCGTCATCGGCCTGGTTGTCCTGCTGGTTTACTGGATCCGCCACCGCAAGAAGACCCGGGAGGAAGAGGAAAAGGCCGAACCGGCCCACATCCGCGCCCTCCGCAAGCTGGACAAATTCCGCTCAGACAAGTTCTGGAGGCCGGAAAACCAGAAAACCTTCTATTCCGGCGTCACGGATGCCCTGCGGGAATACATTGCCTCCCGCTACGGCGTGGGTGCCATGGAAATGACGACGGCGGAAATTTTTGAAGACCTGAAGGGAAGCGACGTCCCGGAAGAGCTGTATGCAGAAATGAAAGCCCTCTTCGAAAGGGCCGATTTCGTGAAATTCGCCAAGTTCACTGCCTCAGACGAGGAGAACGCCCAGGTCCTGCCCCAGGCCGTGCACTTCGTCACCGCCACCTACCAGGCGCAGCTGGAAGAGGAAAATAGCGAAAAGAAGGAGGAGTAAGCCATGTTCTTTGAATATCCCCAACTCCTTTTCCTGCTCATTATCCCGCTCCTGCTGGTGGGACGGTATCTGTATATCGAGCTGAAGGACCGTCGGCCCCACCTGAGAGTCTCCAAATTGGATGCATGGACGGCAGGAGGCCGGTCCGTAATGGAGATTGTGCGGCACATTCCCTTTGTGCTTCGCATCGCCGCCCTCTGCCTTCTCATCGTAGCCATTGCCCGGCCCCGTTCCTCCACCCAGGTGGAAAAAGTGGACACCGAGGGCATCGACATCGTCTTTGCAATGGACGTGAGTACCTCCATGCTGGCCCGGGACTTTGAACCGGACCGCCTGAGCGCCGCCAAGGACATTGCCATCGAGTTCATAGCCCAGCGTCCATCCGACCGCATGGGCATCGTGGTCTTTGCCGGAGAGAGCTACACCCAATGTCCCCTCACCACAGACCGCGCCACCCTCATCAACCTGATGAAGGACGTCCAGACAGACCTCATTGAGGATGGTACGGCCATCGGCAACGGCCTGGCCACCGCCGTGGCCCGCATGAAGGATTCCGATGCCAAGAGCCGGGTGGTCATCCTTCTGACGGACGGTGTAAACAATATGGGAGAAATAGACCCCGGCATGGCCACGGAGATTGCCAAAACCTACGGCATCCGCGTGTACACCATAGGCGTCGGGGCCAGCGGAACAGCCCCCTATCCGGTGCAGACGCCCTGGGGCATCGAAATGCGCAAGATGCCTGTGGAGATTGACGAACCCCTGCTGAAAAGCATCGCCGACGGCACGGGAGGCCGCTACTTCCGCGCCACGGACAACACCAAGCTCAGCGAGATATACGCAGAGATTGGTCAGATGGAAAAGACCCGCACCAGCGTGGACTCTTTCCCGGTATACAAGGATCTGTTTAAGAATTATGCGCTGGCGGCCCTGGCCTGCCTGCTGTTGGAACTGCTGCTCAGCGCCTTTTTGAGGAGGTTGCCGTGATGTTGATGTTTGCCGATTACAAGTTTCTGTACTTGCTTCTTCTGATCCCCGTGGTGCTGGTGGGATACGGCGTGTTGCGGTATTTTCGCAGCCGCCGGGTGAAAGCCTTCGGAGACCCGGCCCTCACGGAAGCCCTGATGCCTTCCCGCTCCCGTTCCAAGGGATGGGTAAGGATAGCCTTCTGGTGCCTTGCTTTCGCGTTTTTTGTCATCGGCCTGGCCCGGCCGCGTTCCGGCGCCAAGCTGGCGGAAAGAACCACCCGCGGGGCAGAAATCATCGTAGCCCTGGACGTTTCCAACTCCATGCTGGCGCAGGATTATTCCCCCAACCGCCTGGAGCGCGCCAAACTGGCCATCTCCCGCCTGACGGACAAATTGCAGGATGACCGCATCGGCCTGGTCATCTTTGCCGGAACTTCCTTCGTGCAGTTGCCGGTGACAACCGACTACGTGAGCGCCAAGATGTTCCTTTCCAGCATAGACACCCACTCCATCCCCGTGCAGGGAACTGCCATAGGAGACGCCATCAATCTGAGCATCAAGAGCTTCAGCGCCCAGAGCGAGAAGAGCCGGGTGATTGTGGTCATCTCCGACGGTGAAAACCACGAAGACGACCCTGTCGCGGCGGCCAAGCAGGCGGCCGAGCTGGGAATCAAGGTCTATACCATCGGTGTGGGATCGGCCGAAGGCCAGCCCATCCCCGTGGACGGCGGCCTGATGCGGGATAAGGACGGAGAAATCGTGGTCACCCGCCTGGACGAAGAAACCCTGCGGGCCGTGGCCAAGGCCGGTGGCGGCGCGTATATCCACGCCGGCAGCGAAGAATTCGGCCTGAATCCCATCATCAACGATATCCGCAAGATGGAAGACGAGGAGTTCGGAAGCATCGTTTTCGAAGAATACGACGAGCAGTATATGTACTTTTTCGGCATAGCCCTGCTGCTCCTGGTGATAGAGATGCTCATCGGAGAACGCAAACCCCGCCGCAAACTGTTTGAAGTATGAGAAAGTTAGTCTGCATCATAATCCTGATTCTCAGCGCCTTAAGCGCCTTCGGACAGAAGGCGGACCTCAGGCGCGGCAACCGGGAGTTCAAGAAAAAGGAATATGCCAAGGCCGATATCAGCTACCGCAAGGCGCTGATGCAGGACACCGCGTCCGTGGCCGCCCACTACAACCTGGCCAACAACCTGTACCGGCAAGAGAACTTTGACGAAGCCGCCAAACAGCTGGACGCCGTCCAGCTCACGGCCTCCGAGGAAACGTTTGCCTCCGATTACTATTTCAACCGCGGAGACGTGGCCGTGGCCAAGGAAGACTGGCAAACGGCCGTGAATATGTTCAAGGAAGCCCTGCGCCGGTCCCCCGAAGACCTGGATGCCAAGGAAAACTACCTGTATGCCCGCAACAAACTGCAGGAGCAGCAGCAACAACAGCAACAGCAAAACCAGGATCAAAACCAGGACCAGAATCAGGATCAGAATCAGGACCAAGATCAAAATCAGAACAAGGATCAGGATCAGCAGAACCAAAACCAGAACCAGGATAACAAGAAAGACCAGCAGCAACAGCCGCAGGGACAGCAGCCGCAGATAAGTCCCCAGCAGGCCCAGCAGATGCTGCAGGCCATCCAGGAAAAGGAAAAGCAAACCCAGGAAAAGGTGGACGAGAAGAAGGCCGAGGCCCTCAAATCCCGCCAGAAGGAAAAGAATTGGTAGCGTATGAAAAAACTGTTTGCCATACTCATCGGCCTCATGGGCACTCTTGCCGCGTGGGCCCAGACCAGCATCCGCGTAGAAGTACACAATATAGTAGAACTGTCGGAGAGATTCAATCTGGTGTTCGTGGTGGAAGGAGAGCAAGCTCCTTCAGACTTCCAGTGGACCGCCGGAGAGGATGTAACCGTAGTATGGGGCCCTCAGAAAGGATCTTCCCGCAACGTTCAGATAGTGAATGGGAAAACCACCCGTTCCTCCCAGACCTTCTACACCTACATCCTGCAGGCCCGGAAGACCGGCACCCTCACCATTCCCTCCGCCGTGGCCAAGGTGAAAGGGGAAGAGTTACGCTCCAAGCCCGTCACCATCCAGGTGGTGGATGACGGCGGTTCCTCCGCCGCCGGCAGCACCGCCTCCCAGGAACCGTCCCAGGCGGGCGGTCAGCAGCAGGCCCGACAGGCCACGTCCAATCAGGGAGATATTTTCCTGCGGCTGTCCCTCAGCCGTACTTCCGTGGTGGTGGGAGAGCCCATCACCGCCACCCTCAAGATTTACAACAGAACCAATCTGGTAGATTTCGAGAACGCCCGCTTCCCCACTTTCAACGGCTTCTGGAGCCAGGAAGTGGATTCTCCCACCAATATCGAATTCAAGCGGGAACAGGTGGACGGAACTATGTATAACAGCGCCATCCTGCGCCGCTGGGTAATCATCCCCCAGAAGGCCGGAGACCAGACCATAGACCCGGCCGAAATCGTGTGCCTGGTGAACGTGCAGCAGCGCCGTTCCACCGGCTCCATCTTCGACGATTTCTTCAACAGCGACTTCGTCACCACCCGTCAGAGGGTGTCCACCAAGCCTGCTACCGTCCACGTATCGGCCCTGCCCGGCGGCGCCCCTGCTTCCTTCGGCGGAGGCGTGGGAGAATTCCAGGTGCAGGCACGCCTGAGCAAGGATTCCCTCAAGACGCACGATGCCGCTTCACTGATTGTCACCGTGTCCGGAAAGGGCAACGTGGCCCTGCTGGAAGCCCCTAAGCTCAGCTTCCCGCCGGACTTCGAGGTCTATGACGTCAAAACCAATGTGAACACAGACAAGAGCGGCACTTCCGGCTCCAAGACCTTCGAATTCCCCTTCATACCCAGAAGTCCCGGAAACTTTGAAATCGGCCCGGTGCAGTACAGCTACTACGATGTGAAGCAGCGTAAATATCACACGGCTTCCACGGCGGTCCTGCCGCTGGCCGTAGCCCGCTCGGCCTCTTCCGCATCCGGTGCTCCCCAGCAGGGTAATACCCTGGTGGTGGACCGCAAGGGCGTGAAGAACCTCGGAGAAGACATCCGCTTCATCCGCACCAAGACTTCCCTGGGAACGGACAAGGGCTTCTTTGTGTACTCGCCGCTGTGGTGGGGCGCCATCCTCGCCCTGCTCGCCATCGGCGCAGGTATCTGGCTGGGCTTCCGCAAGATGGCCGCCAGAAGGGCCGATGTTACCGGCAACCGCAACCGCCGGGCCACCCGCCAGGCGCTCAAGCGGCTGGCCCAGGCCAAGGACTTCCTGGACAAGAACCTCTACACGGCCTTCTACGAAGAGCTGCACCGCTCTTTGATTGGCTTTGTAGGAGACAAACTGGCCATGGATATGGCCGACCAGAACAAGGAGAACATAGAAGCCTCGCTCATCGCCGGCGGCGTACCGGAAGCCACAGCCAAGGACTTTACAGAGCTCCTGGATGCCTGTGAGTATGCCCGCTACTCCCCCGACAGCGGCCACGAGGCCATGAACGCCCACTACGAGAAAGCCGTTTCCACCATTACCGCCATCGATTCTTCTATGAAAAAGCCCTCTTCCAAGGCCCCTGTGCTGGCCATCCTGCTGCTTTTAGCCCTGCCGCTCAGCCAGGCCCGGGCTGCCGAGTCCTACCCCGATTCCCTGTGGAATGCAGGTGTGGCGGCCTATACGGAAGGTGATTTTGCATCGGCCCTGCAGGATTGGGAAGATGTGAGGGCCACCGGCCTTATGTCCAAGGAACTGTACTACAACCTGGGCAATGCCTATTTCAAGACCGGAGAAATGGCCCAGTCCATCCTCTGGTACGAACGCGCCCTTAAACTGGACCCTTCCGATGCCGATATCCGCCACAATCTGGAATATGCCAGGAGCCTTACGCAGGACCGCATTGAGGAGGTGCCGGAGATTTTCTTCGAGCAGTGGGGGCACGCGATGTGCTACCTGCTGCCGTCCAATACCTGGGCCGTGCTGTGCCTGGTGTTCCTGGCGGCCGCCGTTGCGATGGCGCTGCTGTTCCTGCTGGGCAGCACTGCCGGGCGGCGCCGCGTGGGCTTTTTCGTGGGCATCGCCTGCCTGCTGTTTGCCTTCCTGGGCTGGGATTTCGCCCAGTGGCAGCGCCAGGAGGCCCTGGCTCAGGACCGCGCCATCGTGATGCGGCCCGTCTCCTCCGTGAAGAGTTCCCCTTCGGCCGAAAGCGCCAAGGACCTCTTCATCCTGCACGAAGGCACCCGCGTCAAGATCCTGGACAACGTGGGCTCCTACAGCAACATCGAGCTGGGCGACGGCCGCCAGGGCTGGATTCCCTCGGGAGACATTGAGGTTATCTGACCTTTGATTTTTATTCTTACGCCGCAGCAAGCACTTTTGCCCAAAAACGCTTGCCGCGGCGTTATCGTTTACCTGGCAACCAGCAAAAAACGCCAAAAATGCTGGCTGTGGCGATGCCTCCTAAGTTTTACACAAAAATAGCGGAATTTTTTGTATCTTTGCCAGTTAGTTAGAAATTTGTAAAAAACACGCATATATGTTATTCCATCTTCTTCAAGCAGACACCCTGGGCGCTCTCGCGGAACAGATCAACCAGGAGGCAGAAATGGTGGCCCAGCCCACTCAGATGAGCACCAGCCTGTGGTCTATGTTCAATATGGGCGGTCCCCTGATGTGGGTGCTGCTGGCCCTTTCCATCCTGGCCATCTACCTGATCGGCCGCAAATGGTGGATGATCCGCAACGCTTCCAAGATTGACCCCCACTTCATGCAGGACATCCGTGACTACATGAACGAGGGAAAGACCAAGAGCGCCATCACCCTCTGCGGCAAGTACGACAACCCTGTGGCTAGAATGGTAGAGACCGGTATCCACCGGATGGGACGCCCGATGTCGGACATCCAGAACGCCATTGAGAACTGCGGCAACGTGGAAGTGGCCCGCCTGGAGAAGGGTCTTCCCCTGCTGGCCTCCATCGCCGGCGGCGCCCCGATGATTGGATTCCTGGGCACCGTGCTGGGTATGGTGAAGGCTTTCTTCAACATGTCCAAGGCCGGCAACAACATTGACATCACCCTGCTGAGTGACGGTATCTACACCGCCATGCTCACCACCGTGGGCGGTCTTATCGTGGGTATCATTGCGTATTTCGGATACAACTGGCTCACCTCCCAGATTTCCGACCTGGTATACAAGATGGAAAGCTCCACCATGGAGTTCATCGACATCATCCTGAACGAACCCGGAGAAGAAGAATAAGCTATGGCGCTTAAAAGAAACACCAAAGTAGACGCACAGTTCTCGGTGTCAAGTATGACGGATATCGTGTTCCTGCTGCTCATCTTCTTCCTGGTAACCTCTACGCTCATCAACCCCAACGCCCTCAAGCTCCTGCTGCCCAAATCCACGGGCCAGGT
>JAEEGL013101734.1_pt1 | contig 15272 bp, 8 predicted proteins | sample 9134231 | NCBI WGS metagenome assembly JAEEGL01 (sample SAMN16246548, study PRJNA631951) | gut metagenome | biome: gut microbiome; feature: rumen; material: fiber-attached | host: Bos | place: Iran: Karaj | collected 2018-10 | reverse complement strand
TTGGGCGTGCAACTCCTGAATCAGATTGATATCGAAAGCCGACGAAGTCTCGAGGTTAATGTCGTTCTTCAACGCCTCTTCCAGCACAAATGCAAAGTGGCTACTCTTGGTACAATAGCAATAGTTATATGTACCCGTATAGTCGGTCTTCGCGATAGCCACATTAAACAAGCGTTTGGCGCGCTGAATCTGCGAGCTAATCTTCGGCAGATAGGTGATTTTCAACGGAGTACCATACTGCTTGATTATTTCCATCAAGGGAATATCGTGGAAATAAAGCTCGCCGTCCTCGGTGCGGAATTCGTCCTGAGGGAAATCGAACGTCTGGTCGATTAAGTCGTAGTACTTGTTTTTCATTACAACCGATTTAGTTAGTTTACAACATTTTTACCAATCCAAGTCATTCGGATTTGAAATGCAAATATACAACTAAAACGATTAAAACGCAAAAAAGTTTCAAAAACAAGCAAAAATATCGTAATCTATACAAGCATTTCCGCCAGACACTTTTTTCTTCAGCTAGAAAAGCAAAACAACCATCATACCGTCCCCTTCTCGAAGGAATCTGCATGCGCGGCGAAAAAAAAAATTTTTTTTGCAAATGTGGAAAAATGTTAGTAATTTTGCAGAAAAATTGAGCGACACTATGAAACGTCTGATTATCATTGTTTTGCTGTTGTGCGCCGCAATGGCGCAGGGGCAGCGGTTCGAGTGGGCCAAGGGCTACGACTCCAGCCACGAGGATGCCTATATCAAAGGATCGGTTACCGACAGCCTGGGCAACCTTTACATCCTGGGGAATATACATTGGGATTCCGACTGGGACACCATCTGGCTGATGCCGCATCTCACCACCCAGAACACCATGGTGATGGTGGCGAAGATATCGCCCGAAGGCGAGATGGTATGGCGCAAGATATATGGCAGCACATCAACCCCAATGTTCGCTATGGATATCAAGGCGTTGGGAGATACAGGCTTTGCGGTGATGTTCAGTTCGTCGCCAGGAAGTCCAAGGGATGATTATTTCTACTGGGGCGATTCGGTGTACCGCAACGTGTACCATCCACGGATATCTCCGTATGACACCCCTGGTCGTCGTTTCGACGATATATTTTTAACCATGTATATGGCTTTTGATTTTGACGGCAACATCACCGAAGAACATGTGATAGAACGCAGTTTAGTGGATACAGACGGTAATGATATTGTTTATCATCCGTATACAAGTCCAGATTCGCTGCCGTGGCTCTATGTGGACCATTGGGAGGAGCCGAGGTTTGATGTGGACGAAAATGGCAATGTGTATGTCTTGTATACACAAAATCTTGTAGTGCAGAATCTACCAACTTATTACTATAATAGGACAGTTGGTGCGATGCGATACTGGGTAGACCATCGCTTGGTCGGCGAAAGTGCCTTCGACAGCAATTCCAGGTCGTGGTATCCGATTATGTTGAAGTTCTCGCCCCATTTCGACACCTTGCTTGCCAGCAGGTATTTGGTACAAAGGAACAATCAAGCAAATGGAAATTATTATTTACGGACACATATCAAAATTGACAAATCGACAAATAATTTATTTGCCAGGGTCTCTGTCAATAGTCATTCTGCTGATATATTGGTTATTGATTCTATCGCGAATATGATAATACAAAGGTCTGAAGGTTCTTGGGCTAAAAGTTTTGTTGCCATATTTAACCAAGATTTAAGTCCTTTGAAATTGATCGAGCTGCGAGATAGCATTTTGAATCCCAGCAACTATTACCTAAATACGGATTTCGCTGGCATTGCTTTTGATTATGACAGTAATATAGTCGCTTTAAGTTGTTCTCCAGGAAAAAAAAATGGATTATTTTTATATGATAATCATATATTGCCATTAAGTGATAAAAATTTTGTTATCCTTTTGAATAAGGACGATTTCTCATTTAAATCATTGTGTGTTGTTCCAACTGAAGGGTATTCAGGAGCATCTGCAAACTTATATTTTGGCAATCTTATTTTAAAAAACAATCGTGTTTTTTATCAGGAAAAATATCATGGGGGAATTCGATTACCTTCCGGATATTATACAGTACAGGGCGCAAAATCAGGTTTGGCATTAGTTGTATGGGATTATCAGGGAAACTTGATTGATGGGAAGAAATATAATACATATGCAATAAACCATGATGTTGGCCCAATCTCGCTGGTTGATTCCACCTTGTACCTTATAAACTTTTTGGCATCGAATGCCACCTTCGGGAGCAATCAGGTCTATGTGTCGGGGTATAAGGCATGTGTGGCCAAATATGTGGACACAGCGTTTATGTCAGTATACCGGCCGCCGCTGGGCGGAATAGCGCCTGGAGAAAGTGGACCAGAGTATTCTTTCTACCCCAACCCAGTGGAAAACAAGTTGCAGGTTGATCTGGACGGGGACAGGATCCTGCAGGCCACGGCGGTGTCGGTGCTTGGCAGCAGGGAAAGGCTCGGCTTTGCAGGCAACGAGGTGGATGTGTCGCACCTGCTGCCCGGCCTCTATGTGCTGGAAATCCAGACCGCCGAAGGCCTCTTCGCCGCCAAGGTGGTGAAGCGATAGTTTGCTTCTTTTTATTACATGAGTCCGGAGGATAATATTTTGCAAATGTCCGGGATTATTAATATCTTTGCATTATTGAAATGATGCCAATAATTGGCTAATAAATTGAAATATAAAACATAATAATAGAAATATGAAAAGAACTTTATTATTTATTGTTGTCAATGTGCTTTTTGCGCAACTGCTTCTTGCGCAGTCTTTTTACACTTCGGCGGTGCAGACGATAAAACTTCCTGCAAGTACATTGTACATCAATCCCATTGCCAAATGGACTGACAGACAGTCGATAATGTATCTGAAGAAAGATGCCACGACGATGTATTTCTGTTTGGTGGACCATGCGAATTTTAATAATCCGGTACCGTTGATTTCTCCGACGCCGGCCCCCGTAATAACAGGGATGTACACGCAAGTGGCGTTGCCGTCGGGATATTCAGACATGACTGTAAATGACATATATTGTGTCGATGATTTCGCTTTTTTCTGCGGCACTATATATGACGGAAGATGGTCTGCAGTTGTCGGATTTTTTGACATCGCGGAGTTGAATTCGCCCAATAGTACGAATTTTAAATTCTACATCCTCTCGGCCGGCACGACGGATCCTCCTACGGGACTGGACAGGCTTGTGGCATACAAGTTTGATTCAGGTTTCGATATCGTTGCCTTTGGCGACGATATGAGCGAGGTGGGTTCCACCCCACATACCAGCCAGACAAAGATTATTGAAATAAAAGGCATTGGAGTTTCGGCGCCTTCTTGGTGTGATGTGGCGGACTTGGAGTATGCGTTTTCTCTACCTGACCATGGAACGATACGGAAACAATATGTCGACGATATTTTCCTTACCGAGGATTTAGTTGTGCTGACGGGACATGGGTGGAGGGTACCTACCCCCCCTGGTTCTGGTTCTGACATGTATATCCATTATCTTTATGGAAACAAAGGGCAGGTTTTGTCGGAAATATGCACCAATACGAGTAACAACTGTTATTTCACGGACGCATGGGAGTCGAACGACACCGTGATGGGGGTGGCTTTGGAGGAAAATAGTTTTGCCATATCGTATGTGCATGCTGAGTCTAACCAAAATTTTCGCACCCGCGTGCGTGTGATCGACCCTCTGACACAATACAATCCGTATGCGGTTGAATATATTCTGCCGCAGAAATTCAACCCAGTACGGATGGTATATCATAACAATCTCAATGCTGTGGAGATATTGCAGCCAGTATTCAACATTTCGGATTTCACGATGATTGATTTGGGCAATCCATCGCCGTTTGTCGCTCCGGTATTGAATCCGACGCCTGACAAATACTACACGATGCATGGAATGTACGGCAACTGTTTCATTGCATCGCACGAGAACCAGATTTATCTGCAGAACTGCGGTGCTTCGTTGCCGCCGTCCACTTTAGGGTGCCCTGACGTTGATTATGTGAATGTTTCGCATATCGAACTTCTGCCAATTTCACCAATGGATACAGCGTCCATGAAAAACTGTAGGATAAATTACGGGAATAGCACCTCTCCGAACAAACCGCTTGATGTTTCTCACAATTGTTTTTCAGTTGAATAATATTATGGATATGAAAAGGATAATATTGATAATTATGGCTCTTATAGGTTTCTCCATTGCATATGCACAGGACACGTTGACGATGTTCGATACATTCTATATGCATAGGCCTTTTGACGAAAGAATCACTCCTGTGGATTGCAAATATTTTGTTACTGGAAACCATCAGAACCTTCAAAGACAGAAAGATTATCCGCGTTTTCAAATATACGAAGTGTCGACGCCTACGACAATTTACGGCGTTGCGGTTGCCCCAACTATTGACCCCTATTTTTACAATTGGGACACTGTATATCCTGGTGTGGAACTTACCGCAATTGTGTTTGCCAAAGAAGGACCAGGTTATTATGTAATTGTTGATTCTGTCCGATGCGGAATAACTCCTTATCGTGCAAATTTTTGGTATCAGTGGTACTGGGGAGAACCACTATATTGTGATATTGTTGAAATCCGGGAATTCTATTTCGACCACCCCTGCACGGTTTATGATACTTGTTTTGTCGGTATCAGGCTTGATTACACTCCAGGAACAGTATATCGCCCTAATGTGAATTATGCCATAGATGTATCGTCCACTGCTAATGCAGGAGCTTATTTTCTGGCAAAAAACGAGCTTCAGGCTACCTATTCTAATCCTTGCGACCAATTCACTCTTGTGAGCGGTACTGCAAATGATTCATGTGAATTTGTTGTAACCTTACGTGTGCCCGAGTGGGGCGGCACGTTCCCGATAGTCGGGTTCCATTGCACTACGCCGCCGCAGAACTTCCGCCGCGAGGAAATATCGACAGACCACTGCACGCTGGCATGGGACGGCAACGCGGGTGGCGTCTACGAGGTGGTAGTGGGCCACTACGGCGACTCGCCCGACACCGTAAGCCGCCGCTATATCACCACCGACACCGTCCTGCGGCTCGACAGCCTAGAATACGGCACGCTCTACTCCGCCTGGGTACGCGGCCAGTGCCACTACGCCACAGCGGGCTACGACACCGTGATTTGGAGCAACTGGGGCTCAACCCACATATCCCTGCCGCTTTCGGTGCAGGAAGCCAACGCCCAGATGCTCGACATCACCCCCAACCCCACCGACGGTACGGTACACATCGGAGCCGAAGGCATCCGCGAGGTATGGTGCGTGGCGGCCGACGGCAAACGAACACAGCTGAGTGTTAAGAACGGTCAGGTGTCGTTCAAGGACTACCACGCAGGCCTCTACGTGCTGGAAATCCAGACCGACGAAGGCCTCTACACCGCCAAGGTGGTGAGGAGGTAGGTCTACCTCTTCGGGCGGAGGAGGATGTAGGGGACGAGGGTCTCCTCCATCGAGATGCCGCCGTGCTGGAAAGTGCCGTTGTAGTACTGCACGTACTGGTTATAGTTGTTGGGATAGGCGAAGAAGTCGTTCTCGCGTGCGAAGATATAAGGCGATGTAACGTGTCGGCGGGGGAGGAAAATCTTCTGCGGATCGCGCACTTCGAACACCTCACCTTCGTTGTAGTCGAGCAGACGGCCCTGTTTGTAACGTAGGTTGACGCTTATGTCGCGGTCGCCCTTCACACGCACGGGACGCGAAGTGCGCACCGAGCCGTGATCGGTGGTTATCACTATGTTTACATCTTCGTCGGCCAGCGTGCGCAACATATCCATCAAGGGCGAATGTTGCAGCCATTGAAGGGTGAGCGAGCGGTAGGCGCGCTCGTCGGAAGCCAGTTCGCGCACGATGTCGCTGTCGGTACGTGCGTGCGAGAGCATATCGACGAAGTTGTAGATTATCACGTTGAGCGGATTGCGCATGAGTTCGGGTACGCGGTCGACCAGCTTGCGGCCGTATTGCGCGTTGAGCACCTTGTTGTAGGTGTGCTTGATATGCAACCCGTGTCGGCGTAGGTTCTCGTCGAGCAGCTGGTCTTCGTACTGGTTCTTCCATCCCTCCTCGTCCTCGTTGACCCAGTATTGGGGATATTTGCGCTCAATTTCGCTAGGCATGAGACCGGCAAACATCGCATTGCGTGCAAACTGGGTGGTGGTGGGGATTATGGTGAAATATAGGTCGTCGCGTTCGACGCGGAAGAACTCTTCGATGGTGGGTCGCACATAGGCCCATTGGTCGTATCGGAAGTTATCGATAACTATAAGGAACGTGGGGCGTTCGGTAAGTAACGGAAATAGTCTCTCTTTGAGCACAGTTTGGCTCATCGGGGGACGCTCGTCGCTACCGGCTAGCCAGTCGATATAGTGCTGCTCGTAGAAGCGGCAGTACTGCCGTTGTGCGTCGCGTTTCTGGTCGAGGAATATGGAGTGGATGTTCTCGTCTTCGGTGTGCGAGAGTTCTAGTTCCCAATAGACAAGTTTACGGTACATTTCCATCCATTCCTGCCAATCCATGCGGCTGCCGAGCTGCATGCCGATTTCGCGGAACTGCTGCTGGTAGTTCATCATCGAGTGTTCCGAAACGAGGGTGCGCTGTGCGGTGAGCCGCTTGACTGTGAGCAGTATCTGGTTGGGGTTGACGGGTTTGATAAGATAGTCGGATATTTTGCCGCCGAGTGCGTCGTTCATGATGTGCTCCTCTTCGCTCTTGGTGATCATCACCACCTGCAGTTGCGGCTGCCGCTCCTTGATGGCGCGTAGTGTGTCGATACCGGAGAGACCAGGCATCTGCTCGTCGAGGAACACCAGGTCGACCTGCTCGTCGGCCAGCACGTCGAGTGCGTCGCTTCCGGAACATACGGGTATCACCTTGTAGCCCTTCTCTTCGAGGAACATGATGTGGGGTTTGAGGAGGTCGATTTCGTCGTCGGCCCAAAGGATGGTAATCATAGTGTCGCAATGTTTTTGATACGATAAATATAACGAGATTCCTTTTTTTTTCGTATTTTTGCAGCACGTTTTTTTAATGCCGACGGGATGAATTTGGTTGAACTATACTCGGAAAGCACTATATTGAAGCAGATTGCGGATGCGTTGGAACCGCGTCAGGTGCGTCTTGCAGTAGACGGGATGTCGGGCTCGATGCCGTCGGTGGTCGTTGCCGCACTTGCTGGAAAGATACCTACGGCCAACCAGATTGTAATCGCCCCTTCGAAAGAGGATGCCTACTACCTCGCCGGCGACCTCGAAGCGCTGCTGGGTCAGGAAGCGGAGCGTGAGGTGCTTTTGTTCCCTACAAGTTACCGCAAAGCATATAACTACGATACCGACCAGACCGACAACAGCAATGTAATCATGCGCGGCGAGACGGTGAAAACCCTCGCAGCAGGCGAACGCTGCATTGTCGTTACTTGGCCCGACGCATTGGCGGAGAAGGTTGTTGCACCGAAGACTTTGGGCGAGCGTACCATCCGTGTGGTGCGTGGTCAGCAACTGGAGATGGACACTCTTATTGATCATTTGCAGGAACTGGGCTTCGAGCGCGAGGATTTTGTGGTGGAAGGCGGCCAGTTTGCCGTTCGAGGCGGTATTGTGGATGTCTATTCGCTGGCTTCGGAACACCCTGTACGCATCGAATTCTTCGGCGACGAGGTGGATTCGCTTCGTACGTTCGATGCAGCTACCCAACTCTCCATCAAGCAGATGGATCGGGTGGATATCGTTGGCAGTTCGGAGATTGAGGGTTCGTCCGATGATGCAGCTCCAGGAAAAGTTTCTTTGCTGTCCTATTTTTCGAGCGATGATGTCGTGTGGACACAGGGACTTATGATGGCCGCCGAACGGATGGAAGGACTGCTGGCCGAAGTGCGCAAAGCCTACGAGGCCCGCAAAGCGGACAAGGAGCACCCAATAGCTGGTACACTCCCGATGCCCGAAGAACTCTCCTGTCCGGCAAACGAATTCCTGGATGCGCTGCTGAAGATGAAGGTTGTGGAATTCGGCAACAGCCATTATTTCTCGCAGGCGGTGAAGATTTCCGTCAATAGCGAGCTGCAACCCTCGTTCGGAAAGCAGTTCGAGATGCTTACGGCCAACCTCTCGGAGCATGCCGACGAGGGTTACCGTATCTGTATCACCGTCAGCAACGAGCAGCAGCAACGGCGTTTGGAGAAGATTCTCTCCACCGCCAATTTCCCGCTCGACACGCTCAACTTCCAGCTTTCACATGGATTTGTGGATCACGACAATAAGTTGCTCTGCTATACCGACCACGAGATATTCGAACGCTACCATAAATATACCGTCCGCACACCCAATGCAGGCCGCGAAGCGATGACGCTCAAAGAGCTCTTCGAGTTGCAACCGGGCGACTTTGTTACGCATATCGACTACGGTGTGGGACGTTTCAGCGGATTGGAGAAAACTACCGTCGACGGTAAGACTCAGGAACTCATACGCCTTATATATAAAGGTGGCGATGTGCTGTATATCAGCATTCACGGCTTGCACAAGATTAGTCGCTATGTGGGTCGCGAAGGTGAGCCTCCGCAGATGAACCGTCTGGGGAGCAACACGTGGCAAGTGCTCAAGCAGAAGACCAAACGACAGGTGAAGGATATCGCCCGCGACCTCATCGCTCTTTACGCCAAACGTCGCGCTTCGAAGGGATTTCCTTTCAGTCCCGACGACCAGATGCAGACCGAGCTAGAGGCGTCGTTCATCTATGAGGACACTCCCGACCAAATGAAGACCACTCTCGCGGTGAAGCACGATATGGAGGAGCCGGTACCGATGGATAGGCTTGTGTGTGGTGATGTGGGATTCGGCAAGACCGAAGTGGCCATTCGTGCAGCCTTCAAAGCATGTTGTGATTCGAAGCAGGTGGCAGTGCTTGTTCCGAGCACCATCTTGGCTTTCCAGCATTACAACACTTTCACCGAACGCCTGAAAGGAATGCCCGTAAGGGTAGATTACCTCAACCGCTTCCGCACGGCTAAGGAGAAGAAGCAAATATATGAAGATGTGGCAAATGGTAAGATTGATATTCTTATCGGTACTCACGCTATTACCAATAAAGACCTGAAGTTTAAGGATTTGGGATTGCTGATTGTCGACGAGGAACAGAAACTCGGCGTCAGCGTGAAAGAGAAACTCAAGCAGATGAAGGTGGGCGTTGATTGTCTCACTCTCACCGCCACCCCTATACCTCGCACGTTGCAGTTCTCGCTGATGGGCGCACGCGACCTCAGCGTTATCCGTACCCCGCCGCCCAACCGGCAGCCTATCGAGACAGAACTTTCCGACTTCAACGAGGAACTTATCCGCGATGCTATCTCGTTCGAACTCAGTAGGGGAGGACAGGTGTTCTTTATTAGTAACCGAGTGGAGAACTTGCCGGAGATGGCTGGTATGGTGAGCCGTTTGGTGCCGGATGCCCGTGTGGCAATGGCTCATGGAAGAATGGAAGGAAAAGAGGCAGAGGAGACGTTGATGCGATTCCTCGAAGGCGAAGTGGATGTGCTGGTGGCTACATCGATTGTGGAGAACGGCTTGGATATCCCCAACGCCAACACTATGATTATAAACAATGCCCACCAGTTTGGACTAAGCGACTTGCATCAGATGCGCGGACGTGTGGGTCGCTCGAACCGTAAAGCCTTTTGTTACCTGCTGGTGCCATCCTATCTGACGCTTACCACCGATGCACAGCGCCGTCTGCGGGCCATCAGCGAATTCGCTGCAGTGGGCAGCGGTTTCAATATCGCCATGCGCGATCTCGATATACGTGGCGCAGGCAATATCCTCGGTGCCGAGCAGAGCGGCTTTATCAGCGAGGTGGGTTACGATATGTACCATAAGATACTGAACGAAGCCCTCGATGAGTTGAGGATGGAAGGTGCATCAATTAGCGACGACGGTGGAATGATAAACGAGAAACTGTCTGGCACTTCGTATGATGCAGCAATGGTTCTGAATGGTATAAGTCAGCCGTTCGTTTCGGATTGCACCATAGAGACCGACCTTGAGGTGCTTCTTCCTGACGATTATGTTTCGTCCGTTAGCGAGCGTCTGCTGCTCTACCGCGAGTTGAACGACCTTACTTCAGAGGAGGAACTGGCGATATATCGCCGCAATCTTGCCGACCGTTTCGGTCCTTTGCCTCCGGCTACTGAGGAATTGGTGAAAACCATCACCTTGCGTCGTATGGCCAAAGAGTTCGGTATTGAGAAGATTGTCTTGAAGCAGGATAGAATGGTGCTCCATTTTCCTTCGAATCCGCAAAGTTCATTCTATCAGTCTCCACATTTTATGTCCGTCATACGCTTTGCACAAGCCAACGAAAAGCGTTCCCACCTTAAGGAGGCCAATGCGAAGCTGACTCTTGCGGTCGACAATGTGAAGAGTATCAGTCAGGCGATAGACCAGATCGCAAAAATAAAAGAGGGGTGATCCGGTTAGGAATCACCCCTCTCTGTATTAGTTCTTGTGGTAAGGATTATTGCACATCTTTCTCGTCGAGCGGCTGGGCAATGAGGCCGATGAAGGCGTTGCGGCTGTCGAACTCCATACGGGTGTATTTCAGCTCGCGGCTTCCTTTGACTTTCTGGCTGATAACGACGTAGGTGTAGGGTTTCGGCTTTTTGCCGTCGATCGGGTCGCGGTATTTCGAGTTGAACTCGTACTGTACCATCTTTTCAATCTTGTACTTCTCGCCGCTGAACTTCTCGGCGATATATTTCAGGATGGTGCTGTTATAGCGGTCTTTGGCCAGAGTCTTACCGTTCATAATGGGTTGGTTATTGCTCAGCTGGTAGACGGCTTCCATCTTCACTTTCTGTGCATTGCTGAAGTAGGCGACAGCATACTCGCCGTTGCGCATAACCCATTCGGGACCAGCCGAAACACGCTTGCCCATTGCTTTCTTGAAGTGGGCCTCAATCTCGTCGCTCGGAGTGAACTGCTCCACCTGAGGTTCGTCGACCTTGGGGGCCGGGCGGTTGCGGTGGCGGCTCTTTTCGGTACCGGTCTCCTCGGTAATCTTCTTCTCCGATGCATCGGGGTTGTTGTGGGTGTAGTAGTCGCGCTTCACGGCATCGGGGTCGGGTGCGTTGCTCTTCATCAGTTTTCCTCGGGTGTCGAAAACCATCTCGCAGTCGCTCTCGGCAATACCCTTCTTGACAATTATCATGCGGTAATAGTTGTCGCCGTTCATCTCCTCGACGTACTCAATGTTCTTGATGCGGTAGCCGGGATAGTTGTTGACGAAGTAGGTGTTCATCAACGTGGGGCACTCTTCGGCCTTTACGGGGAAGGTGCTATACTGCCAGTCGCCACCGGCGGTGAAGTACGAGCGACCGTTCTGACCGTCGATTACCAACTCGGCGATATACTGCCCGGGGGCCTGGTACCAGGTGCGAACCTTATAGGAGTCGTAGGTCTTCTCCAATGCCAGAAGCACCGAGCGCGGCACAGCAGTCTCCTTAATCTTTGTCTGGGCTCCTGCTACAAGCGGCAGGACCATGAGCAGCATGATGATTATCTTTTTCATATCATTGAATGTTTCTAATTCAGTACCTGTTTCTTTGGGTTTATTGCAATTGTAACGTTCTTTATTCGTATTTATTGTATGCTATCTTAACATTTAAAAAGCACATCTTTTCTGTCGGGACTGATGCTGACTGCGGCGATATTGACTCCTGTCTGCTTTTCGATGGCGGAGAGGAACACCTTGAGTGCGGTCGGCAGTTTGTCATATTCAGTGATACCTTCGAGGCTCTGCTTCCATCCTTCGAAAGTGGTGAGCACGGGTTCGATATGCACGCTGTTGTATTCGAACGGAATCTCGTCGGTTTCACGACCTTCGATATTATAAGAGGTGCACATGTTCACGGTCTCGAAGTTGTTCATCACGTCGGGCTTGGTAACAAAGAGGTCGGTTACACCGTTAATCATACAGGCGTAGCGCAATGCTGGAAGGTCAATCCATCCGCAGCGGCGTGGACGGCCCGTAGTGGCGCCATATTCGTGTCCCTGCTCGCAAAGAAGACGCCCGGTGGCGTCGAACAGTTCGGTGGGGAAGGGGCCGGCACCGACGCGGGTGCAATAGGCTTTGGTGATACCCATCACACGGCCAATCGCACTCGGAGCAACACCCAATCCGGTACAGACGCCGGCGGTGATGGTGTTGCTGCTGGTAACGAAAGGATAAGTGCCGAAATCGATGTCGAGCATCATGGCTTGAGCTCCTTCGGCGAGCACCTTCTTGTTGTCCTTCAGGCATTGGTTGATAAAGTATTCGCTGTTGACGAAGCGGAACTTTTTCAGCGTCTCGAGACTTTCCATCCACAGGTTTTCGTATTCCTCAAGGGTCATTCCGTCGATACGGAAAGTGTTGATATCGAATCCCAGGGTTATTGCCTGACGCACATGCTGCTCTTTGAGCATGAGGTAACATTCGCGGAAGTCGTTGGCCAGTAGGTCGCCGACACGCAGTCCGTTACGGGCAATCTTGTCGGTATAAGCGGGACCGATACCTTTTAGCGTCGAGCCAATCTTCATGTTCCCCTTGGCTTGCTCGTTGGCGGCATCCATCATGCGGTGGGTGGGCAGGATGAGGTGCGCTTTCTTCGAGATAAGCAGGTTGCGGGTGGCATCAACACCTTTGGCCTCAAGTTCCTCAATCTCTTTACGGAAAATACGCGGTTCGATTAATACACCGTTACCGATGAGGTTTGTTTTTTCTTGGTGGAAAATACCCGAAGGAATGATATGCAGCACATGTTTTGTGCCGCCAAATTCCAACGTGTGGCCGGCATTGGGGCCGCCCTGGAAACGGGCAATAACATCGTATCCGGGGGTCAGGACATCGACAATCTTGCCTTTGCCTTCGTCTCCCCATTGGAGTCCCAGAAGAACATCTATTTTAGTCATTTTGCTCTCTTTTCTGCATTAAAATTGCGGTGCAAAGATACAACTTTTTATGCAATTTGTGGCATTTATTTTTTTAGCGTGGGTCGGAAATGGTTGTCAGCAGCGCTGCATCGCTAACATAGGTGGTGGCGCAGAGGCCGCCCATGTTGTAGAAGCCGGCAAACACCTCATGCGGGCGTTGCTTTGCGAGGGTTTGTACACGCTCGTCGATTTGCTTTGCGATAGGCAGTTGCTGCTTCTTGCGGATTTCCATACCTTGGAGTACGGCCTTGTAATAGATAGGCACAGCTTCGCGGTAGTAACCACAGATGTCGTTGGTGGCGGCATATTTTTCTGACCAAATCTTGGCGCACGCTTCATCTGCATCTTTGTGGAGACCATCCACCTTGTCGCCCATAGCGTTGTATCCGTCCAGTAATTTGACGTACTGGTCGTCGTTGGCCAGCACTTCGGCGGTACGCAGATAGCGCTCCTCGAGTTCGGCGGCATATTGGCGGGCAAGGGCTTGCTGCTCCTCTTCGCTCATGGCGTCGTATTGCTCTTGGGTGATACCGAGATCTTCCATCAACTGTTTATCCAAAGTGTAGATGCTGCCGTTCGAAGCCATCGTAGCTACATATCCGTTGGCCAGCGCAAGTGTCATCTGTGTGAGGAATGTTGTGGTCGGGTTGGCTAGTATTTTCAAAGTGCGCGGATTATCGCGGCTCTGCTCGCAGAGGTATTCCGACAGCTGCTGGAAGGTCGGGATTTTGGGAACCATATCCATCACCTCTTCGGGAGTTGGGATGTGGTCGCCATCCTCTTCTGTGGTGGCAGAAACATTCTGGTCGTTCTGTTTGGGCTCGGCAGCTTCTTTCTTCTGGTTGTCTTTCACACCCAGCGCTTCGTCCATCTTTTGTTCCACTTTCTTCTCGACGCTTTTCTGGATGCCTCTCTTTACAGCACCGCCTACAAGGCCGCCAATCTGGGCTTGCGAACCGAATACAATGGCCAGCGCCATTATCAATGTTATTACTCGTTTCATTGTTTATGATGTTTTAAGGGTTATTGTGCACGGAAAGATTCGAGGTCGGCTTCGGTGAAATGCATCACGTAGTATGCTTTTGCACACACGTCCTCTTCGGTCATACGGACATAGACGTTGGCGCTCTTCTCGAACATCTCGGGGGCGCGGTTGGCGTCGTCGATGATCAGGAGGCTCATGATGATTTCGGCGGTCATGTCGTAGAGACGGCGTGCGAGGAAGTCGTGCACCTCTTGGTTACCTTGTTCTTTGACGTAGTTGACGGCCTTCTCATAGAGGTCGACCAGCGGCACGATGCGGTTTTTGAGCGCACCGTCGGGCGTAGTGGCCATCATATCTTTGATAACCTGCAGGTAGGTGCCGTTGGTAACATAGCGGATGGCGGCCACCACCTGGAGCTGTGTTGTACCTTCGTAGATGCTGAAGATGCGGGCGTCGCGGTAGAGGCGCTGGCTCTTGTATTCCATGATGAAGCCGCTGCCTCCGTGAATGCTGATGGCGTCGTAGGCATTCTGCGAGGCGTATTCGCTGTTCATACCTTTGGCCAACGGAGTGAAGGCGTCGGCCAGTTTGCTGTACTGCTTCATCTCGGCACGCTCTTCGGGTTCCAGTTTGCGGAAGCGGGCAATGTCCTCAAGGCTCTTGTAGAGGTCTACGTAGCGCGAAGTGCAATACAACAGCGAACGACCGGCATCGAGTTTTGCCTTCATGCGGCTGAGCATATCGTAGACAGCGGGGAAGTTGATAATCTTCTCGCCGAACTGGGCACGCTCACGTGCATAGGCCAGACCTTCGTTATAGGCTTCCTGCTCCACACCGACACTCTGGGCGGCGATACCGAGACGTGCGCCGTTCATAAGGGCCATCACATATTTGATAAGGCCCAGCTTGCGGTCGCCGCAAAGCTCGGCTTTTGCGTTCTTGTAGGTCAACTCACAGGTGGGCGAACCGTGAATACCCAACTTGTGCTCAATATGACGCACATCAACGCCGCCGTTGCGCTTGTCGTAGATGAACATCGAGAGGCCGCGGCCGTCCTTGGTGCCCTCTTCCGAGCGGGCGAGGACGAGGTGGATGTCCGAGTCGCCGTTGGTGATGAAGCGCTTCACGCCGTTCAGGCGCCAGCAGTTCTCCTTCTCGTCGAAGGTGGCCTTCAGCATGACGCGCTGTAGGTCGGAGCCGGCATCGGGCTCGGTGAGGTCCATCGACATACCCTCGCCTGCGCAGACGCGGGGGATGTACTTCTGACGCTGCTCCTCGCTGCCGAACTCATAGAG
>JAEEGL011601439.1_pt1 | contig 15272 bp, 15 predicted proteins | sample 9134231 | NCBI WGS metagenome assembly JAEEGL01 (sample SAMN16246548, study PRJNA631951) | gut metagenome | biome: gut microbiome; feature: rumen; material: fiber-attached | host: Bos | place: Iran: Karaj | collected 2018-10 | reverse complement strand
CAACGGGTGCGATTCCCATTCCTTTTACGGATGCGGCTGTTCTGGTACCCGAACAGATCGGTATGATTGCATCGATTACCGGCGTTTTCGGTATTCCGATTGAAAAAGCAACAATAACGGCGCTCCTTTCTGCCACAATCGGTACGATAGGAACCACAGTAATGGGAAAAACCGTTGTATCGGGACTTCTTAAGCTGATTCCCGGTGTCGGAACCATCACGGGCGGTGTTATTTCCGCAAGTGTGGCAGCAGCGCTTACTGCAGCTTTGGGCGAGGCATATATCGCCATAATGATTATGGTTGCAAAGGGTGAGATGAATATCAAGGAAATCGAAACTGCCGAAGGAAAGGCTAAGATTACGAAGATATTCAAATCCAAACTTTCACTTAAACGAAATAACAAAGGTATCAGCGAAGAAAAAGAAGCCGAAGATTAATCCGACTTCGCAGGTTGGTTTCATCAGGGAACGCAGCCGATTACGCACTGTCATAAAAAAGTATTGACTAAACGGACTGTCTCGCATTATGATAGTAGCGGATTTGGAGATTTTACAATGAATACAATCGGTATGAATTCCAAAATGAACAACGTGTTTTATTACTTTATTCAGGCATACTATTTTGTAAGCCTTTTTGCCTTTTACTTTTTTACACACAAGCGTAATAGTGCCGAATAAAGTATAGATGCTGACTAAATATGAGATAATGGGTTTGCACTGTTCTTATTCGGGCGGTGCAAGCCCATTTTTAATGATAGAAGAATCAGAAGTCGGGAAATACATCATGCCTGCATGAAAGCATTTCAAAGAATTCGGATTCAAAACATAACGAGCAAGCAGGAGCGAAACTTCAGATTGTGAGTTATTGCAGGATTGCGGGAGCGGCAAAGCCGCGTGGCAATCCGTATCATTTAAGGAAATATAAAGGAGTTTTCCCATGTCACAGATGGATGAAATCAGAGCCGAAATTGAAAAAATTGATTCGCAGATGTGTGATCTGTTCGAGCAGAGAATGCAAAAGAGCGCACAGGTGGCCGCGTACAAGAAGGAACACGGACTTCCGATTCTGGATAAAGAAAGAGAAAAGGTTCTTATCGCAAAAAATATTAATAATCTTAAAAACAGAGAATTCGAAGTTTACTACAAGGAATTCTTTGAGTCTGTTCTTGATATTTCCAAGAGTTATCAGCATAAATTACTTGAAGGTGTAAAGGTGGCATACAGCGGAATCGAAGGTTCATTCGCAAGCATATCCGCAGAGAGAATCCTTCCCGATGCCACAAGAATTTCATACGGAAGCTTTTCCGAAGCATACAATGCAGTTTGCTTAGGTGAATGCGATTTCGCGGTTCTTCCCATCGAAAACAGTTACGCCGGTGAAGTCGGAGCCGTTACGGACCTTATGTTTAAAGGTGATTTGTTTGTAAACGGTGTGTATGAACTCGGTGTTTCGCAGTGCCTCCTCGGAGTTAAAGAAGCAACGCTTGAGAGCATCACAAACGTAATAAGTCATCCCCAGGCACTCGATCAGTGCGCCGAATATATCAAAAGACACGGACTTAAGACACAGACGGCGGAAAATACTGCAATAGCCGCACGCGAAATAGCAGAGAAAAACGATGTTTCTTTAGGAGCAATTGCCAGCAAGGAAGCCGCAAAGCTTTACGGTCTGACAATTCTCGATTACGATATAAACGAAAGTGCCCAGAACACCACAAGATTCGCGGTATTTTCAAGGAACCGCGAGGTAATGAAAAACAACGATGCATTCAGCACTTTCATCCTTATGTTCACGGTTAAAAACGAAGCGGGTTCGCTTGCACGTGCAATCGCTATTCTCGGTAACCACGGCTACAACATGAGAGTTATAAGAAGCCGTCCCGTTAAAAATGAAAACTGGCACTACTATTTCTACACCGAAGTAGAAGGAAAAATAGCATCCGAAGAAGGCGAAAGGATGCTTAAGGATCTTGAAAAAGAATGTGATATGTTCAAGGTTATCGGTACTTACAAACCCGAAGAGAAAATATAATCTGACGAAAGATAAAGATTCTGGAAACGGAGATATCAGTATGAAAGTAGATGTAAAACTTCCCATTAACGGATATGAAATCCTGATTGAGAGAGGCATTTTAAACAGAGCAAAAGATGAATTCAATCTCGACAGAAAAGTTCTTATAGTTACCGATGACGGGGTTCCTTATGAGTATGCCGAGAAGCTTATGCCTCAGTGTAAGGAAGCATATGTTCATATTCTTAAGCATGGTGAAGAAAGTAAAAACCTCGACAATTTCGCAAAGATTGAACAGGACCTTCTTGAAAAAGGTTTTTCGAGAAAAGACTGCGTGGTTGCACTCGGCGGAGGAGTAGTCGGGGATCTTGCGGGATTTGCGGCATCATGTTTCATGAGAGGAATCGACTTTTACAATATCCCCACTACATCTCTTTCACAGGTTGATTCTTCGGTTGGCGGAAAGACCGCGGTTGACTTCATGGGAGTAAAAAATATCATCGGAGCTTTTTATCAGCCCAAGAAAGTGCTGATTGATCCCGATGTTTTGAAAACACTTGATAAAAGACAGCTTGCGAGCGGACTTGTTGAAGCATTTAAGATGGCTGCAACATTTGATAAGGAAATGTTCGAAGAAATCGAGCAGGCTGAAAGCATAGAGGAAATCGATCTTGATAAGGTGATTTACAAAGCGATTTCAATTAAGGCCGACGTTGTTGAAAAAGATGAAAAAGAAGCCGGACTCAGAAAGGTTCTTAATTTCGGACATACACTCGGACACGGAGTTGAGGCTTCGCTTCAGAATACGGATCATCCACTTCTTCACGGCGAATGCGTAGGCATCGGAATGACGGCAATGTGCGATGATGAAATCAAAAAGAGAATCATAAACATCTTAAAGAAACTTGAACTTCCTTATAAAGCACATTTTGATTTTGATATTGCACTCGATGCTATAACACATGACAAGAAATTAAACGGCAAGACAATTTCAACAGTATATGTTTCCGAACTCGGTTCATATGAATTAAGAAACATGACGCCGTCAGAACTTGCAAGCCGTCTTACATCGCTTCAGCGTGATGAGATATAAAAATATGCAGGACAATATGCAAAAACGCATGATTTGGACTTAAAAAATTACTGATTTCTGAATCGGAAACATTTTGAATCATATACAAACCCATGATAATGGGAATGAAAAAGAGGAAATGGTTGAATGAAAAATACATTCGGACAAAGTTTGCAAATGACAATATTCGGCGAGAGCCACGGACCTTACATAGGTATCGTTCTTGACGGCCTCGCACCCGGAATCGAAATAGACGATGATTTCATCGCTTCGAAACTCGAACTCAGAAGACCTGCCGGTGCAATCTCAACGGCAAGAGTCGAAAAAGATGAATACAGCATTGTAAGCGGAGCATTTAACGGAAGAACTACCGGAACTCCTCTTTGCATTCTGATTCCGAATACAAATACCAGAAGCAAAGATTACGACAAGACCGGAAGAATAGCACGTCCCGGACATGCTGATTACACGGCAATGCTTAAATATCACGGCTTCGAAGATTACAGAGGCGGCGGTCATTTCTCCGGAAGAATTACCGCAGCACTCGTTGCAGGCGGTGCTATTGCAATGAAGGCTCTTGAAAGAAAAGGAATTAAAATCGGAACTCATATTTATAAGCTGTCCGATATATCGGACAGAGAGTTTTCCGATATTGAAAAGGATATAGATTCATTAAACGAAAAGAAGTTTGCGGTTCTTGATGAAACATCTGCAAACAAAATGGAAGAAGCAATCAAAAAAGCGGCAGAGGATGCAGACAGCGTAGGCGGAGTACTTGAGACCGCAGTATGCGGTGTACCCGCAGGTGTCGGAGAGCCGTGGTTTGATACGGTGGAAAGCATTCTTTCACACGCACTCTTCTCAATTCCCGGAATTAAAGGCGTTGAGTTTGGCGCAGGCTTCGACATGGTTTGCAAAAGAGGCAGCGAGTTCAATGATGCTTTCAGAAATGTTGACGGCAGGATTGTAACGGAGAGCAACAATAACGGCGGAATTAACGGCGGCATCACAAACGGCATGCCGATAATGATAAAATGTGCTGTTAAACCCACACCTTCAATTTACAAAGAGCAGAAGAGCATTAACTTAAATACACTTGAGAATTCGGATCTTAACATTGAAGGAAGACACGATCCCGCTATCATTCACAGGGCAAGAGTGGTTGTTGATTCCGTATGTGCACTTACGATTTACGATATGTTAAGCGCAAGATTCGGAACTGACTTCTTCGCACCGGAAGACTAATAAAGAAATTAATCACATTAGAAGAAAATAAATTAATTATTTTTATCAGAAAGATTTTTGATTATTGAATTAAACAGATAAAAAAACGAATGATAAATAATTAATCATTAGATTAAACAGACAGATTTAACAAACGGAGTGACTATGAACTACGGTCTGATAGGAGAAAAACTCGGACACAGTTTTTCGAAAATAATACACGAACAATTCGGAATATACGATTATGATTTAAAAGAGATACCGTGCGACGGACTAGATGAATTCATGAGAGCAAAGGAATTTAAGGGAATAAACGTTACGATTCCCTACAAAGAAGATGTTATCAAATACCTTGATTATATCGATGACAATGCGCGTGCTATCGGTGCGGTAAATACGATCGTAAATAAAGACGGGAAGCTTAGCGGATATAATACCGATTACTTCGGACTTAAAAGTCTTCTCGAAGAAAACGGTTTCGAACTTTCCGGAAAGAAAGTGCTTATTCTCGGAACCGGCGGTACAAGCAAAACAGCATATGCGGTTGCAAAGAATCTTGGCGCTTCGAGCATTAACAAAGTCAGCAGAAGCGGAAAAGACGGAGCAATCACTTACGAAGAAGCTTATGAAAAATATGCGGATGCGGATTACATTATAAATACAACTCCTGCGGGAATGTTTCCGAAGAACGAAGCAAAGCCTGCGGAACTTACGAAGTTTAAGAACCTTCAGGGCGTTGCGGATGTAATTTACAATCCCAACAGAACCAGACTTCTCCTTGAAGCAAAGGAACTCGGGATCAAAAACTGCGGCGGACTTAAGATGCTCATTTTACAGGCTGTTGCAGCATGCGAGTTGTTTACGGGCGAGAAAGTTTCGGAAGAGAAAATAAACGGGATTCATCAGAATCTTTTTGATACAAATACAAACATTGTTTTAACGGGAATGCCCGGAAGCGGCAAGAGTACAATCGGTGTACTGCTCGCGGAAAAACTCGGAAAAGAATTCGTCGATACGGATGCTCGAATCGAGGAAAGAGAAGGCAGAAAAATCAGCGATATCTTTGCGACAGACGGCGAACCGTATTTCAGAAACGTAGAGAAAGAAGTCATAAAGGAAGCTGCAGAACTTAAGAACTGCATTATTTCAACAGGCGGCGGTGCCATACTTAACAATGAGAACATTAAGAACCTCGCTGCAAACGGAAGAATCTATTTCCTCGACAGAAAACCTGAAGATTTAGTTCCCACAGACGACAGACCTCTCGCAAACGAGCAGTCAAAGATTATGAAACTTTATGACGAAAGACTTCCGATTTACGAAGATACATGCGATGTAAGAATAAATGCCGAAGAAGGAATCGAGGAATCGGTTGAGGCAATCATTTCGAAGCACAGAGTCTGAGAGATTCGGACTTCAAAACGGCATATATAAAAGCAGATACAAAGAATAAAAGATTTAATCCCAATAAGGAGACAATCCATGAAAACAATAAGAGTTATCAACGGACCGAATTTAAACATGCTTGGAATCAGAGAGCCGGATATTTACGGAAAGACTGATTACAAAGCACTCTGCAAACTTATAGAAGAACACGCAAAAGAACTTGGCATAAATGTAGAGATAATGCAGAGCAATCACGAAGGAGATCTTGTTGACTGGATTCAGGAAGCATTTAATACGATTGACGGAATTGTAATCAATCCCGGCGCGTATACACATACAAGCGTAGCCATTCTCGATGCGGCTAAAGCTGTCGGAGTTCCCATGGTGGAAGTTCATATTTCCGATGTCAGCGCAAGAGAAGATTTCAGACAGGTAAGCTACATAAGAGCAGCATGTCAAAAGACTATCAGCGGTCACGGAATAAACGGTTATCTTGAAGCCATGGATTATCTTTGCAAAGGTGAATAAATGAAAGTAACTGTTAACAAATCAAAAGCAGACGGAATAATAAGTGCACCGCCTTCAAAGAGCATGGCACACAGATACATTATATGTGCAGCACTTGCCGACGGAGTAAGCAGGGTTTCCAATGTCGATTTTTCGGAAGACATCAAGGCAACGATAGACTGCATTCAGACATTGGGCGCAAAAGTTTCGGTGGACGGATCTGTCGTTACCGTTGACGGAAAGAATTCAATATTTAACATGTCCGATAAAATGGACAGCAAAGAACTCGAATTCAAATGTCGCGAAAGCGGAAGCACGATGCGTTTCTTCATGGGCATTGCAATGATGCTTCCCGTAAAGAGCAGATTCTACGGAAGCGAGACTTTAAGAAAAAGACCGTTTGGAATTTATGAAGATGTTTTAAAAGAAGAAAATCTTTCTTTTGTAAGAGAAGAGGACTGCATTGTAATTGAGGGCGGAATTAAGAAAGATACTTATGAAATCCCCGGAAACATAAGCAGTCAGTTTGTGACGGGACTTCTCCTTGCACTTTCTCTTAAAAAAGAAGGCGGAAGAGTTATTCTTTCAGGATCAATTGAAAGCAGATCATATATAAACATGACCATTCAGGCCATGAATGATTTCGGAATAAGAGTTGACTGGGAAAACGATAACACGATAAGAGTTGAAAGTAATCCCGAATATGAAACGAGAGAAATCAGAGTTGAAGGCGACTATTCGAACGCGGCTTTTCTTGATGCGTTTAATTACCTCGGAGGAAAAGTTAAGGTCGAAGATCTGAATGAGAAAAGCCTTCAGGGTGACAAGGTTTACAAAGAATGCTTTGAAAAACTTTCCAGAGGAAAAGCTGCAATCGACATAGCAGACTGTCCGGATCTCGGACCTGTGTTATTCGCTGTTGCGGCAGCAAACCACGGAGGAATCTTCACATCAACTGCGAGACTTAAGATAAAAGAGAGCGACCGCGGAAGCGTAATGTGTGAGGAACTTGCAAAGTTCGGAGTTAAAACTCACATGGAAGAAAATTCCATTGAGATTGAAGGCAGTGGTTTAAAAGAACCGTCGGAAGAACTTGCAGGTCATAACGATCACAGAATAGTAATGTCGCTTTCGCTTCTTCTTACTCTTACGGGCGGAGTTATAGATGAAGCCGAGGCAGTAAGGAAAAGTTATCCGGGATTCTTTGAAGACATTAAGAAACTTGGAATTGAAGTAAGCAACTAACAGAAAGGATGATATGTCCGATAAAACGGACAGATAAATTATGGAATGGATTAACAAACAAAATGTATTAATCGTCGGCCTCGGACTTATGGGCGGAAGTTATGCGAGAGCTTTAAAGAGGATCGGATGTTATGTGACGGCAACGGACAGAAGCGAAGATACGATTAAGTATGCGATCGAAAATGACATTATCGATGCAGGTACATCCAATAAGGATGAAGTTAAAGAGTTTGTAAAAGAAGCTGACTGCATTATCCTTGCTCTTTATCCCAATGCGGCCATCGAATGGATAAAAGACAACAAAGAGTATATTAAAGACGGCATTCGAATCACGGATGTAACCGGTGTTAAGAGCTGCATCGTTTATAAGATTCAGGAAGCACTTGGCGACAAAGCCGAATTCATTGCGGCACATCCCATGGCCGGTAAGGAAACAAGCGGTGTTGAAAACAGCGATGACAGAATATTCAGAGATGCCAACTACATTGTGGTTCCCACAGAGAAGAATACGGAAGAAGCAATTCTCTGGTGCGAGAACCTCGGACAGATTCTCGGATTTAACAAAGTAAGTGTATTAAGCCCTGAAGAGCATGACGAAATGATAGCGTATGTATCACAGCTTACACACTGCATTGCCGTTTCGTTAATGACATGCAAGGACAACGAGCATCTTAAGGATTACACGGGCGATTCATTCAGGGATTTAACAAGAATAGCAAGAATTAACGAAAACATGTGGAGCGAACTTTTCCATATGAACAAAGAGCCTCTGCTTAAGGAAATGAATCTGTTTATTGATGAACTCACAAACTTAAGAGACCTTATTGCAAACGATGACAGCGAAGCGATAAAGGCAAAGATGAGACTTTCAACAGAGAGAAGATCGAAATTCAACTCGAAGAAAAAATAAAACAATATGCTTACCCGGCATAAAACATGAAAAGTATTACATCCTCGCAAAGAGGATAAAGCGTGAAAAACATTTCACAATAAACAGAACAAGCAAAACGACGAAAGCCCTTCGGGGAGAAAGGATAAGATTGCCAGGCAATCTGAAGAATCATCATGAAAATGAATTTTATCAAAAAATTAGCACTTCCGGTTGAAGTAAAGGAGATGTGTCCTCTTACCGGTAAGATGGGAGAACTCGTAGAACAGAAGAAGGCAATGCTCGAATCTGTTTTTGCAGGAAGAAGCGATAAGCTCATTCTTATCATCGGACCCTGTTCCGCAGACAGAGAGGACAGTGTTATAGATTATATTTCAAGACTTTGTCCCATTCAGGAAAAGGTACAGGATAAAATCATTATTGTTCCGAGAATTTATACCAATAAGCCCAGAACAACAGGCGAGGGATACAAGGGTATGCTTCACCAGCCCGACCCCAACGGAAACTCGGACCTTTTCAAAGGAATTATCGCAACAAGACATCTTCACATGCGTGCCATTGAAGAAACAGGTTTTGCATGTGCCGATGAAATGCTTTATCCCGAGAACTACCAGTACCTTGACGATGTGCTTGCATATGTAGCAGTCGGAGCAAGATCTGTAGAAGACCAGCAGCATCGTCTTACAGCCAGCGGAATCGATGCACCCGTAGGTATGAAGAACCCGACTTCAGGTGACATCAGCGTTATGATGAACGGCATCCTTGCAGCACAGCATGCACATTCATTTATTTACAGAGGATGGGAAGTTCATTCGGAAGGCAACCCTTACGCACATGCTATTTTAAGAGGATACACAAACAAGCACGGCGAGTCACAGCCTAACTACCATTTCGAGGATCTTATCAGACTCTGCGATGCTTATGATGAAAGAGATCTTGTGAATCCTGCGGTTATCATCGATACCAATCATTCGAACTCAGGCAAGAATCCTCTGGAACAGCCCAGAATTATCAAGGATGTTTTGTATTCGACAAGACATGACAGTCGTGTTAAGGCTATTCTTAAAGGATTCATGGTAGAAAGTTACATCGAGGACGGATGCCAGAAAATCGATGGCGGCGTTTACGGCAAGTCCATCACCGATCCCTGTCTCGGATGGGAAAAGACAGAAAAACTTATCTACGAAATCGCCGATCTTTTGTAACTCGAAAAAAGGGGAAAGATGAAAATGAAAGCTGTAAAAAAGATACATGTTATGATTCCGCTTTCGCTCGCACTTTTGCTTGCTGCATGTTCTTCAAAAGAACCGGAAATTTCGGCAGATTTTGAATCGCCGTCCGATGCTGCATGGGCGTGCAAGTTCGGCGACAATAATCTTGTTGGAAAAACAGTTAAGGTTAAAGCCAATATGGAAAACTCTGCCGGAGTAATTTACATGATGCCGGATACGACAGTAAGAGCGAATGTTTATGTAACTATTATCACAGATGACTCAAACCGGAGTGAAGTGCTGGGTATCAAAAGCGGAGATACGGTTGTAATCACGGTTGATTCAGCTGACAATCATCTTGAAAATAGTGTGTATCTTTTTGCAAAAGAATACACACTGGCAAAGTAAAAGCATTATATATTCTATATGTTCAGCTTGAAATTGAATTGAATAAGAAGAAGGAATTATCATTTCAGAATTCCGGAAAACAGAGAAAAAGGAGAATGAATTCAAATCATTCTCCTTTTTTATAAAAGAACAAAAAATGGACTATTGTTATAAAAGAAAAAATGAATTAAAATAGATTTAGGCTGTGTAATAGTTTTCTTTTAAGCGATTGTTGTTTGCATTGGTGATATGTGCAAGTTCGTTCGAATGATTTGGTTAAAAGAAGCTTTAATCAGCAGAAATGCTCTAAGAGCAAAGAAAAATAGTAAACGGGGAGAAGATTATGGGAAAGAAAAGATTATTTAGTGTTTTAAGTATTTTCCTGGCGATAATTATGGTTTTATCCGTAATTACTTTGCCGAGCATTGATGCAAAAGCAGACACTAAAACTACCGCAATCAACAATTTCATTACGAACTGGTATAAGGTGTCCCTTGGACGTAAGCCGACCAAATCAGAACTTACTTCATGGAGAAAAGAACTGACTTCCGGTACTACATGCGGAGCAAGAGCAGCTTACGGATTTATTTTCAGTGATGAGTATACAAAAAAGAAGAAGAGCAACGATGCATACGTAACAGATCTTTATAAGCTCATGCTTGGAAGAACACCTGATTCAAAAGGTAAGGCAGACTGGGTAAAGAAGCTTAAAAACGGAACGAGCAGAGAGCAGGTTTTTGCTGGTTTTGCCAATTCTCCTGAGTATTATAAGATTTGTTCCAATCTTGGTATTACTGCAGGTTACTGGGCAGCCGGAGTTGATCCCAATAAGCTTAATAGTGTAAATATGTTTGTCAACCGACTTTATGATATATGTCTTGGAAGACTCGGAGATCAGGGGGGACAGGCTGACTGGACAGACAAACTTATATCCGGTAAAACAACCGGTGCACAGTGTGCGCATGATTTTATTTTCAGTGATGAATATGTAAAAAAGAATCTGACCGACGGAGCTTATGTAAAGAATCTTTACAAAGCAATTATGGGAAGAACATATGACAAAGATGGTTATACCGACTGGACTAACAAGCTCAAAGACGGTATGTCACGTGACCAGGTATTTGAAGGATTTGCCAATGCTCCCGAATTTGAAAAAATATGCAAGCAGTATGGTATTGCCAGAGGTAAATACACAGCGACAGATATCGGAAATTACAAACCTTTCAAAGAGAACTTAACCAGACCGGATCAGATGACTTCTCTCGGAGATAAACCATATAAGACCAATAAACTTAAAGATCAGTATGGAAACAACTATTCCTTTGCTTATTATTGTGATGGTTCTGATGAGTATCAGTATGTGAATAATGGCAGGTTTGATAAATTTAAAGGCGTTATTTACATTCCTGACGGGGTTTCGGAAGGGATATGCGCAAACCTCAGAATCTACGGAAGTGATAAGAAAGGCAATGCGCACTTGCTTTATCAGTCCGATGTAATGACAAAAACTTCAAAAGCAATTAAATTTGATGTAAATATTTCCGGTACGGACAGAGTGTTTATTACTCTCAACTCATCTTCATACAATACATTCTGTATCGGAGACTGCTATTTTTACAAAGTCAGAGAACCTAAAGCAGTTTCGTTAAAATCAAAACCTATTGTCCTTAGTGGTTTAACGAATATAGGCGATTATGTTAATGTGAACAGATCCGGTGTAAGCGATAATTATGGAAATTATTATCCTTTAGCTCTTTCAGCTGACTACAAGGAGAAGGTAGAATACTTACTTGATAAAAAATACAGTAAATTAAAATTTACGTTATTCGTTCGGAACGGAAGAGACGGCGGAACATTAACCTTATATGCAGATAATAAAATCATTAAAACATTAGATATAGATAAAACTGACAAACCGATTAATGTTTCTGTTGATGTAAGCGGAGTAAATGATTTAAAACTGGAATATGATTGCTATCCGAATTCAGTTTCCGTTGGCAATCCGTATTTATACCTGAAATAATGTTTGGGTTTAAGAAAAAGATTTCATTAAATATTTTATTAAGTGAACATGTAATCATTAAATTACAGAAAGCAAAAAGGAGAGTGAGAAATCATTCTCCTTTTTCAACTTCGGGAGGAGTTGAATTAATGAATAAAATGAGTTGATAAGATAATAACCGGCGAAAAGATAAATATGTTTTGTCATGCGGGATAAAACTTGTTTGAACAGACTGTACAAACAAGTTTTATTTTGCTAAAATATTTATGAAGGAGAGATATAGAATGATCAACATCAATAGTGAATATAGAATTAAAGAAGATTTCAATTTTTTCATGGAGGCTGAAAGAATTAATAAGAGCGAACTATCCGAAGCGACAAAGATTTCGAGAGTTACTCTTGATGCCATAGAAAAAAGAGGAACTGCAAGTGATGAAGTATTAGAAAAACTGTATTCATATATTTACAATAAGAATTACAGAATCAATTCTGTTAAGGAAGAGCTGATTAAGGAAAAGTTTGGAAATGTCTTATTTCATGGATCTAAATACGGTCTTTCTGAAATATCGGTTTCCGGCTCAAGAAGTAATTGCGATTTTGGAAACGGAATGTATTTAGGGCAAACATACAATCAGGCTTTATCGTTTGTATGCGAATTTGATAAGTCATCTGTGTATTCATTTAAGTATAAGTTTGATGGACTTAAAACTTTTGAATTCGACTGCTCATTGGAGTGGATGCTTGCTATTTGTTACTTTAGAGGAACGATAAAGGAATACAGCCAGAGCAAAATGGTTCAGGCTGTCCTGAAAAAAATAGAAGATGCAGATGTGATCATAGCACCGATAGCGGATAATAAGATGTTCTATGTTATGACACAGTTTTCCGAGGGAGAAATAAATGCAGATGCTGCTATTCATTCCTTAGCGGCATCTTCGTTAGGCAAACAATTCGTTATAAAAACAGAGAAGGCATTAAAGAAACTGACACCGATAGAGAGATACTATTTGTCTGCACCGGAGCGAGAAGATTGTAAAAAATCATTGATTGAGAGAAGCTATGAAATCGATACAAAATTGAAAATCGCTAAAAGAGAATTTAAGAATGGATTATATATTGAGGAGCTGCTGAGATGAGAGAGTTCGATCATACAGGCCTGCTTTTGGCAGAATATCAAGGGAAAATATTTGAGAAATCTACAGATCTGAATTGCTCAACTGCAGTTTTTATCAGAAGATTTATACATTCCGATTTTTTAAAACGAATGGATACAAACGATGTAAGTACCTTGTCATTGGATGTAAATGAAGGAATAAACAGTATTCAAAAACAATTTGGAGATTCAGATTACGGTAAAATAAAATATTCTAAAAGTGCATTGTTTTGGATTGGCTATATGTACAGATACATATCTTATACAAGGGGAGTGACAACAAAGTTTGTTATGAGTTTATTTCCGTATAGTCAGCTAAACGATGTTTTTTATTCATTTCATACACAGGACCCGGAATGGTGTGTACATAGTTTGCTTGAAATGAATGGATTGAGTGAGGAGTATTTCGATAATAATTTTAGATTAAAGAAAATTATATCGGAGAATTATTAATGTGAAAGTTAAATGTACAATCTGTACAAACAAGTTTACAATAAGTTTTGAAAGTATAAAAAGGAATATGTAATCGTTCAATTACAGAAAGCAAAAAGGAGAGTGAAAAATCATTCTCCTTTTTGCTTTATACAAAAAATGTATTTAACGGAATCTTACAGATTTACAGTGAACTGTCGCTATTGTTTTTGTTGCGGGGGAATTGCCTTCCTACCAATTCATCAAGAGAAACATTGTACAAATCAGCGAGTTTAATAAGAATATCAATCGGAATGTCACGACTTCCTGATTCGTAATGAGAATATGCTCTTTGAGAGATATGAAGATATTCGCCTATCTGAGCTTGCGTTAGATCAGAATCTTCTCTTAAGTTTCGTAAATTAGGTATTTTTTCCATACTATATCTCAATGTCATTTTATGTGAAATATTATAAATTAGAACAAAATGGACTATTGAGATATAGAACAAAATGGGCTACAATATATAATATATTGTTTTGGATTACCTCTTATTTGTTGAACGACCCTCCAAATTTGGAGGGTCGTATTTGTCAAATTAACTCAATTTCATCATAAGCACAATCGTACATTTCGAAATCGCCAGCTTCGTTTCTTTCATCTGCTTCGACTGTGCATCTATTGTCCCATGTGCGCATATCTATTATAACGCCCTTCACACCACTTTTTTTAATTTTAACATGATCGTTTTCTTTAAAATTCATTTTTTTGCCTTATACTTATATCCTGATGTAAGCCTCGGCAACCTATTGAATTCGTTGTCCATTTGCCAAGTTATCTTAAATCGTTTATTTTTTGTTACTCCAAGATACATTAGCTGATAACAAGAATCGTAATCTGTTCCGGGCCTATCAATAACCAATTTGTTTTTATCAAACTGTTCAAATATATCATAAAACAGCTTGTCAACGTTCGAAAGAGAATAGCCAACTTCGTTGAAATGTGAATAATGTTTGCCTTCCGGATTAAGAAAATACCCGTAGACCTTAGAGTTTTTGATAAATGCTTCAACCGTCTTTGTTTGAGCATTAACCTTAGCCCTTCCATCTTCTCCACCTAAATTGTATTCGATTATATCAAAATTCTCAACCTTGTTTTGTTTACTTTCGCTTGAACGACCATCCCAAAATGGTGCATCGTTCAACCATAAGTCTATTCAAATTACTCTGAACACTTATTATTCTGTTATTGAGGAACAGAAGATAGATGCCATGGAGAAGTTTAACAAAGAAAATAGTATTTCATTTCAATAGAATATGATATAATTTCAAAAACAAGGGGGGTGTATGTTATGAGACACAAGTTTCACAGTGCAATATGCATTATAATCTCATTGGTAATGCTTGTTGCTTTAATCAATGTACCTTTACAAGTTAATGCGGTTGGACCTGATTATGACTCGATTTCAGCAAGTTCCGCAGCCATGGATGACTTTATATCTAACTGGTATAAAGTTGCTTTGGGGCGAAATGCTACAAAAAGTGAACTTGCATCGTGGAAAAAGGAACTTACTGAAGGCGTTACCTGTGGTTCAAGAGCTGCGTATGGTTTTATTTTTAGCCCAGAATATCAGAATAAGAATAAGAGCAATTCCGCTTTTGTAACAGACCTTTATAAACTTATGCTTGGAAGAACACCTGATTCAGCGGGAAAGGCTGACTGGGTTAACCAACTGAAAAAAGGTAAATCAAGAGAGCAGGTATTTGCAGGTTTTG
>JAEEGL010602126.1_pt1 | contig 15272 bp, 11 predicted proteins | sample 9134231 | NCBI WGS metagenome assembly JAEEGL01 (sample SAMN16246548, study PRJNA631951) | gut metagenome | biome: gut microbiome; feature: rumen; material: fiber-attached | host: Bos | place: Iran: Karaj | collected 2018-10 | reverse complement strand
TTGAAACAAGCTGTGATGAAACAAGCGCGGCAGTAGTAGAAAACGGAACGGCTTTGCTTTCCAGCGTCATATCCTCTCAGATAGATATACATAAAGCGTTCGGCGGCGTAGTTCCGGAAGTTGCAAGCAGAAGACATCTGGAGCTCATAGTGCCCACCATCCATGAGGCCCTTGATAAAGCATCCCTTACTCTGAAGGATATCGATGCGGTAGCCTGTGTAAACAGGCCCGGTTTGATCGGAGCCCTTGTGGTAGGGGTTTCCGCCGCAAAGGCCATAGCCTTGTCTTGCGGGATCCCGCTTATCAGCGTGCACCATCTGGAAGGACACATATATGCAAATTGGCTTACGGGAAACGAGATAACGTTTCCGTTGGTCTGTTCCGTGATATCGGGGGGGCATTCCGATATCATATATATGAAAGAGCACGGAAAATACGAGATCATGGCTCGGACAAGAGATGATGCGGCGGGTGAATGCTTTGATAAAACCGCCAGAGCAATGGGTTTGGGCTACCCGGGAGGCCCTCTGATAGATAAAGCGGCAAAAAGCGGAGACCCCCGCGCCGTACGCCTGCCGAAAGGTAAGATCGAACATTCATTGGATTTCTCGTTTTCGGGGCTGAAAACTGCAGTCCTGCGCTATATAGAAGCAAACAGCGATTATAACGTCAACGATCTTGCCGCTTCCCTTCAGAACAATATATGCGACACTCTTGCAGAGAGGACCTTCGAGATAGCCAAAATCAAAAGGGTGGGACAAATAATGATCGCAGGCGGAGTCGCTGCCAACAGCCTGCTGCAGAAGATGATGAAGGAACGCGCAAAAAAAATGAATTTCAGGATATCCGTTCCTCCGCCGGTGCTTTGTACGGATAATGCCGCTATGGTGGGCGCCGCAGCCTGGTTCAGATATGAAGCGGGGGAATCGGCCGGACTCGATCTTGACGCTAAGGCCTCCGAACCCATTACCGGATGATCGTTAACAGAGTGTGGATAACTCTGTTGATAACTTGTTATATGCGGCGGATCCTGTGGATAAACTGCAGAAAAAACCTTTTTGCGTTCTGATTTGCCCTATGAAAATATGAAGACCCCGGGCGACGGGCCCGGGAATAACGTGTTTACGGCGGCGTTTCCCATGGAAACGCCGCCGTACGTTTTATTTGATGATCACGGTATCCTCGATGTCGGGATCTTTGATCTTCACGCTGAGGACCTTGTCTTTATAAGTATAGGAAAGATTCTTTTTGCTTGAAGTCAGAAGAGATACTTCCCGCGGCTTTTCTTCAAGCTTCATTCTGAAAGAAACTTCCTTTACGTAAGGGACTTCTTCCGTATCCACGTCTCCGAAAAGAAGGGATTTGGCGCTTCCCGTGTTGACGAAGGAGATATACTTTTTGCCGTCCTTCTCCCGGGCTATCAGATGCATATAATAAGGGGCGCTTACGTCATATATGTCAAAGGATATATCCATGGCGTCTATCAGCTGTCCTATTATGGTTCGCATACTGGGTTCCGGGGTAGTGTCGTATATGGCAAAATAATTGGTATATATACCTGCAACAGAGCCTTTTCCGACCTTGTTGATGGTGATCATGGGCTCGGAGCCTTTGTTGATATCGGGCTGCTGCTGCCAGAGTTTATATCTGAAGACCTCGCAAGTGTCTGCCTTGACCTTTTGCCAGGGATGGCTGAAGGAGGCCACTCTGCTGCCGCCTTCGATCCAGAAGGGGCCCGAAGGCTGCGGTTCCGCATCGGTGACGCCCAGAAGCTTAGAGGCGTATCCCGTATCGCTTCCGGTAAATATTATATTGCCGCCGTTCTCTGCATAGGCAGCCAGCCGCTTCATAAACGTTTCGGAAAGCTCTATTTCGGGAACTATGATAAGGCTGTAATCCGAAAGGTCGTTCTGGACCATATAGGTTTCCGCGATGCTCACGGGAATGTGCAGCTCGTTGAGGGCCTGAGCGGCGCCCGTTATGTTGGGATAGGCGTTGATGCTTATGAGAAAGGTGCCGTAGCGTCTGTAGAACCAGTCCTCATCCATAAGGATAAGAGCCTGCTTGTAATGCCTGGTGTGCCTTAATTCCATTCCCCGTTTTCTGATGAACTCGGATACCTTGGCGAATTCTTCCGTATACCAATCCGTAAAGACTCCGTTTCTCTGAGGCTGTTCATAGATCATGGACGAACCGCCGCAGGCCGAGATATAAGCGCATTCCTGGATCATCCTGAGAGCCGATTTTCCCGTGTAGGGCCCGTTGGGCTTGGGGGTAAAGCCCCATACCATCAGATCCCAGTCCTTGGTCCTGTTGGGCAGAAAAGCGCCTTCCAGCATGGCGGACTTGAGGGCCTGGTTGGGGGAAAGGTCGCCGGAGATATAGTCGGTAGGGACCTTTTCCGGCGAGGGATGGCCGAAGGTATAGAACCAGTTGCTTATTACGGTGCATTCGGGTTTAATGGCGTGGATAGCGTTGGTATATGCGGTCACGTTTTCGTCAAACAGGTCTCTGAAGAACTTGTTGTAGGCCAGCCAGTTTTCGCCGCCTGTTCCTTCGGGCGCCTCAAGCCCCGTTCTTTTCTTGAATTCGGCCTTGCAGCGGTCGCACCAGCAGCAGCGGACTGCCCAGCAGTCGCCGTCCACCCAAAAGCCGTCCACGTCGTATTCGCGGACTATCTCTTCCATCTGGGGTATCTCCAGTTCCTTAGCGTAATCCGAGGTCAGGCACACCATGCCGTTGGACACGGAACCGTCGGCGTTTTTGGCTTCCCAGTCGGGATGAAGCTCGCAGGCTCTCATATCATATACGCCGGAATAATGGACGCCCAGCTTTACGCCCATTTTTTTTGTTACGTCTCTGTGGATCCGCAACGCGTCCTTTTTGATGCCGGGGGAGGGGGTCCCCACCTTGGTGGGCCAGCTGGTAATACCGGCGTGGCCCTTGCAGTCGCACTGGATCCAGTCGGGTTTTACTCTTTTGAGAAAGTCTTCCAGGGCTTCCTCCGTAAGGCCTTCGCCCAGGTTGGTGTCGCTCATACTTGCGTGCAGATCAAAATGGATGCCGAAGCACGCATCGTCATGCCAGTTTGCGTTCTTCTGGGCATATGCCATGATTCCGGTGACTGACACAAGTATTACGCTGAGTATCAGGATTTTGATGATTTCCATTGTTTAACCTCATTTAAGAAGCAGGTTTTCCTTTTCTGCTTTTCGTTTTTTTGCTTTTTTGATTGCATTGATCTTTTTGAAATATGCTGCTTTTTCTTCTTTGGACATATCCGGCATATACTTTATTTTGTCTGTTTTTTTTGGTGTGCTTTCGGTATCTCCTTTGGTTTTATTAAGATTCCCGGCCTTTCCTGCGGCCTTCATATCAAGCCTTGCGTCGGCCCATTCTCTGACTTTTTCAAGGTCTGTGACTCCCTTGCAGCGGGGGAGAGATCTGAATATCTCTTTTCTGTAGGCTTTGTTATGGAGCCTGGAGTCAAGAACGGCAATGATCCCTCTATCGTTTTTTGTGCGGATAAGCCTGCCCATGCCCTGTTTGAGCCTTATGATGGCTTCGGGAAGCACATAATCCATAAAAGGGTGCTTCCCCAGGCTTCTGAGGTATTCGCTTTTTGCTATTACCGCGGGGTTTGTGGGAACGGAAAAAGGTATCTTGTCCATGATCACAAGCCTGAGCTGCGCGCCGGGAATATCTACTCCTTCCCAAAAGCTGGAGGTCCCCAAAAGGCAGGCGTCCGGCTTTTCTTTGAATTCTTCAAGAAGAACGGCATTGGATTTTTCTCCCTGCCTGAGAAATACAAATCCTTCGGTATCGGCAAGTAACGAGTAAACCTTGTTGAGCATACTGTAAGAAGTAAACAGTATAAAAGCGCCTCCGCCCGTGATACGTATAAGCGATCTTATTTGTTCTGTGAGGACCTCTGCATATTCTGCCGAGTCATTGGGTTCGGGGGTATCCTTAGGGACATAGAGCAGCATCTGCTCTTTGTATTTGAAAGGGCTTTCGAATTCCGACTCTTTGACTCTGCCGTCGTCGGCCGCGCTGTCGATCCCCAGCCTGTTTTTTATGAAATCAAAATTATCATTGCTTTTTAAGGTCGCGGACGTGAGAACAAAAGAAATATCGTCCCGGGCAAACAAATTGTCACAAAGGATACCGCTTACGGAGACGGGGGTCGATCTGAAAGCCTTCAGGGAATATCTTTCGTTGGTTTTTTGTTCTCCCCATCTGAAGTATGCTTCGGAATCGTTGAAGAATATCTCGTTGACGTCATAAATCGTCTCGCTGACCATATCGATCAGGGACGAGATATGGTTTTTTGCTTCCTTGTCGTCGGAGGCTGTCTTTGCTTCGCTCAGCTCTTCGGCTATCACGCCGAGCTTTTCCGACAGTTCCTTTGCGCTGCCCAAAAGATCGTCGTTAGAGATATCGCTGATAAAATAATCGTTTTTTTTCGTGTCGATACTGTTGAAAAGGCTGTCGGAGCATTCTTCCGCAGCTTTTAATAAAGAATCGGGCAATTCCGGGTATTTCCTGTTTCTGAGGCGTTTTATCAAAAACGGCACGCTGCCGTTGGTGATCTCTGAACCGAAAACATTGCCTGCGACGTCTTCAAGATGGTGCGCTTCATCAAAAATAACAGCCGAGTAATCCGGCAGGATACCGGCGTACAGATTCAGGTCAGCGTCATCAAAGCCGCCAGACGGCTTTTCGCCGGACAGTTTAACGGCAAGATCGGAAAAGAAAAGGGCGTGGTTGGTTACTATGACCTGCGAGTTTTCCGCGCGTTTGCGCATATTGTAATAGTAACAGGTGTCGGACTGATAATAAGGGCAATCCTCCTTTCGGCACGTGTGGGCGTCGCTTCTTACGTCCAGCCAATACGGAAAATCAAAATCCAGATCCTCCCTGTCGCCTTTGGAAGTTTTTTTCAGCCAGTCAAGGAATCTTTTGAAATAAGGATCGTCGTGCATGATTATGCTTCCGGAAGCATAATCCACCTCTGATCTGCAGACGTAGTTTCCTCTTCCTTTAACAAGAGTATACGTTATTCCGCTGTTGCGGAATACAGCGGGAATATCTTTGTTTATAAGCTGGCTTTGAAGGTTGATTGTGTACGTCGAGATGATACTGGTAACGCCTTCGCCGGCAAGATAAAAGACCGGCGCAAGATATGCCATGGTTTTTCCGATGCCGGTCCCGGCTTCTGCCAGCAGGATGTCATTATTGTTGAACGCATCTGCGGTTTCAAGGCTCATCCTGATCTGTTCCCGCCTGTGTTCGTACTCAGAAAACGTTCCGGCAATGACTCCTTCGGGACCGATTATCTTCTGAATATCATCGGGTGTTATCAATTGATCTTCTCCGGTGTGACGAATTTGGATTAAGATTTAAAGTGTTTCCATTATAATAATATACAAATCAGCTGTTTTTTTCAACAGCAGCGCGTTTATTTTCGCTTCTCCCGGGCCCGCGGAAAGAGGGGCGCTTGTGAAATTTTGTTATTCTTCTGTGTTTATGGTATAATTAAAATGTATGTCATGCGGGCGCTTTCTATCTTGCTTTTCCTGCGCTTTCGATGCTTATACGGATCCTTTTTATTGCATCAGATAAGACCTGCCGACGTCGGGACCATTGCCGTGAACCATAAATCTGTTTTAACTGCTCTTATAATATTTCTCATCAGTATTTCCGCCTTTTGCCAGGAGGCCGATGAAACCGACAAAGTCTTATATGATAAAAACGGTGTCCCGCTTCTGGACTGCAAGGCTGCCTGCCTCATGGACGCCGATACGGGCCAGGTGCTTTATAAAAAGAATCCTTATCTGCATCTTCCCAATGCCAGTACTACAAAGCTCATGACCTGTATACTGGTTTTGCAGAACCTTTCCCTTGACGATATGCTTACCGCTTCCGAAAACACGGTAAACACCCCGTATACCTCCATTTATTTACAAAAAGGGGAAAGGATAAGCGTCAAAGATGCATTGGCCGGAGCCATTATCAAATCGGCCAATGATACCTGCGTCCTCCTTGCGGAGGCGGTCGGCGGCAATACCAGGCGTTTCAGCCAGATGATGAACGAAAAAGCAGCCGAGCTCGGTATGATGGACACGCACTTTGTCAATCCCCACGGTCTTTACGATAAAAACCATTATTCCTCGGCATATGATATGTGTTTGCTGGGAAAGGAAGCGCTGAAATACCCCGAGATATCCGGATTGGCGATGACAAGAAAGTATGTTCTTGATTCACGCACGGAAAACAAAGAGGCTGCCCTTATTTTCAATAAAACCAAATTTACCAGAGACTACCCTTATGCTACGGGGCTGAAACCGGGATACACCAAACAGTCCGGGAACTGCCTTGTGGGCTCCGCCGAGAAAAACGGGGTAAGGCTGGTAAGCTGCGTCCTTAATTCCGGAAGGATGACGGATGAGACCATCGCTTTGATGGAATACGGTTTCAACAATTTTCAAAAAGAGATCATTATTCCGAAAACCGAGTTCTTCAAAGAGTATAACGTGGCGAATGCATCGGGCAAGGTCGCAGGAATGCTTTCCGGCGATCTGTCGTATCTCATGCCGAAACACGAGAAAAGCAAAAAATATGAATACAAGTTTATCGTATCAAACGAACTGAGAGCGCCTATAAAAAAGGGAGACCGTATAGGCAAAGCGAAGGCCTTTATCGGTCTTCACGAAGTCGCCGGCGTAGATATCATCGCTGCAGAGGACGTTGAGCCGGATGCTATCCGGTCTGCCGGCATCCTTTTTGCCGGCGTCGGTTTGTTTTTATGGAAGCTCTTAAAGATCGCTTTCATAGCGCTGATTTGTATATTGATTGTGGCAGGGGTCATAGCAAGTGGAAGAAAGATTGCAGAAAATCATGGCAAAAGCGGGCCTGGGTTCAAGAAGAAAATGCGAAGAAATAATACTGTCGGGAAACGTCACAGTAGACGGACAAAAAGCCTTTTTAGGCCAGAAAGCAGACCCGGAAATAAACGATATCAGAGTGTCGGGAGATCCGGTTTCCGTAAACAGGATTAAAAAATATATCCTTCTGAACAAGCCTTCCGGTTACGTCTGTACTAAAGCTTTGCGGGAAGGGGAACACTCGGTAATGGAGCTTATCCCCGACAAAACCCTGTTTCCGGTGGGCAGGCTTGACAAAAACACCACAGGCTTATTGCTGCTGACGAATGACGGCGATTTTGCCAATATGCTTATGCATCCTTCCTCCGGCGTGAGCAAGAAATACCTCGCTTATTGCATGGGGCTTATCGCAAAGGAAGAGATGGATAAGATCCGCAGCGGCATCATGTTAAGCGGACGGAAGACAATGCCCTGCAAGGCTGTATTCCTCAGCTATAATAAAAACAAGAACCTGAGCGCCGTTGAGATCACCATACACGAAGGGCGCAACCGTCAGGTCAGAAGAATGTTTGCCTCTATCGGTCATGACGTCAAGCATCTGTCAAGGATCGGAGTAGGGGACCTGAAGCTGAAAGGAGTAAAGGAAGGCACCTTCCGGAACCTGACAAAGGCCGAAATACTGGCTCTCAACGGAGCCGTATCCGATCATGTCAATAATGGGCGCCCCGTTTGATAACGTGACGCCCCTTTTTATTAACGTTTGACTCTTGCTCCTTTTCCCTGCATCAGCGCTTCTACTTCTTTTTTTGAAGCCATGCTGGTATCGCCCGGGGTGGTCATCGCCAAAACCCCGTGAGCCGTTCCGCAGTCTACGGCATATTGCGGATCGCCCGTTGTCATCAATCCGTATATGAAGCCGGATGCAAAGCTGTCTCCTCCTCCGACTCTGTCGAAGATCTCCAGATCCTTGTAGTTTTTTGCGGAATAGATATTGCCGTCAACGCAGCATATTGCCGAAAAATCATTGACGGATGCAGTTTTGACCGTACGAAGCGTAGTTGCCACCGCTTTGAAATTGGGATATGCCTTTGTGGCTTTTTCTATCATCCGCTTATATCCTTCGATATTGAGGGTCTTCAGTTCTTCGTCGTTCCCTTCGATCTCAAATCCCAGGCAGGCGGTAAAATCTTCTTCGTTTCCTATCATGACGTCCACGTATCCTGCTATCTCTTTATTTATCTCCTGAGCCTTTTGTTTGCCCCCGATACTTTTCCAGAGAGAAGGCCTGTAGTTGAGATCGTAGGAGACGACAGCGCCGTATTTTTTTGCGGTCTTTACAGCCTCGACGGCAGCCATGGCGCTGTTTTCGGATAATCCCGCAAAAATGCCTCCCGTGTGGAGCCATCTTGAGCCAAGTTTTTCGAATATATAATCGAAATCATAATCTTCCGGCTTCATTTGCGAGATAGCGGTGTGGCCTCTGTCGGAAACTCCAAGAGCCCCTCTGAGGCCGAAGCCTCTTTCGGTGAAATTAAGACCGTTTCTGACGTTTCTGCCCACTCCGTCAAAAGGGACCCATTTGACAAGTCGCGTATCGACTCCGCCCTGAAGTATAAGGTCTTCGGCCAGCCTTCCCACTTCGTTGTCGGCAAAAGCTGTTATGACTGCGGTTTTAAGGCCAAAGCATTTTCTGAGGCCTCTGGCCACGTTATATTCGCCGCCGCCTTCCCATACTCTGAAGCTTCGCGTGTTTTTTATCCGCCCTTCGCCGGGATCGAGTCTCAGCATAACTTCGCCCAATGACATCATGTCAAAGAGCGCATCCTCGCGCAGATCAAGTTTCATGAATAAACTCCTTATTTGTCAACAGCGTTTATTATATTCAAAGACAAAAGCCTTTGTTCATGGATATCAAGCCCGACCTTGACGCCTTCGGCCGAAAGCTTTGAACCGGGGATCGAAAGCAGAAGATCTTTATTCATTTCGCATTCAAGCATGGTAGGAAAGCTGATAGTGATCTCGTTTTCCCCTTTTGCGGGCTTAATTTCTTTTTGGGCGATAAGGTTTCCCTCCGGATCCGTAAGACTTGCCGTATAACGGCTTTGGTTTCCAGAAAACTGCATTTTTATCTTAAGATCGGTAAAGCTCAGCAGGCTGTAGGGAAGGCATATGCTCAAGGTGTCGCCGGCCGGCTGTTTTACGTCCTGCGGGGTTTCCCATACATAGGGAAAGTTTTTTGCAAATTTGTTGGTGTATCCGGCAAATCTGCCTTCTCCGATACCGTGCCAGTTGTAGGAATTGTAATAATCTCCCCCCATCATATAGCAGAGGCGCAGGTCGTAGATATGAAAGTCCAGAGGCATGCCGTCGTTTTCCTCTCTGTTGAGATTGGTCCATTTGCCGTATTCCCTTATGCGGTATATATCGGAAGGCAGCATGGGGATACCGCAGCTTTCCAGGCCTGTGAGACATGCTGTGGATACGGCCCATTCGGAAGCAGGTTTGCCTTTAAGCATGTTGCAGGGAAAAACGTCTCTGCCCTGATAAAGGGAATGGCTGTATAACCTTTGGGAGAACCCCAGGCTTTTCATGATGCCGTTATACATGCGGGCGCTCTCGGTATTGTAATCGGCCACGTTTTTGTGGAGCCACAAAAGCTCCTCCCCGGACATGCCGTCCCCGGGGTCAAGGGCCACGCCATCCTCCAGCGCCGCCTTGACTGTCACGGGGTTAAAATCAGCCCACAGCCTTTCGCCATAAGCCCCGTTCCTGTCCAGTACCTGGTCGTAATACTTGGGCTCGTTCTCCATGTAAAAGCACTCTATCCAGTCGGTGGACCCGGAGGCGCGCTTAATGATCTCCATGGCGTTTTTCAGCTTTTCCCCTCTGAAGGCAAACAGCGTGTCGGAATTCATAGTGAGCCAGGGCGTATTCGACCATTGATTAGGAACGGTAGAGGTGTAATGGGTGTTGTATCTGTCGCCCAAAAGCTTCTGCAGTTTTTCGCTGTAGGGAAACTCAAGAGAGGGGCTGTAGCATATCTGCTGGTATTTCTCGTCTCCGAAGGGTATCCCGTCGGGGTCCTTTACAAATATCGGCGTCCCGCTCCACCAGGATACCATGCCCAATATGATCCTGAGGCCGTATTTATTATGCAATACGTAAAAGGCGTCGGCAATATCCTTCAGCACGTTGTCGGGAGTATTGGGATAACGCACTTCCGTGCTTATCCCTTTGGAAATGTTGTATTTTTCGGGAAATTCCGGCAGATTTTCGCTGAGCTCCTTTGCCGGAGGCTCCAGGCCGCCCAGATCCGGATAAACCGGGGGGATAAGCCCGGATATGATAAAGCTGTCGCGCTTCTCTTCATTTATCAGGTCTTTTTTTTCTACTCCGCTTACCGAGGCAATGACGGGAGCAGCGTTTCCGTTGTTTTTTATAATGACCTTGGGGTTAAGGGAGGGGCCGGAAAGCTTTATAAAATAGGAAACCGGGCCGAAACCCGCGCTTTTAAAAAATCTCACGACAGGCTTCATGCCGGAAATGTCAACGGTATAACTGTAAACGGGGCCGTCGGCGAGGGGCTGATAAGGATACAGCTCCGTGATCTTTATATAATCTGCCCGGCCTTTTACCGAATAGGACGCGGATTTTTGGATCTCATCTCCGGTATATGAATATTCGGTATTCCCCACTATACCGGTAAGCACGACGGCATAAACAGAGGACACGGAAAACAGAGCAAGTAACAGTATCAAGGTGATTCTCATGATCAAAACCCCAGGTCTTTTTCTTCAAATACGAATTTTTCGAAGGGCTCGGCTTCTTTTTTTTCTGCAGCTTTTTCTTTTGCGGCTTTTTTGATTTCAACGATCCTTTTTCTTGCCGCTTCGATATCGGAGATAAGAAGGCTTTTTCCGCCGTCGCCGTCTTTATACATATTGCGCAGTATATATGAAGGATGGAGCGACGGTATCACCGGGATACCGCAGGGAGCATCGTAAAAGACGCCTCTTTCTTTGGTCATTGCGATATTCTGCCTGTTGAGCATGAGCCTGGCGGCGGGAGCCCCCAGAGTCAGTATCACCAGAGGCCTGATTATTTCAAGCTGCATTTCAAGCCATTCTCTGCAGCAGGATATCTCATCGGTTTCCGGGGGCCTGTTTTTAACTGTATTGGGACCCACTATGCAGGCGCGGCATTTGACCGTATTTGCAATAAAGACCCTGTTGCGGGGTATCCCGCATTCGGTAAGGCATTCCGTCAGCAGCCTGCCCGCCTTTCCGACAAAGGGGCGGCCGGTCTTGTCTTCATCTGCTCCCGGGCCTTCTCCGATTATCATAAGAGGTGAATAAGGATCTCCTTCACCGAATACAACGTTTGTCCGCGTCTCTGCCAGACGGCATTTCCTGCAGCCTGTCACCTTGCTTTTGAGCTCGCCAAGAAGCTGTTCTTTATTCATCTTTGTTTTCTTGTACTATCCTGTCAAGTTTCTCTTTAATTCTGGTATACGAGACCTCAAGATCCTCGGGGATCACTTTGGTTTCTCCGATCACAGGCATAAAGTTGGTATCTCCTTCCCAGCGCGGAACTATATGCATGTGCATATGGGCGGCTATCCCCGCGCCCCCGGCGGAACCTATATTCCATCCGATATTGAAGCCGTGGGGCCTGTAGGTCTCCGTAAGGGCCTTTACTGCCCATCTGGCCAGCTTCATGACTTCTGCGGCTTCTTCATCCGAAAGAAGGGTAAAATCGGACAAATGCCTTTTGGGTATCACCATCAGATGACCGTTGGAGTAGGGGAACTTGTTCATTATGATAAAGGCAAGCTTTCCCTGATACAAAATGTGGTTTTCGCGGTCTCTCTTTTCTTTGGGAAAATCACAAAAGATACAATTTGATTTATTCTCTCCCGAACCTACATATTTACTTCGCCAGCCGGCCCATAAGGTTTTCATTGCTGCCCCTTTCCTTTTGTATTCTTTAACGCCTCTTTTTGCCTGTGTTCTTCAAGCAGCTTTTCCGAACGGGAATAGAGCTCTTTTAGCGAGGCTTCTTTTCTTTTGCCGAGCTTTACCCTTAATACTTCCACGCCTGCGGCAAGCTGTTTGTCGGTTTTGAAATCATCGGGATCGAAATTTTCGCCTTCCTCTACATAAAGATCCGGTTCTATGCCCTTTTTGTTGATATCTATATCGGCAGGCGTATAATACTTTGCGGTGGTTATGCTGCAGGCGCTGCCGTCTGTCATTATCGGAACGACAGATTGCACCAGCCCTTTTCCGAAGGTGACTGTTCCGACTATAGTTCCGGCCTTGTTGTCTTTTATGGCCCCGGAAACGATCTCGCTTGCGCTTGCCGACATCCCGTTCACCAGTACTGCTACGGGAATAAACGGATGGTTGTGGGCAGAAGACTCCACCGGGACGTCGATCCTCTCGCCGCCTTTTTCTCTGATGATGACCACGTTTCCTTTGGGAACAAAACGGCTCGAAACGCTTATTGCCATGGTCAAAAGGCCGCCGGGATTGCCCCGAAGGTCAAGAACGAGGGCTTTCATTCCGTCCTTCTCCAGCTGAGACCATGCTTTGTCGATCTCGTGGTCGGCTTTCTGGTTGAACTGATGAAGGCGTATATAACCAATACCGTCAGACTTCCTGAAGCCGTCTTTTTCGGTCAGCATCCTGCTGGTCACCGTGGTTTCCTGGATCACGGCCCTTGTTACGGTTATAACGGGATCCTTTTTTTCTCCTTTCCTTGAGACGGTCAGCGTGACACGGGTGCCTATCTCGCCGCGGATATGTTTAACGACCTCCTCAAGGTCCTTGTTTGTGCAGTCAAAATCATCCACCTTAAGGATGATATCCCCTGCCTTCAGGCCTGCGCTTTCGGCAGGGGCCCCTTCCATGATCTCATGTATCTTGGTTTCCCCGAGTTCGTTTTTTTTGAGAACGGCTCCTATACCGGAAAAATTGCCTTTGGTTTCTTCCCGCATGGTTTTATAAGCTTCGGGTTCGATAAAATAAGTGAAGGGATCTTCGCATGTGGTAAGCATGCCCGAAATGCCGGAATACGTGACTTTTACGGGATCGATCTTTTTGTAATAGCTGTTTTCCAGATCCTTCATAACTGCGGAATAGGTATCTGCAGCCTTCAGCCCGGAAGAGGCGGACGCGCCGGATATTTCTCCTTTCTGGGGTATGTTCCTCAGGACCGAAGTCAGCTCGCGGCCTGTATCCAGCAGATTTTTACCGGTTGCGACATGGGCGTAAAGCAGTATAGGCGCGGCGATGCCGAGACAAAAAACGATGATACAGCAAAAGACATATTTAATAATGTTTTTCATTTTTTACCTCCGGAGAAAACACCACTGAGAAACTGCAGGTCGGGAATGACCTTAAGATCGTTGGTAAAGGGTATCGCCGGTTTGACCGGCGCCAGTTCCGTTCCTCTTCTTGAAAGGTATTTGCCGCTTGTTACGGTATAGCCTCCGCCGTTAGCCAGGGAAAAATACGTTATCTCGAATAATTCACCGTCTGTTTCATTGCCGCAGACAACGGTTCCCGGATAGAATTCAAGAAGCGCGATAGTTATAAGTTCGCTCCATCGGCTGGTTCCTCCGCTTACCAGGACGGCAAGCTTTCCGGTATAGGGATCCTTGCAGTCTTCCGTTTTGCAGATCCTTGTTTTTTGTCCCCGGATCCTGAACACAGTATTGTTGGGGACAAATATGCTTAAGGCTTCAAGGGCGCCCCCCGAATTGCCGCCGAAGACGTCCCGCAGGTCAAGAACGATACCCTGCGCTTTCGGAGAGATGATATCCTTCAATACTTCGCCGAAGTTTTGCGATATATAATTTACGCGGATATATTGATAGCCGCCGATATCCCGTGTCTCAATTTGACGGAGAGAATACCTGCCGGAAGAGATCTTTATGTTTTTTTCCGAGTCGTTTATTGTGATATCCAGAGTTTCTTCCGTGCCTCTTTCAAGCATTTTTTCGGCTTCAAGGATCATGACTCCCTCGTCGATCCTTTTGTTTTCCTCTTCAAGGTATTTCTGAAGCTCCTTCTGTTTGGAGGTATCAGGCTTCATCCGGTATTCGTTCAAAGCCTTTTCCGCCCTGGCAAGAGGATTATAGGGCAGGATATACATGCCGTTGACGGACGTGATTATATCACCGTTTTTAAGGCCGGCTTTTTCTGCGTTGGACCCGGGAAGGACAGAACCGACATAGAGCTTTTCTTCCTTGACGCCGTTTACTGTGACCGGCTTGATCTTGCAGCGGATCCCGATGCCTTCAAAAAGGCCTTTTTCCGCATCGAGAAGCATCTTTGCTTCCTCGGGTTCGACATACCTTGTATTCTGATCGCCCATTTCACGGAGCATGCCTTTAACAAGATTTACGGACATCTTTCCTTCAAATTCGGGAGTGATCTTTTCCACGTATTCCGTATTCATTGCCTTCATCACCGCATAGAAGGTGCTTGCGGGGGTGAATATGGTGCTGAGGCCCCCTTCTGCGGATGCGCTTAATCTGTTAAGGGGATCGTTGATGCTTCGGACCTCTTTATTGATCACGCTGCAACCGATGATCATACCTATAAAGAATATGAACACAAGCAATAATATTTTGTTTTTAGACACTTCTTTTCTCCATTATTTGTTAAAACGAGGGCAAACCGTCGGGAGCTGTCAGATTTGCTTTGATCAGATAAAAACCGCCGCTGTATTCAAGCTTTGTGAAGGATATATTGTTGTTGGTAAATACGGGATTTATCTTCTGATCCATGATCTTTGGATCGATACCCGCATTGGTATCAATGATCCTCAGATAAACGCTGCTATTGGCGGCCTGCAAAACTCCCGTGGACGTAAAGCCGCTCTGCTGCAGATACACGTAACCGTTCTGCATAGTGAGCGAAGCCCTAAGATCCGAAAGCTGATCCGAAAAAGCTTTTGCCAGATATCCTTCAAGAGTCTTTTCCGATACCTTTACGTCTATATCGGCGGAACCTATTTTGTTTTTCGATTTGTCCTTCAGGTTCAGCCTGACCTTTTTGAGGGATATCCTGCAGTAACCGTTACCGTTGTCGGTTTTGATGTCCGCTTTCACCTTTCTTACGTTCCCGCCGATGATGGAGAACATATCGGAAGATATATCTATATCGGAAGGTAAGGAGGTTTGCTTTTCTATCATTTTTTCAAGCTGTGATTCCATTGCCGCTTTGATGCACATATACGAAACAAGCCAAAGCAGAAGGACCCCGCCCGCCACAGAAATTGCAACTATCTGTTTTTTGGTAAGTTTGCTCTTTTTCATATTATAATTCCCTCATGATAGCGGCTGCAAGCTTTGACGAATCGTGCTTGACCGTATTG
>JAEEGL010246541.1_pt1 | contig 15272 bp, 13 predicted proteins | sample 9134231 | NCBI WGS metagenome assembly JAEEGL01 (sample SAMN16246548, study PRJNA631951) | gut metagenome | biome: gut microbiome; feature: rumen; material: fiber-attached | host: Bos | place: Iran: Karaj | collected 2018-10 | reverse complement strand
TTCTCGGTCTTGGAGTGACTGAACTCATCATCATCCTTGTCGTTGTTCTTCTCCTTTTTGGAGCCAAGAAGATTCCCGAGCTCATGCATGGTGCCGGCAAAGGTGTCCGTGCTTTCAAAGACGGAATGAAAGAGGTCAATACGGACGAAGAAAAAACCAAGGATGCCCAAGAGCAAGAATCTTGACATTCCACTTGTCAAATCGTAATTCGTATATCGTCAAATCGTAATTCGTCTTGACTTTTTGGGATCATCTTGAAGAACTGCGCCGGGTGCTACTGCGATGCTTTATCGTTGTGGCAGTCTTTGCCACCCTCGCCTTTATTTTCAAAGACGAGGTTTTTGCGATTATCCTTGCCCCGAAGAATCCTAATTTCTTACCAGCCATCTTTGGTCTCTCACCTGACGTACAAATCATTAACACCGAACTGACACGTCAATTCGTCGTCCACATGACGACCAGTGTTTATGCAGGCATTATCGTGGCTGCGCCTTATATCATCTTTGAGTTCTACCATTTCATCTCTCCTGGACTATACGAAAAAGAGCGACGCTATTCCACGCCGCTCGTCATCTTGTCCTACTTGATGTTTATGGTAGGCATTCTTTTCTGTTATTTCATCCTTTTTCCCATCACTTTCCGCTTCCTTGCCAACTACCAAGTAGATGAATCCATCCAAAACTTGATTTCCCTCGAAAGCTATATCGACACCATGGTGTTTCTCTGCCTTGCGATGGGTATCGTTTTCGAAATTCCCATTCTCTCTTGGTTATTAGGACGTTTAGGCATTCTACATCGGGGACAGATGCAGCAATACCGTCGTCACGCCATTGTCATCATCCTCATCGTTGCTGCCATCATCACCCCAACATCCGACGCCATCACACTCTGCATCGTCAGTCTTCCGATGTATTTACTGTATGAAGTAAGCATCCTGCTTGTGCCACGAAAGTCATCCTCTTTATAATGCAGCAAGCCCTTTCATCACCAAATAAGGGTCGAAAGTGATGGGGCAGTCGATGTCATCAGCGAAATGGAAAGTGTTGCCACCTGTAATAAAGACATGTAAGTCTGCATATTCTCTAGCAAACTGACGGATATAGCCCTCTATTTCAAAACGTGCGCCATTAACAGCTGCAGAAAGCATGTGGGTACGAGTGTCGTATCCCAAAAGCATCGCCTCTGGTTCTGCCTCAATTTGTGGAAGTAAAGCGGTATGTTCATGCATGGCATTGAGCCTCAACTGCACACCCGGAGAGATTGCCCCACCCAAGAGACGACCATCTGCTGAGAAAAGGTCGTAGGTAATACAAGTACCTGCATCTATAATCAACAAGGTATGATCGGGGTCTTGTACAATGGCACCGATATCTGCCGCCCAGCGGTCTGCCCCATAAGTGGCAGGAACGTCCGCAATGGGCTTGGCAGGACAAGGAACTGAGGAGGTAAGCCAAATCACTGGAATTTCAAGAGCATCCAATGACGACTGCAACTCCAAATCTTCTTCTGCTACCGTGGAAAGACGCACATCATTAATAGGGAACATTGCCATGAGTCGAGCAAAGGTTTCCTTCCACGACTCATGACGACGTTCGAAATGCACGATGTCCGTACCCATCACTGCCAACTTGGCGGATGTGTTTCCTATGTCTATCAGCAGTTTCATACCATTCTCCATTGTCAACTGTCAGCTATATTACCAGGAGCCGCCACCGCCTCCACCTCCGCCACCACCGGAGAATCCACCACCGCCGCTGCTGCCACCATGGCTGGAACTGTCATGACTAACGACATTGATGGCACTCTTAGTGGAAGAAAAGAGGTTGTCAACCATATGTGAAGTGAAATCATAACCATAAAGCGGAGTTGCGGTCTTGTACCACTCAGGCTGCTGCACCTCAATGTCCTTGAAGAGTTTTGTCCACTTGTTGGTAAGTCCTAACACCATCGCATAGGGCAGTATCTTATAGAAATATTCAGGGTCATCATTCTGCAAGGCTTCCAAGCGCGATTTCTCAGCTGTCTTGATAAATTCCTTAAAGCCTAAAAGGCGTCCTGCCATCTGCACCCGATAGTCGGTATCAACATTGAATCGTCCAATGAATTCGCCCAAAATGAAGCAAACAACGAACATGGCGATAGAAGCCTCCATGCCCATCGGAGCACCATAGGCCCGGATTTCTGCCACATAGAGCCAGCACAACAGCACCATCGTCATCAACTTGACGATGAAAATCAGCACTTGTTTCCACTTGCTGCCAAAAAGATCTTTGTCGCTGTCATACAGACGGAAGCCAACACCCAATATAAAAGGAACGCTCCATAAAAAGGCTGCCAAAATCCACTCATTGAAATCAAAGGTCTCAATAACGGAATTAGTGCCAAACACGCAAGTTGTGGACAGTAGTAGCAAGAAGTAGAAGAAAATTGGCAACTCATAGGAGGATAAAGACTTATCCCCTCTAAAGTTCTTTTTCAGTTCTTCCTTAAATTTGTCCACTGCAGAAGGGCTCTCTTTCATGTGGTTTAGATTAACAGTCTGATTGTTCTTGAACAGCAAGTACATCATCTTCTTTTGATACTCGGGAGCATCATCAGGAAGATCCTTGAGTTTCGTCAAAACCATCTCCGTTCTCTTCAACAACGAACCTTTCTCCTTCTCCTCGATACTGATGTAGCCCTTGCCTGCAAACCAAGGAATCAAAGATGCCATGTCAACAGCATCCACACTATCATCAATAATAGTACCCACCTCCGCACTACTGATGCCTTCAGGAGGATAGAACTCAATCACCTTGACGGGTTTCTTCCCTTTCGTCTTGAACAAATAATAGACAATCAGTACAATCAGCATGACGGAAAGACCGAAGCTGATGTAGTGGAGCACATGGTTGGCAGACAACACGTTCTCATAATACCCTTCGGGAAGTTTCGCATAGAGAGTGACGCCATGGTTAGGTGGAATGTTCAGAGCAGCGCCACGAATGAAATTACGATTAGCCTTGACAATCAAACCCTCCACAGCATTATCCGTATTACCATAGGCACCGCTATACACTTCCAGTCGGTTCTGGATGTCGGCTGGCAATTGTTTCTCAAACTCCACTTTGAAACGGAAGGTGTCAATACGTTCATTGAAGTCTGTGCCTAAAATGGTGTGGAAAAGGTAGTCGTAATTGGGACGACGGTCATCACGATAGATGTACTTATAATGAATCACATATCGATGGTCACCTGTCACCTCATGCCACTCACTGCCTATACGAATGACACAGTTACTGTCATCACTGTCTTCAGTGGTATAATCACCACCTTCCACCTTTACACCTTCCACATCACTCCGATACTGGAAAGTTCTCCAATCTTGAACCACCTGCCCCTGAATCATTTTCGGGTCATTACCCTCATCAAGAGACACATCGTGTTGCAAAGAGAAGGATAGTGGTATGTAGCGATAGATACCATGGCGTGGTTCTTCGAAGAACACGTCTATAGTTTCTGTAATGTCCCAAACATTATCTTGGTGCACCACAGCATCAACACGGAAACTCTTGTAGTAAAAACCACCTCTGTCCGCTCTTGCTGCCATTGTGGCGAACAAGAGAGCTATCAACCATATAAATCTGCTTTTTGTCATATTTTTACAATTTCACATCCACGACCTTACGTTCTTGTTCACTCTCAACCTGATACATAGGCAATGCCTTAAAGCCAAACACACCTGCGATGAGATTGAAGGGGAACATCTGACATTTGTTGTTGTACTCCCTGACACTGCCATTGTAATAACGACGGGAGAATGCAATTTCTTCCTCCATCTTGGAAAGACGTTCCTGCAGGTCCAAGAAATTGGTATTTGCTTTCAAATCAGGATATTTCTCCACCACGACCAATAATGATTGGAGGGCATCACCAATCTTCACTTCGCTGTCAATGGCAGTATTCAAGTCACCCTTTTGCGCGTTCACACGCATCTTGGTCACCTCCTGAAGCGTATCCGTCTCATGTTTGGCATAGCCTTTCACAATGTCCACCAAATTTGGTATAAGATCATAACGCTTCTTCAGATAGACATCCATCGTGGAGAAAGCCTCTTTCACCTTGTTGCGTAACTGAATCAAGCTATTATATGTAACAAGCACTAAAACAAAGAGTACAACGACAACACCAATAATGATATACATAACCATAATATCTATTCTTTTATATTTATGAATTCATATCTTTTTCTATAAATTGAATCAGCCGGTCTACTGCCTCTGCTTCTGGAATATTCTTCTCGATGCACAACTTCTTTTTGTAAAGCGAAACCTTACCAACGCCTGCACCCACGTAACCGTAATCTGCATCAGCCATCTCACCCGGTCCATTCACGATACAGCCCATAATGCCAATCTTTAAGGTGGCAAAACGTTTGTCGGTCTTGGCGCGTTGACTTACTGCAGCACGTATTTTGGCAATGGTCTCCTCCAAGTTATACAACGTACGTCCGCAACCCGGGCAACTGATGTATTCTGTCTTCGTGAATTTGATGCGAGCTGCTTGTAAGATGGTATCTGCCAGCTCTGTCAACTTTTCATCGGTGAAACCGTTATTCTTGATGACTAGTTGATGTGCCAATTGATCGATGAAAAGAGCACCGACAGTCATGGCGGCCTTCAATTGCAAGTCTTCCCAATTCGTCTCATGAAACTCAACATCAATTGTATCGTTGACAATCGCATTCCTTGCCTTTTCACGAAGAATAGCACATTCCTCGATAGAATCGACCAGTTTCCTTGCCACTGGTATCTCCTTCTCTGGAGCTTCAGACAAAGAAACACGGATGGTGTCTCCGATGCCTTCGCAGAGCAAAGCCCCGATGCCCACAGCACTCTTGATGCGTCCGTCCTCACCTTCGCCCGCCTCTGTCACACCGAGATGCAGCGGGAAAGCCATGCCTTCTTTCTCCATCTCCTTCACCAACAAGCGCACAGTACGCACCATCACCACCGTATTGCTCGCCTTGATAGATATGACCACATCGTTGAATTGCTCCCGCACACAGATACGCAGAAACTCCATGCACGATTCCACCATCCCTTCGGGCGTGTCACCATAGCGCGACATGATGCGGTCGCTCAGCGAACCATGATTCACGCCAATGCGAATGGCAGTGCGATGCTCTTTGCAGATGTTGAGAAACGGCACAAGACGTTCCTCAATTTTCTTGATTTCATCAGCATATTCAGCATCGGTATAGTCCAATTTCTTAAATGTACGTGCGGGATCCACATAGTTGCCAGGATTGACACGCACTTTCTCGCAAATGGTGGCAGCTGTGTCCGCTACAGCAGCGTTAAAGTGTACGTCAGCCACCAGAGGCACCAAGTAACCATCAGCACGCAGAGCATCGCTGATATTGCGCATATTGAGGGCTTCTCGCTGTCCTTGAGTGGTGAAACGCACGATTTCACCTCCTGCATCCACGATGCGCTTCGCCTGTGCCACCGAACCCTCAGTGTCCATCGTCGAGGTATTCGCCATCGACTGCACACGGATGGGATAGGCACTGCCAAGCAGCACTTTGCCGACTTTCACCTCTATGGTTTTCCTTCTCTGATAAGCCATATTCTTTAATTATACAAAGATTAGTTGCATTTATAGGTAAACTTCACCTCCTTCAATTCTGCATTTGCTTTCTCTATCTTCTGACGAAGTCCGTTCTTGTAAGCAGCGAACTTCTCAGCCAAAGCCTCATCGGAAAGTGCCAACATTTGTACAGCAAGAATTCCTGCATTGAGGGAACCATTGATAGCAACCGTTGCTACAGGAATTCCAGGAGGCATCTGCAGCATCGAATAAACGGCATCCATACCATCCAGCACACTTCCTTTCACAGGCACACCGATGACAGGCAGTGTGGTGCTGGCAGCAATCACACCCGGCAGAGCGGCAGCCATGCCTGCACCAGCAATGATAACCTTAATGCCACGCTCCTTAGCGCCCTTGGCAAAAGCCTCCACCGCATCAGGTGTGCGGTGAGCGGAAAGTGCGTTGATTTCGAACGGTATCTCCATTTCATCGAAAAACTTGGCAGCCTTTTCCATCACAGGGAGGTCAGAGGTGCTGCCCATAATGATTGACACGATTGGTTTCATATTCAATTATCTTTACTAAAGTTTCGCATGCTTCACTTTCTTGTAGTTATCGAAGTTATCGCTTCGCTCGAAGTGAGCGACGTTTGTTATGTTTATGTCCTTCTCGTTGCCAGGTATCGTCGTTTACTTCGTTAACTCCATTAACTTCGTCACTTCCGAAAGTTGAGTTATTTTTATTAATTAATTACATCCAACTGATCAATATAAATGTCATCGTACAAATATAACCTATACCAAAACCCACCAACACTTGTGCAAGACTATGCTGTCGCAATATGATTCGGCTGGTTCCCAATATTCCCGAAATGAGAAGTAAGGCACAAAATGGCCATATTGGATTGTAGAAAAAAAGAATGCTGAATGCGTTCAAGGCTCCAACCAATCCCCCCATTCCCACCATATGTGTACTGATTTTCCACCAAGCATTGATAACAACGCAGACAATCTGACATATCAGTGCAGACATCACTACCCCACGAAAAAACATCGCCGTGTTCATCTTCGTCATGATGACCAGACATGCTCCATAACTCAACAAAGTGACAAGATAAGGCATATGACGGTGTTCACGGTGACTCAATTCCAAATGTGTCCATTTCTTGAACAGACGGAAAGTCGTAATTCCCAAGGTAGGCACAAACGCCGTAAAGAAATATACCAAACCGAGAATAAACAATTTATATCCCCATGGTAACATTCTCATATAACTGAACAAGAATAGGCCGAAGAACACCCACATTGGAGCGTACAACGGCATGAAAAGCGTCGAAAACACTTTCGCAATCTTAATCAGGTTTTTATTATTCATGAGCGTTATTATCCACACATTTATGCGTTCACCCTCGGCGGCTATTCACCGCAGGAATTCCCATCTCCGCACGATACTTGGCAACTGTACGACGAGCTAACGTCACTCCTTTTTGTTTCATCAGTTCCACCAATCTGTCATCAGAATATGGATTCATTTTGTCTTCCGTGTCAACTAATTCCTGCAACATCTCTCGCACTCTTCGTCCATCAATCTCTTCTCCTACCGCATTCTTACGAGTCAACTTGAAGAACTCAGACAACGGATAAATGCGCCCATCCAATAAAGCACACTTGGAATTGCACACACGAGAAATCGTTGACACGTCATAACCAGACCTCTTGGCAACATCCTCCAACACCAAACGAACCTTATCATCCTCGTCTTTTGTCAGAATGAACGTACGTTGCAAGTCAATGATTGCTTTCATAGTCTCATAGAGTGTCCGGCGTCGCTGTTTCACTGATTCAATAAACATCTGCGCCGCCTCAATCTTCTGCCGAGTATAGGCCATCCCTTCTTTCTCACTGCGCGTCAACTTGGAAGGACGAGACTGAAGCACCCTCAATTGATGAATGTAATCGCCACTCACATGAAGGCGAGGAACTTCCCCACCATTCAACCGCATCTCGATATTTCCTTCGGGGTCAGTTTCCACGATAAAATCGGGTATTTGTGTTTGCACACGGTCTGCTGTTGACTCACTGAGCGCAAAACCTGGATTCACATTCAGTTTTCTGATCTCCTCAAACAGCGCGTCCACTTGTATAGAAGAAATGCCAAGTTTATTCTTGAGCCTTTCCTTATTTTTATTGATGAACAAATCATAATGATGGGCAATGATCTCCCTCTCCAAGAGAAGAATCCGCTTTTTCAAATCGGAAACTGTTTTCTCCTCATTGTCCAATTGGCGATCTATCTGCAGGAGCAGACATTCTTGCGTTGAACGAGCACCAATACCCGCAGGATCGAAGCTCTGTAAGATATGCAGAACTCTCTCCACCTCTTGTTCTGACACATAAAGATATTCCTTAAACGCCAATTCATCTGTTATTGTCGCTATCGACCTGTCAATAAAGCCCCTATTGTCCAATGAGCCTATCAAATATCGCAACATCTTCTCTTCCTCTTCACTCAAATCGTAATTCATCATCTGCGACTCTAAATATTCAATGAAAGAGCCGCTGTCGCCGAGAGGCAATTCATTGCGTTCCGTTACTCCACTTCCTGAGGTATAGACTGGTAAATCATCATCACTATACATCGACAAATTCGCGATATTCTCATTATCCATGTCGCTATAGGGGTCTATTCCAGTGTCGTTATTCCCCAATTCATCGACAGATTCGCCCACATTATCCCTTTCTTCTGGTGCGCCCTCTTCCAATGCGGGATTATCCACCAATTCTTTTTTCACCTGTTGTTCAAATTCAGCAATAGGCATCTCCAACAACCTGACCGCTTGAAGCTGCTGCTGTGATAGCCGAAGTTGCTGTTCCGTCTTCTGAGTCTGTATTTGAGTTAGTCTCTGCGACATTCAGATGTTATTTTTTTGCAAAGTTATACAAAAACAAGCATTAAACAACAAAAGGAATGAAAAAAATGATTATCTTTGCACGAAAATAAGAGCACATGGAAGATTTCATACATTTACATGTACACACCCAATATAGCATCCTTGACGGACAGGCTGCCATTCCCAAGTTGGTGGATAAAGCCATCAAGAACGGAATGCGTGGAATGGCTGTGACCGACCACGGCAACATGTTCGGCATCAAGGAACTATTCAACTACTGCAACAAGGTGAACAAGGGTAAATCAGACGAAGAGAAATTCAAGCCCATCTTCGGCTGCGAGGTATATTGTGCACGTCGAGATCTTCATTCCAAGGAGAACAATGCCCTTGATAAGAGTGGTTGGCACTTGATTCTGTTAGCCAAAAACGAGGTAGGATACCACAATCTGATCAAAATTGTTAGTGAGGCATGGGTTGATGGCTATTATCACCGACCACGTACCGACCACAAGTCTATTGAGAAGCACCACGAAGGAATTATTGCCTCTTCTGCATGCTTGGCAGGCGAAATTCCACGATACATCAAGAATGGGCAAATTGATGAAGCAGAAAAATCCATCAAATGGTTCAAAAGCGTTTTTGGTGACGACTTCTATATCGAATTGATGCGACATGAGGTAAAAGACCCCATGCAACGTGCCAATCGTGACACGTTCAAAGAACAGAAGGCCATTGAGCCAACTTTGATTGAACTGGCACGCAAGCACAACGTGAAGATTATCTGTACGAACGATTCCCATTTTGTCGATGAAGATAATGCGGAAGCACACGACCGCCTGCTATGCCTCTCCACCGGTAAAGACTTAGACGATCCCAACCGCATGCTTTACAGCAAGCAGGAATGGTTCAAGACTCGGGAAGAAATGAATGAAGTCTTCAAGGACATTCCAGAGGCATTGAGCAACACGATAGAGATTCTCAACAAAGTAGAGACTTATAGTATCGACCATGCCCCTATCATGCCTTTCTTTGCAATCCCTGAAGAGTTCGGCACAGAAGAGGAATGGCGTAAAAAATTTACGGAAGAGGACATTTTCAACGAGTTCACCCGCGATGAGAATGGTAACGTGGTACTGACTCCAGAAGAAGCAGAAAAGAAAATCAAGAAGCTCGGTGGAATTGACAAGTTGTATCGCATCAAGTTTGAAGCCGACTACTTGAAAAAGATTACCTATGACGGTGCCAAACGCCTCTATGGCGATCCCATCCCTGATGACGTGAAGACGCTGCTTGATTTCGAGTTACACGTCATGAAAACCATGGGTTTCCCTGGCTATTTCCTCATTGTGCAAGACTTCATCAACTCTGCCCAAAAGGAACTAGGTGTATGGGTGGGACCTGGACGTGGCTCTGCCGCCGGAAGCGCAGTGGCTTATTGTTTAGGAATCACTAAGATAGACCCCATAAAATACGACCTGCTGTTCGAGCGTTTCTTGAATCCCGACCGTATTTCGTTACCCGATATTGATACCGACTTTGATGACGACGGACGTGGAAAAGTGCTGCAATGGGTAACCGAGAAATATGGCGCGGAAAAAGTGGCTCACATCATCACGTATGGTACGATGGCGACAAAACTTGCCATCAAGGATGTCGCACGCGTGCAGAAAGTCCCTTTAGCGACGGTGAACGCTCTATGCAAGGCCATTCCCGACAGATTACCCAACGGCAAAAAGATGAACTTGGCAAATGCCATCGAATGTGTGCCTGAACTAAAAGATGCCGCCACCTCACCCGACCCGCTGTTAAGAGACACGATGCGGTTTGCACAAATGTTGGAAAACAACGTCAGAAACACAGGTGTGCATGCTTGCGGAACAATCATTTGCCGTGATGCCATTGACGATTGGGTGCCAGTAAGCACTGCTGACGACAAGGAAACAGGAGAGAAACTGCGTTGCACCCAATACGACGGTCATGTCATTGAGGAAACGGGTCTCATCAAGATGGACTTCCTCGGATTAAAGACACTTTCTCAACTAAAAGAGGCTGCGGCAAATGTCAAGGAGAGTTTGGGTATAGACCTTGATGTGAACCAATTCGACATTCAGGACCCTGCCACCTATCAGCTTTATTGCGATGGGCGAACAGTCGGCACATTCCAATTTGAATCAGCAGGTATGCAGAAATACCTTCGCGAATTACAACCGAATGTGTTCGAGGACTTGATAGCCATGAATGCCCTCTATCGCCCCGGTCCAATGGACTATATTCCCGATTTCATCGAAAGAAAACAGGGACGAAAGCCCATCGAGTACGATATTCCTTGCATGGAGAAATACCTCAAGGACACTTACGGAATCACAGTCTATCAGGAACAGGTGATGTTACTCTCCCGCCAGTTGGCAGATTTCACACGCGGTGAAAGCGATGCGCTACGTAAGGCGATGGGTAAGAAGAAGAAGGACATCGTTGATGCGATGAAACCGAAGTTTATTGAAGGGGGCGTAAAGAATGGGCATGACCCAGAGATTCTGGATAAGATATGGAGTGACTGGGAAAAGTTTGCCTCGTATGCATTCAACAAATCGCATGCCACCTGCTACTCATGGGTGGCATACCAGACTGCATACATGAAAGCCAATTTCCCTCCGTATTTCATGGCAGCTGTCATGAGCCGTTCACTCGACAACATCACCGAAATACGTAAACTCATGGACGAGTGCAAGCAGATGGGCATCAACACCTTGGGACCAGATGTCAATGAGTCACGCCATAAGTTCTCCGTCAACTCCAAAGGTGACATCCGTTTTGGTATGGCAGCTATCAAAGGGGTTGGTGAAGCAGCTGTTTCCGCCATCATTGAGGAACGTGAAAAGAATGGAGCCTACACGTCCATCTTCGATTTTGTTGAACGCGTAAATCTCTCGCAGTGTAATAAGAAAAATATTGAGAATCTGGTCATCGCAGGAGCATTTGACAGTTTCCAAAACATTAGCCGTGAGAGCTTCTTCGCCCCATGTTCTCGCCAAGGTGAAACTTTCCTTGATGTGTTAGTACGTTACGGAAATAGTTTTCAGCAAGACAAGTATAAAGCACAGACTTCCCTTTTTGGAGGAATGGACATAACTGTCACACATCCCGCCCTTCCCAAGAACGTACCTGCATGGGGTAATTTGGAACGTCTGAACAAAGAACGTGAACTGGTGGGCATTTATCTCTCTGCACACCCACTCGACGAATACTCCATCATCCTCGATTATGTGTGCAACACAAAACTCACCCAATTGGAGAAGAAGGAGGAACTTGCCAAAATGGAAGAGGTGACGATTGGTGGTATCGTCACAGCTGTGAGGACTGGAGAGAGCAAGAATGGTAATCCGTATGGAATCGTCAAGATGGAAGATTTTGCAGGCAGTGGTGAAATTCCCCTTTTCGGTTCTGATTGGATGACTTACCGTAACTTCTTCATCGAAGGAACCTCTCTCTTCATCCGTCTCAAGGTCGAACCCCACAAGTACCGCCCCGGCATCTTTAACACCAACATCAAGTCCGTGGAACTGATGTCAGAGGTGAAAGACAAATCCATCCAGAAAATCACCTTTGATGTGCCACTTGACAAACTCAATTCAGCCATGGTGGAGGACTTGGCTGAAATCGTCAAAGAAAATCCTGGCGAGGCAGAACTTGTTTTCAACATTCACACCTCTGACAGTAACAATGTCGTGCTGATGTCACGAAAACTCAAAGTGAGAGTGGAGAAAAAATTGGTTCAATACATCAAAGAGCACGATGAAATCGGCATAAAAGTGAATTAAACATAGTTATTAACCCTAAAAACAAGAACAACATGGTAATCAACGATTCTAACTACAGCGAAGTATTGGCACAGAACAAGCCAATGGTACTTGATTTCTGGGCAACATGGTGTGGTCCTTGCCGAATGGTAGGACCCGTCATTCAGGAATTGGCAGACCAGTATGAAGGTCAAGCCATCGTCGGTAAAGTGAACATCGAGGAAGATGCCGATGACCTTGTGGCAAAATTTGGCATTCGCAACATTCCCACCATCATCTATATGAAGAACGGTGAGATAGTGGACAAAGTAGTTGGTGCAGCCCCCAAAGCTACACTTGAAGAAAAACTCAAAGCCATTCTCTAATGGCAGCCATTGATGACGAAATTCTTCTTGGTGCTCAAGAGGACGCCAAGGAGGTTGCCTTCATCCAGAATTACATGGGCGTGGAAAACCGCCAACTATTCACGGAAGAAGACATCTACTACTGTCTTGATGTTCTGCTCGAATATCTCGACCAGCTGAATGACAAGGCTGATGAAGACGGTTTCATTGACATTGACACCGAAGAAATCGCCAAGCACATTCAGAAGAAGGCAAAAAAAGAAGGCATGGGACCTTACGAGCTCGACGCCCTCATTCTTCTGATTGATGCAGAATTGGAATACAACGAGCAACTGCCGGAAGAGTAAAAAAGTTTGCTACCGCACTTGTCAGCCTACTGATGACTTACTGCTGCGGTAGCAAACTTTTAGTTTTTAGTTTTTCACTTTTAACTTTCAAACTGAACCACTCTTCCACCATCTGTCTTCTCCTCAATGGTGACTTTCACTGCATCATCGGGGAGAAGATTTTCTATCAGTTCAGGCCATTCCATGAAACACATATGTCCTGAATACACGTAATCCTCATAACCGATGTCCAGCACTTCCTGCAAATTCTTGATGCGGTAAAAATCAAAGTGATAGACGGGTTCGCCCTTACCATCCACATACTCATTCACAATGGCGAATGTTGGCGAGTTAATCACATCCTCCACCCCCAATTCCTCACACACCGCCTTGATGAACGTAGTCTTTCCTGCGCCCATTTTTCCATAGAAGGCGAACACCTTCCTGTCACCCATCGCTGTCACAAATTCCTTGGCAGCCACGGCAATCTCTTCTATTGACTTAATCTTGATTTCCATATATCACCCATATTTTCATGCAAAGGTACGATTAAGCGAGGACAATACAAAACGAAAAAACTTTTTTTTGTTTTTATTGTCGAGCGTGAGTACCTTCGGCGAAGCCAACGTTAGTGAAAGCCGAGGACAATACAAAACAAAAAGCATAATAAAACTACGAATTAGACAAATTAGACTCTAAGTTTGCAGCGTCTAAGAAAAAGATAGAATAAATCTTACTTAGTAAGGTTCGATTCCCTACCTTTGTTGTAAGAAGGAGGAACCGGCCTGCTGGAGAGGGAAACTTGAAATTAAACAGGGACAAGCCCCTAATTCGTATCAGTCCTCCCAGCCACGTTGCAAAGCTCTGATAGAATGATAACGGCTTCGAGCCTATTTAGAGTTTAGAGTCAATGCAACTATGCCGATTCCTATAAAAACGACACAAAGGTATGAAGAAAATCTTTATCGGCATCGATTTTTCCAAAGAAAAGTTTGATGCGACCCTCATAAAGGCTGAGGGAGTCGAGGAACGTGCAGAGAGACAGCACGAAGTGTTTGACAACAAGGTGAGCGGTTTCCGCCGCCTGCTCATATGGGTGAAGTCCGCAACGGACGAGCAGGACACAGACCTCTGGCTGTTCTGCGGTGAGAACACTGGCGGTTACAGCAGGGCGCTGTGCAACTATCTCTACGGGAGCGGTTACGACATGTGGCTGGAGAACGCCTTGAGCATCAGGCGCAGCTCTGCCCTGCAGCGCAGCAAGAGCGACAAGGCAGATGCGGGCATCATTGCCGAGTATGCCATGCGCAACTACGACCAGATGCGTCTCTACAAGCCTCTGGACAAGAATCTGGAGCGGCTGCGCGAGGTGTTCCTCTACAGGCACAACCTGGTCAAGCTGATGGCAGGCATGACGGTGCGCAAGGGCGAGAAGAAACTGACGCAGGATAAATCTGACATCAGCCGCTTCATGGCCATGAGCAGCAAGCATCTCATCAGTGAGTTCAACAAGAAGATAGCAGAATGCGATATGAGAATAGAGAAGATCATAAGTGAGGACGAGAATCTGCGCAGGAATTTCGACATCATCACCTCTGTGCCTGGAGTGGGTACGCAGAATGCCGTGTGCCTGATGGTCTACACGGACAACTTCTGCCGCTTTGACTTCGATTCCCGCAAGATAGCCTGCTATTACGGAGTGGCTCCCTTTGGCCGACAGTCCGGCACCAGTGTGAACACACCGCCACATGTAAGCCCGTTCGCAAACAAACTCATCAAGGCGCTGCTCACACAGGCTGCACTGGCATCCGTCCACTTCTGTCCGCAGATGGCCATATACCATCATAGACTTGTCGAAGCAGGGAAGAAGAAGCCCGTAGCACTTAATAATGTTAAGAACAAACTATTACATGTTATCACAGCTATGGTTAGAAAAGGTGAAAAGTATAACCCTGACCACGACTATTATGCAGCGCTCAATGCTGCATAAGAAGGAATGTGTTAAATATATAGTTAAAAACAGAAAATCATTAGGAATTTGACATAGAATGCTCTATCTCTTTACCTCTCAACATCTCACACAATCGCCCATAGAGCGTTGCTCGCAGGACTTTGGCATTGGGAGCTTTGAAATGCTGCTGGTTAACTAACCAATATTGTATATCTTCTAATATGTCATCATCACTTTTAAATTCAGGCCTAACCTTATAGAGGAACTCTTTCAACAACGGATAATCATTTACATCTTTCGTATAGTCATATATATTCTTCGGTGTACTTCTTTCACCTTTCGCCGCTTGTTCCTCTATATATTTTTTCAGGTCATCCCATTTCCCATCTT
>JAEEGL016145349.1_pt1 | contig 15273 bp, 16 predicted proteins | sample 9134231 | NCBI WGS metagenome assembly JAEEGL01 (sample SAMN16246548, study PRJNA631951) | gut metagenome | biome: gut microbiome; feature: rumen; material: fiber-attached | host: Bos | place: Iran: Karaj | collected 2018-10 | reverse complement strand
TTGGATTATAGCATGGGAGGTTTTCTTCTGAAAGGTCTTTTCCCTACCACCAGCATAGCTGGTGGTTTTTTAACGCCTTTTCGGCTACCAAAAAAAGCCGCCCAAAATCGCTTTGGGCGGCTCGCGTAATTCGCAAAACCATCGTCTTTTCTCATCCAGACTCAAAGAGCACCTCTCTTATCACTGTCGGCCCCGGAATCGCACCGGGTCGTGCCGGAAAACCGGCTCGCGGGCTGTACCGCCGGTGGGGAATCGCACCCCGCCCCAAAGACTTCGCTGTGAACTTCTGCTCTTTATCCTAGCACATCCGCGTCGCCTTTGCAAGACACATGCCAAAAAGCGGCGGTTTTTTCCCGCCGCTTCATCGTCCCGGAAATCGCGCCCCGCTTACGGCAAGGCCTTGAACTGGCTCAGCGGCCAGAAGACGAGGATGGCCTTCCCCTTGATGAGTTCATAGGGCACGAAGCCCACGTCGGCGAACCGGCTGTCCTCGGAGTTGTTGCGGTTGTCCCCCATGACGAAAATCTTCCCCTCGGGCACCGTCGCCAGCGGGTAATTGCCCCGCGTCTTGCTCAGGATATAGTCCTCGTTCAGCAGGACGGAGTTCACGTAGACCCGCCCCTCCTTGATCTCGATGGTATCGCCGGGGACGGCGATGACCCGCTTGATGAAGTCCCGGCTGGGATCCCGCGGATAGCGGAATACCAGTATCTCGCCGCGCTCCGGCGGGCGGAAGCGGTAGATGAACTTGTTGACGACGAGCCGCTCGGCGCTTTGCAGCGTCGGCCGCATGGAGGGACCCTCCACCAGGTACAGCTCGACGATGAAGGTGCGGATCAGGAAGGCCAGCACCACCGCGACCGCGATGGAAAAGACCCAGTCCTTGATCTCTTCGCCCAAAGATCCAGATTCCATAGTCAGCCTCCCGCGGGAAACCTCTCCGGCGCCTTGCCGGGAGCCTCGCCCGCAAAAACGAATAGGGACTGTCGCCAGTCCCTATTCCTTCGATTCGTATCAGCGACGCTCCTTGATACGTGCCGCTTTGCCGGTGAGGTTGCGCAGGTAATAGAGCTTGGCCCGGCGCACGATGCCCCGCCGCGTGACCTCGATTTTCTCGATGCGCGGAGAGTGAACCGGGAAAATGCGCTCAACGCCGATGCCATAGGAAACCCGGCGAACCGTGAACATTTCACGGACCCCCGTCCCCTGGCGGGCAATGACGACGCCCTCGAATACCTGGATACGCTCCCGGGTACCCTCGACGATCTTCGCGTGGACGCGGACCGTATCGCCGGGGCGGAACGCCGGAATATCCGAGCGCAGCTGCTCCTCTTCCAAAGCCTGGATGATGTTCATTTGTCTTTTCCTCCCATTCCGTGACGTTCGTGGCAGGCGCGTCTGCCTGTCCAGAGGACCGCCCGTGTTACCCGCCTATAATAGCACAAAACGGAATCCCGTGCAACCAAAAAAAACAAAAAACGGCGGATTTTTTCCCGAAGCCCGGACTTCTTCGCGTACCCCATATTGCATTTCCCGCCCGTTTTTTGATATAATGGTTTGACATGGGAAAAACGCCCGGCGCTTTTCCCGGCGCAACAAGCGCACAAGGGAGTAATTCACGTTGGATCTCATCATTCCTACCTTATCCATGGGGCTTCTCTGGTCGATCCTGGCCATCGGCGTCTATCTGACCTTCCGGGTGCTGGACATCGCTGACCTGACGGTGGAGGGGAGCTTTCCTCTTGGCGCGGCCACGGCGGCGAAGCTGCTCTCTGCCGGCAGCGACCCCCTGACCGCCATCGGCGTGGCCGGTATCGCCGGGATGCTCTCGGGCGTCGTCACCGGCTGGCTGACCACGAAGCTCCGGATTCCGGCACTGCTGGCCGGTATCCTGACGATGATCGCCCTCTACTCGGTGAACCTGCGCATCATGGGCAAAGCGAACCTGTCGCTGCTGGCCACAGACACCATCTTCACCAAGAGCGCCTTCCTGTCCGATGACCGCACCGTCGTGGTGCTCATCGTGGGACTCATCTCGGTACTGCTCGTCAGCGGCTTCTGCTATTGGTTCTTCGGTACGGAAATCGGCGCCGCCATCCGCGCCACCGGCTTCAATCCCAGCATGATCCGCGCCAACGGCGTCAACACGAACTTCACCATCATGCTGGGCCTCTTGCTCTCCAACGGCCTCGTAGCCGTCTCCGGGGCGCTGGTGGCTCAGAGCAACGGCTTCGCCGACGTAGGCATGGGCGTCGGCACCATCGTCATCGGTCTGGCCTCGGTCATCATCGGCGAGGTGCTGTTCGGTACCCGTACCTTCTGGAACTGCCTGCTCTCGGTCGTCCTGGGCTCCATCGTCTACCGGGTGGTCATCGCCCTGGTGCTGGAGATGGGAATGCCACCCAACGACCTCAAGCTGTTCACGGCAATCCTCGTGGCCATCGCCCTGTCGCTGCCGCTTCTGCAGGCCCGTTTCAAGGGGCGCCAGAGAAAGGAGGCGCCCTGATGCTTGATATCCAGCATATTGCCAAGACCTTCAATCCCGGCACCATCACCGAGAAAGTCGCCCTGGTGGACCTCTCGCTGCACCTTTCCCCGGGCGAATTCGTGACCGTCATCGGCGGCAACGGCGCCGGGAAATCGACGCTGATGAATTCCATCGCCGGGACGTTCTTCGTGGACCGCGGCACCATCTCCATCGACGGCGAGGACATCACCCGCTGGCCGGAGCACCGTCGCGCCAAATACATCGGCCGCGTCTTCCAGGACCCCATGATGGGCACCGCCGCCGGCATGATGATCGAAGAAAACCTGGCCATCGCCTCCCGCCGGGGCCGGATGCCGTCGCTGCGCTGGAGCGCCCCGAAGAGCGACCAGCAGAAGTTCCGCGACCTTCTGGCAACGCTGGGCCTTGGCCTCGAGGACCGGCTGGAATCGAAAGTCGGCCTGCTCTCCGGCGGCCAGCGGCAGGCGCTGACGCTGCTCATGGCCACCATGGCCGACCCGAAACTGCTGCTGCTCGACGAGCACACGGCAGCCCTCGACCCGAAGACGGCCGAGCAAGTGCTGCGGCTCACGAAGGACATCGTCGAAAGCCGTCACCTGACCACGCTGATGATCACCCACAACATGCGCGACGCCCTGCGCTGCGGCAACCGCCTGATCATGATGTACGACGGCCGCATCCTCATCGACGTGGCCGGCGAGGAAAAGAAGCACCTGACCGTCCCCGACCTCCTGCAGATGTTCGAAAAAGCCGCCGGCAGCACCCTGGACAGCGACAGCCTGCTGCTGAGCTGATACCCCCGACAACAAAAAAGGCCCGCCTCCGGCGGGACAGGAAAAAGCCCCGGACCGCTTTCCGCCGCCCGGGGCTTTTCCTGTTTGAACTGCTATAGGAGGTATGGGGGATTACTCAATCCTGATTTCCTTCGCCTTCACTTCTTCCGGCTTCGCCTTCGGCATATCAATCCGCAGCACGCCGTCCCTGAACTCGGCGTGGACCTTCGCCTCGTCGATGTTGTCGATGTAGAACGACCGGGACACGCTGCCCGTCGACCGCTCGCGGCGAATGTAGTTGCCGTGGTCGTCCTTCTCGTCCTTCTCGTCCGACTGCCTGGTGGAAATCGTCAGATAGCTGTTCTCGTACGAGAGAGAGATGTTCTCCTTCGGTACGCCCGGCAGGTCCGCCGTCAGCTCGTAGGCGTCGCCGTTGTCCTTCACGTCCACCCGGAAGGAGCCCGTCCCGCTCCAATTCGCGAACGGCGCCAGCGCCCCGTGGAAGAACGGCTCCCGGAAGATATCGAAAATCTGGTCGAACTCATCCTGACGTCTCGCTAAATCCTTCCTCTGTCCAAACGGTACCAATCCAAACATGATGTTCAATCTCCTTTCATTCTATGCAGGTTGTTATTGGCCGGTTCTGTAAATCGTCCCCGGAAAGCCGGGCGGCCGCTTCACCTCCGTGGGGTCCCGCCGGACTTCCTCAGTTCCTCTTTACGATTCTTATTATACATCAAAAAATCAAAAAGTCAATAGGTCAAAACAACAAAAAGTAAAATTTTTCGCGATTTTTTGCCCGGCCGCAAAAAATCCCCGACGGCGCGGGGCCGGCGGGGATTCAGGCACCAATGGAAAACCCCCGACCCAAGGGACCGGGGGCGAATAAATCAAGGTGTTTCCGGGTGATTACTGCTTCTGCTGGTACTTGCCCATGCGGACATGATGGTCAGCGCCCTCCGGCTTCTCATACATGCCGCGGCGGACATCATAACGGTAGTTCTTGTTGCCGGAGGAGCCAAACGTCGGCTCGTCAGCCGCCTGCGCCGTTCCCGTGAAGGTAATGAGGGAGCCGCCCACAACCATCGCGCCCAGAGCAAGTGCGCAAAGACCTTTCATCCACTTCTTCATGATTAGACCATCCTTTCTTCTTCTGAAATAGCGCGGTACGCGCCCGATATTCTTGCATATCTATTATACCACTTTCCGGCAAATTGAACAGGGGGCAACACAGAAAATTTTGCAAGATTCGAACAATTTTTCGCCCATCGTGCCGTCGATTTGCCCGAAACGCTTCTGTCGTGTATAATAGAGGGGAGCCGGTTGCGGCTCCCAGCCTATTCGATGGAGACGGGAGAGGATCGTGTGCTGAGATTCTGGCTGATGTATTGGGGGATGGCGATTCTGTTCACCATCGGCTCCGTGCTGATGCGTTGCTGGGAGGACGGCGGCACGCAGAACGCCGTCTGGTGGACGGGGCTCCACGCCGTGGTCTGGATATTGCTGGCCATCATCATCCTGCTGCTGGTTCACGGGCCGCTCAAGGGCCTGCTGAACAAGATGCGGCGGAAAATCGAGACGGCCGACGCAGCGGCCCGGGCGGAAAAGGCCGCCAAAGCCGGCGGCAAACAGGCTGAAAAGGCGGACAAACCATAACGGAGAAAGGACGGGATACCCATGGATTTCTCGAAAGTCAAGGAAAACCTGGAAGCGCGCGGCTACCGCGTCGCCTGTTTCCCCACGGCAGCGGAGGCCACGGAATATCTGGCCGGGGCCATCCAGAAGACGACGGTGGCCTTCGGCGGATCGCTGACCATTGACGAGATGGGCCTTTACGACCGGCTGCTGGAGACGAACAAGGTGATCTGGCACTGGCGTCTGCCGGCGGGCATGACGGCCAGCGACGCCCGGCGCGAGGCCATGACCACCACCGTCTACGTCACTTCGGTCAACGGCCTGGCGGAGACCGGCGAGGTCGTCAATATCGACGGCAGCGGCAACCGGGTGGCTTCGACCTTCTACGGCCACCAGCGCGTCTATCTCGTCGTCGGCCGCAACAAGCTGGCGCCCGATCTCCATAAGGCCATCCACCGGGCCCGGAACATCGCCGCCCCGAAGAACGCCCAGCGTCTCGGCGTCAAGACGCCCTGCGCCGCCAAGGGCGACCGCTGCTACGACTGCAACAGCCCGGCCCGCATCTGCCGGGGGCTGGAAGTGCTCTGGCGGCCGCTGACCGGCGCCGCCTTCGAGGTCGTGCTCATCGACGAGGATTTAGGCTATTGACGTCTTACGCCGATACCGGCAAATCACGGCACCCCGGGAAAACAACCGGCGCCACGGAAAAAACGGAGGGATTGCAAATGAGAGGGAAAAAATGTCTTATCCTGTTGCTGACGGGACTGCTGCTGCTGGCGACGACGACGGCGGCGCTGGCGGCCACCGCCGAGGAAAAGCGGCAGGAAACGCGGGAAAAAGTCGAAGCGACACTGGATAAGCTTTACCAGCAGCAGCCCGAAGCCGAGGCGGCGCTGGCCAACGCCGCCGGTTACGCCGTCTTCGTCAATACCGGCATCAAGGCCGGCATCTTCGGCAGTTCCCACGGGCGGGGTCTCGCTTACAGCAACGTCACCGGTGAGGAGGTCTTCATGCGGATGAAGGAATACCAGGCCGGCTTTGGCCTCGGCGTCAAGGAATACGCCTTCATCTTCGCCTTCGTCACCCAAACGGCCTGGGACGACTTCACCTCCGGCGACTGGTCCTTCGGTGGTCAGGCCGACGCGGCGGCCAGCGACGGCATGGCCGGCGGCGCTTTCGAGGGCGCGGTCCACGCCGGGGACAACATCTGGGTCTATCAGATGACGACGAAGGGCCTGGCGCTGGAACTGGCCTTCAAGGGCTCGAACTACTACCGAGACAAGGAACTCAACGGCGAGTAACCGACCACTCCCGACAGCAGGTTCCCCTAACCGGATACGCAGAGAAAAACCGGAAGGCGGCACGATACGAACGTGCTGCCTTCCGGCTTTTTCCATCTCCGTTTTCCCGTTGCCCGTCGGCGTGGCGCTCGCACTTTCGGACGTCAGAGCCGTTGTCCTCCCCGCGCCTTCAACTGCTGAAGCAGCTGTTCGTCCTCCGGACTCGCCACTGGGGCGGAAAGGATGGCCGCGCCCCAGCCGTGTCTTTCGCTGACCTCGTTCCAGGCCTCGCAGGCCGTTTGCCGCCGCGCCTTGTCCTGCCCGCGCAACCGCGTTCCGCCTTTCCCGTTCTCTCCGGCAGCCAGGAACGGGTCCGGATCTTCCTCCGGTTTATCCTCCCGCGCCAGCTTTTGGCGCCGCTCCCGCGACGCGTCCGCTGTCTTTTCCGGGCGCCGGCACGCCAGCACCGCCCCGGCGGATTCCGGCCGGCCGCCTTCGTCCTCGCCTGTGAACTTGTCCAGGAGGTCTTTCTCCTCCTCGGCTTTTCGCCGCTCCATTTCGAGATACGAGAGCCCGGTTGCTGCGGATGGTTCCTTTTCTTCGTAAGCCTTCGGCTGACGTTCCTCTTTCTCCGGCGTCGCGACGCCATAGGCATGGGCGACGGCGTCCCGCACTTCTTCCCGGAAGGAGGCGCTGCCCGTGTCGATGGCCTGGCCGCCGCGCACGGTGTCCACCATGCGGCGCATCTGGTTCACGAGCTCGTCTTCCCGGCCCGGGTCGAGCTCGTCCATCGCGCTCCGGAGCGAATCGAAATAGCCGTCCTCCGCCCCGAACTGGTCGAGGTAATTGTTCAGGCGATTGGCGAAGGCGCCAAAAGCGCCCTGTACCGTGGTCAAATTCGCCCGTGTCGTGACGGCGCCGGTCGCTTCGTCGAAGGTTTGCCAGGCGCCGCCCCTCTCCCGGCTGTAGATTTCCTCAAAAGCCTCCTCATAGGTTTCATAAGGCTTCAGGATGGTTCCGATGCTCTGGCTGATGCCATTCATCATCTCCTGCCGGAACTGCTCCTTGTGGGCGGCCAGCTCCTCCGCCGCCGTGACCGTCTCGACGATGCCGTCCCGCTCCGTCCAGGCATAATGCGCCGTCCGCAGTTCCGTCACCGGCGTATAGACGGCCGCCGGCCCGCTGTCCGACGCCGCCGGATTTTTTACTTTCTCCTGTTCCGTCTGCGTCCGCGAGCTCAGCGTCACCTCGTAGGGCGGCGCGGCGGCGCCTGTCAGGGCCCCCCGGGGCACGCCGTCCAAAGCACCCGCGATCTGGCTTTCCTCCCCCGGCGCAACTGGCGTTCCGAACTGCCGGAAATTCTCGTTCCTCTTCTGCGCCAGTGCCGCCGCGCTTTCCAACGCGCCGCGCTCCTCTTCCCGCGTCCAGTGCCCGGACATCATGACGCTCCTGCCGTTCTCTATCTTCAAGACGAATCCCTTCTTCCCCCGCTTTTGATACGCGAACCGCGAACAGGAATTCCCCTCCGCGGACAAGCCTTTTCATTGAATATATCGTGTTTATTTCCGAAAACTTAAGAATATATCGTGTTTATTTCCGAAAACTTAAGAATATATCGTGTTTTTTTCCAAAAATATAACTCCAAAAGCGGCGTCCCCCAAGGCCCCGTGCCGTCCATCCGTCGTTTCGTCTCTGCCGTCGCATGAAAACAAGGCTTCCGGAAAGCCCGGAAGCCTTGTGTCATCCCCGGAAACAGCTTCATTGGACGCGAAGCCCTGTCAGTTCTTTTTCTTCGGCTTCGTGAAGATCAGGTCATCCAGGAGATCGCTGAGCTTGTCGATTTCGAGCTTGGACAGCTGGCCGTTGGCGCCGAGGCTGTTGCCCTTCACCTTCATCTCGTCGTTGATCAGGGAAGAGAAGAGCACGACCGGCAGCCCGCGCAGTTCCGAATGATCCCGGATGAGCTTCAGCAGGCGATGCCCGTCCATCTGCGGCATCTCGATATCGGTGACCACGGCCTTGACGAAATCGGGGTCCTTTTCCGCCACCGCCCGGAGGTAGTTCCAGGTGTCCTTGCCGTTGGTGAATTCCTTCAGATTCGTATAGCCGGACTCGCGGAGCGTCTGGGCAATCAGCCCCCGGAGCAACGGCGAATCGTCGGCGATGACGATGCGTTCCCGCGCCCGCTTCAGCTTCGTGGTGTAATCCACGTTCTTGTCGACGGCGGAGAGTTTGGCGCTGATGGCCGAGCTGACCTCGGCGATGATGCTCTCGAAGTCGATCATCAGGATCATTTTCCCGCTCAGGCGCACGATGCCCAGCACCCGCTCCTGATGGCCGATTTCCGGCAGCGATTCCATGGAGTTCCAGGAAATGCGGTGAATGCGGTTCACGGAATCGACGAGGAACCCGGCGTAGAAGTTATTGATTTCCGTCACGATGATATTCTGCGGGTTGGGATTGCCCACCGTGTTCAGGCAGTTGGCCAGGCGAACGAGAGGAATGGACCGGCCGCGAAGGGTAAACAGGCCCATGACCTCGGGATGCGTCTGCGGCATGGGCGTCACGGTAAACCGTTGATTCTGGATGACCTCGCGGACTTTCGCCACGTTGATTCCGTAGTTCGTCGTCCCAATCTTAAACTCCACGAACTCAAATTCATTGGTTCCGGATTCAAGCAGTATCCCCTGCTGCTCCTCCTTGGTTTTCTTCATGACCTCCGCCCCATTCTTTCCATTTTCTATTATTTTCTATTAAATCGCGGCCTTTGTCAAGGAGGCGCGATTCGTCTTTCTCCGGATCCGCCGCCGTGAACCCATTTCCCGGAAATGAAAAAAGACCCTGGTGCCGGCCGAACGGCGGCGCCAGGGCCTCTTTTCCCCATGAAGCTTTTTTCACCCGGTTGCTGCGGGATGGCTGGCTGCGCGAAAGCAAAGGTCTTCGCCGAAAAACGCCGGTCAGCGGCGCCGGAGGGCGCGGCCGAGGCGGCGGAACAGCCAGAGAACGGCGGCCAGGAGGTTCAGCAGGAAGTTCCCCACCCGGCCGCGAACCGTCCCCGGCCGCAGCTTATTGGTCTGCCGCCGCACAGGCGGTTTCCCGCGGCGCTTCCGTCTTCTTCACGAAATCCAGTTCGCCGTCGGTTTTCTTGATGTAGATGGTATCGCCGGCGCGGAACTTCTTCGCCAGCAGCATCTCGGCGATGGGGTCCTCGACGTACTTCCGCAGGGCGCGCTTCAGCGGTCGGGCGCCGTACTTGAAGTCGGTGCCCTGCTCGATGAGCTTGCCCTTGGCCGCCGGGCTGAGCTCCAGCCGGATGCCCTTCTCCCGCAGGCGCCCCCGCAGGCCGCCCAGCAGGATATCGACGATGGCCGAGAGCTCGGGCTTGCCGAGGGAACGGAAGACCAGCGTCTCGTCGATGCGGTTCAGGAATTCCGGCTTGAAAGTCCTTCTGACCTCCTCCATCACCTGCTTTTTCGCGTGACGGTCCCGGGCGTCCAGCGTCTCCTCCTTCGTGAAGAAACCCAGCGCCGGAGCGTCGTCGCGCAGGAAGGACGCGCCCACATTGGAAGTCATGATAATTACGGTATTGCAGAAGTCCACGGTACGACCCTGGCTGTCGGTGAGCCGGCCGTCCTCCATGACCTGCAGCAGCAGGTTGAAGACGTCAGCGTTGGCCTTCTCGATCTCGTCCAGCAGGATGATGGCGTAAGGCCGCTGACGCACCGCATCGGTGAGCTGGCCGCCTTCCTCGTAACCGACGTAGCCGGGAGGCGCTCCCACCAGCCGGGAAACGGTGAATTTCTCCATGTACTCCGACATATCGAAGCGAATCAGGCTGTCCTCGCTGCCGAAGAGCGTCTCCGCCAGGGCCCGGGCCAGCTCGGTCTTGCCGACGCCGGTGGGCCCGAGGAAGAGGAAGGAACCGATGGGCCGGCGCGGATCCTTGAGCCCGGAGCGGGCCCGGCGGATGGCCTTGGAGACCGCCGCCACCGCGTCCCGTTGCCCGACGACACGCCGGGCGATAACCCGCTCCATGTTCAGCAGCCGTTCGGACTCCTTCGCCGCCAGCCGCCGCACCGGGATACCGGTCCAGAGGCCCACGACTTCCGCGACGTCCTCTTCGCCGACGATGATGGGGGTGTTCTCGCCTTCCCGCCATTCGGCCCGGGCTTTCTCCAGCTCGCTCTTGAGATTGGCTTCCTCGTCCCGGAGTTCCGCCGCCCGCTCGTACTCCTGGGCGCTGATGGCGGCCTCCTTCCGGGCCAAAAGAGCGGTCAGCCGCTGCTCCGTCTCCTTGATCTTGTCCGGCTGGGCCACGGCCTTCATGCGGACCTTCGAGGCGGCCTCGTCCATCAGGTCGATGGCCTTGTCCGGCAGGAAGCGATTGTTGATGTAGCGCTGCGACAGTTTCACCGCCGCCTCCAGGGCCTCGTCGGTTATCCGCGCGTGGTGGAACGCTTCATACTTTTCCCGCAGTCCCCGCAGGATACGGACCGCCGCCGCCGCGTCCGGTTCTTCCACCTTGACGGTCTGGAAGCGGCGGGCCAGCGCCGCGTCCTTCTCGAAGTATTTCTTGTACTCAGTCAGCGTCGTGGCCCCGATGATCTGGAGCTCGCCCCGGGAAAGGGCGGGCTTCATGATGTTGGCGGCGTCAATGGATCCCTCGGCGCCGCCCGCCCCGATGAGGGTATGCAGCTCGTCGATGAAGAGGATGACGTTCCCGTCGCGCCGGATCTCGTCGATGATGTTCTTCAGCCGCTCCTCGAACTCGCCCCGGTATTTGGTGCCGGCCACCACCGCCGCCATGGGGAGCGAGACCACGCGTTTTCCCGACAGCATGTAGGGGGCGTTGCCGCGGACGATGGCCTGGGCCAGTCCCTCGGCCACGGCGGTCTTACCGACGCCGGGTTCGCCGATGAGGATGGGGTTGTTCTTCGTGCGGCGGGCAAGGATCTGCATGACCCGCTGGATTTCCTTTTCCCGGCCGATGACGGGATCCATCTTGTCCTGAGCGGCCAGGTCGTTCAGCGAACGGCCGTAGCGGTCGAGCAGCGGCGTCCTGGAGCCTTTCTTCCCGCCGAAGCTGTTCTCTTCACCATTGTCCGCCTCGCCCAGGATTTCCTGAATCTTCGCCCGGGCCAGGTCCAGGTCCGCCCCCAGCGCAAGCAGGATATGGGCGGCGGCGTTGTCTTCCTCCCGCAGCAGGCCCAGCAGGATATGCTCGGTGCCGATGTAGCCGTGTCCGAGGTTGTGCGCTTCCTCGAAGGCCAGCTCCATCGCCCGCTTGGCGCCGGGGGTGTAGTAGGGGTTATCAGAGGCGGTGTCGTTGCCGCCGGCAACGCTCTCCGCCCGGTCACGCACCAGGTCGAGGTCAATGCCCAGACCGTCGATGGCCTGGGCGGCGACGCAGTCCTCATCGTGCAGGAGGCCCAGCAGGATATGCTCGGCGCCGATATAGCTCCGCTCCCGTTCCTGCGCCTCATATTGCGCGTATTTCAACGCTTTCACCGCGCGCGCGGTAAACCGGTTGTTCATGTAATTCCCTCCCGTCCGTGGTCCGCCAGCACGCGCCGCACCATGGCGGCCCGCTGGCGGTCGATCTCCGGCGGCGACAGGTTCTCGCTGCCGGAAAGGTTCTTGATGTATTCGGATCGGCTGGCCAGCAACAGATCGGCGCAGGCCTCCGGCGGAAGCTCGTCCAGCAGCCCCAGGTCGATGCCCAGGCGCACCTTGCTGACGAGCTCCACGATTTCTTTTTCGTCCAGTGACCGGGCGTAGCGCAGGATGCCGTAAGCCCGCCAGACCGCGTCTTCAAGCCGGTCCTTCGAGTAGAGCAGCAGTGCCTTGCGGGCCCGCCGCTCGTGGGCGATGATTTCCTTCACCGCCCCGGCCAGATTTTCCAGGATGCTGGCTTCCGTATAGCCCAGCGTCATCTGGTTCATCGCCGCGAAGAAGCTGCCCGGCGTCTCGTTGTCCTTGCTGCCGATGCCCTGCACCAGGATGCCGAGTTGCTGGGCGGTCGAAGCAACGCTGTTCATGTTGCGGGTATAGGCGAGCCCCGGCAGGTGCATGAACACCTCCGCCCGGAGGCCGGTGCCGAGGTTCGTGGGACCGGAGGTCAGGTAGCCCATCCGCTCGTCGAAGGCCATATCCAGCTTCGCCTCGATGGCGTCGTCAATTCGCGACGCCGTCTCGAAGGGCGTGGTGAGATCCAGGCCAGGGGCCATGCACTGGATGCGCAGATGATCTTCCTCATTGACCAGGATGCTGACCCGGCGGTCGGCGCTGATGTAAGCGCTGCGGTACTGGGTGCTCTCCAGCATCGACTCGCTGATCAGATCCTTTTCTTCCAGCACCCGCCGCTCCAGCTCCGTCAATCCGTCCAGTCCGACGGCGTCAAACTCCTGCCCGGCGGCGGTCTCGATGTCGCTGAAGACGCTGCTCGCCATCGACTGCACCGCGGCAAGCTGCTTCATGTCCGCCCGGTTGGGAAAGGGCAGACGGGCGAAATTGCGGGACAGGCGGACGCGGCTCATCAGCACGACGTCGCTGCTCTCCCCCGGCTGTCCGAACCAGGACAGCCGGTAATCCCGGTAAAGATCATTGACCGGCATGATCCGACGCCTCCTTCTTCTCCGCCGCGAGCTGCTGTTCCAGCGCCCGAATCTCGTCGCGGTACTGGGCCGCTTTCTCGTACTCCTCGCGCTTCACCGCCGCCGCCAGCTTCTCTTTCAGCACCGCGATCTCGTGTCGCGTCACCAGGACGCCCCCCGACCGGCGCGGAATCTTGCCGCTGTGGGTGCTGGATCCGTGGATGCGGGTCAGCAGCGGCGCCAGCTGTTCCCGGAACGTATCGTAACAGACGCCGCAGCCAATCTTGCCGCTGCGGGCAAAATCCTGGTACGTCATGCCACAGTTCGGGCAGGCCAGGCCCGGGACGGCCGTCTCCTCCTCCGCCTTCTGCCGGGGCAGGCTGCCGAAAATACCCCGCAGGAGATCGTTGACCGTGAGGTTCCCCGTCCCCGGCTGGCCGGAGAAGCCCCCGTATTTCGCCGCGCATTCCTCGCAGAGGTTCTTGTCAAAACTCCCCTCCGGGCTGACCTGGCGGATATGGATATGGGCCTCGTTCTTATGACAATCGTCGCAAAGCATCGTAATCCTCCTTTACTGCCGGAGCTCCGTCACGCGGGCAAAGCGTCCCCGCGGTCCCGAAGCCTCTCAGGACAGGCGCTCCAGCGTCAAAAGCAACGTCTTCAGGAACTTCACCCGTGGCGCGGGCTCCATGTCCTCATAGGCGGCATGGACCGCCGGCATCAGAAGCGCCGCCTCCCGGTTCGAAATCATCTGATGCTTCAGCAGGTAGCCCACCATCGACTGTACCGTCTCCAGGGGCGTGTCCTCGTCGATCTTGTCCATCATGTCCTGATAGACGAGGTTCTCCACCGGCACCTGGGCGATGCGGATGAATCCGCCCAACCCCCGCCGCGACTCCACGACAAACCCCCGGGCCGGCGTGAACCGGGTGCTCAGCACGTAGCTGATCTGCGACGGGGCGCAGGAAATCTTGTCGGCGATGTCCGTCCGGCGAAGCTCCACGTGGCCGTTTTCCTGGGCCGCCAGTTGGCGCAGGATATAGCTCTCAATCAAATCCGCGATATTGCTCATAGTATCACCTTCATAAACAGCAGATCGTTTCTCCGGAGTTTTCTGGCGCTCCGGAACGGGATTCCTGGATTGACTATTTGACTTTTGCCTATATTATATTTGACTTTTTGCTCTTTGGCAAGAAAATTTTTCCCGGCGTACGGAAAACGGGACGAAAGCGGCGCCCGTCACCTTGAAAGCGCCGCCCGGGCCGGTTATAATAAGAGTGGAACAGCAAAAACGACGGCGTCCGGCAGCCCGGGACGCGAAGGAGGGGACGCCCCTTGATCCAGGCGGTCATCGACATCGGCTCGAACACCATGCGGCTGGCGGTCTATCAGATACAGGACAACCGGGCGGTCATGGTACTGAAGAAGAAACGCATCGTGGGACTGGCCGGCTATGTGCGGGACGGCGTCATGACCGAGGCCGGCATCGACGCGGCCGGGGAAGTGCTGGAGGCGTTCCGGCATTTCCTGGACGAATTCGGCATCACGCAGGTTACCGCCTTTACCACCGCGGCCCTGCGCAACGCCGCCAACAGCCGGGTGGCGGTGGCGGAGCTGTCGCGGCGCGGCGGCTTCCCCATCCGGGTGATTTCCGGCGAGGAGGAGGCGGAGTTGGACTTCCTGGCCGCCGCCCGCGGTCTCGGCACGATACGCGGCCTTCTCGTGGACATTGGCGGCGGCAGCACGGAGCTGGTAGCCTATGAAGGCGCCGCCATCCGGGAGAAAGCAAGCCTGCCGGCGGGTTCCCTGTCGCTGCGGACGGGCATCGTTACCGGGACGCTGCCTTCGCCGGAGGAGGCGGCGCGTCTCGAAGAACTGGCCGCCGCCGCGGTGGACGCGCTGCCCGGATTCACCGGCGTATCCGCTCCTGCCATCGGCGGCATCGGCGGCACCTTCAAGGGCGGGAAGAACGTCTATAACGCTCTCTATGGTCTGCCAAAAAGCAACCTCACCATCGACGTCCGCCGCCTGCCGGATATGATCCGCCGCTTCTCGCCGGCGGCGGGGCTCTCCGAGGCGGACGCCGTGATCCTGATGCGGGCGGAGCCGGACCGCCTCCACACGTTGATTCCCGGCCTCATCCTGGCCGAAGCCATCACCCGGCGCTTCGGCGCGACGACCATCACCTACAGCGATTCCGGCGTCAGGGAGGGCTTCCTCTACCGGGAATTCCCCGCGCTGACCACCATCATAACCGCCTAGCGCCCCCCGACCGGCACAGAAAAGCCGCTCCCCCAGCCAAGGGAGCGGCTTTTGTTTTGCCGGTTAACCCGGTTCTCAAATCGTGAACTGGTTCGTGGCGTTCTGCAGCTCGGTGGCCAGGTCCGCCAGCGAATGAGACGCCGAGGCGATTTCCTGACTGGACGCCGACTGCTCCTCGGCCGCCGCCGAGATCGTCTGCGTGTTCTCCGCCGTAGCCCGGCTCA
>JAEEGL015134397.1_pt1 | contig 15273 bp, 15 predicted proteins | sample 9134231 | NCBI WGS metagenome assembly JAEEGL01 (sample SAMN16246548, study PRJNA631951) | gut metagenome | biome: gut microbiome; feature: rumen; material: fiber-attached | host: Bos | place: Iran: Karaj | collected 2018-10 | reverse complement strand
TGCTCCGCAAGCAAACGCTCTATCCAGCTGAGCTACGGGCACACACGCTTATGTTTGGTACACCTTTGACCTTTAGGGTTTCTGGTGCATTTGTGGATGTAGTTAGCATCCACCTAGAAATTAAATGAGCATCACTTGATAAGTGACATTGCCTATTATAACATATTTTTGAGATTTTGTGTGGAGTTTTGTGGAGATTTTTCTCTTTTTTGTTTTTGGATGCACGGCAAATATAGAAAAAGCATTAGAAATATTGTATGATAGAGCAAAGGAAGGTTTTTATGGATAACAACAATGTAATACAGCCCCTGCAGCCCGCGCAGCCAATTGTGTCTCAGCCTACAGGGGCGATGCAACCTACCGAGGCGGCTCAGCCTACTGGGGTGGCACAGCCTACCGAGACAAATGGTGCGGCAGGCGATGGGGCAAAAAAGAAAAAATTTTTGATTATTGGCTGCTCGGCTGGGGCGGTAATAATCATATTAATCGTGGCACTGCTGATTGTTTTGCTCTCTAAGGGTGGAGTAAAAACTGTGGTTTGCAACGCCGAGCAATCTGTTTTTGGGATTAGCGTAAAAAATGAGCTGCGCATTACTGCCGGAAATGGCGAGATTTCAAGTGCTAGCTCTGTGGTGAATGTAGACCTCACCACTCTAGGAAATACTTATAAAGCTTACGAGAGCCAGATTGTGGATTCGCTTTCGGAATCTTTTGAGGAGCAAAAAGAAAACGGCTGCGAAGTGGAACAGTCTTACGCCAAAGGCGAGTCTATGAAAATCACTTTGCGGGCAAAGAAGGGGACTGGGTGCCTGACGAGCGCCAATGTGGACACTGGAAACAAATCTGCGCAGGAGATTGCGGATGAAGTTCAAGATTTGTTGGAGTCTTCGATAAGCGGAACTTGTAAGCAAGAATAAATCGTTTGCGTTTTAAAGCCCCCGAGGAGGGGGCTTTTTGGTGGGGGGCTGACTCTGGTTGCTGGCGGTTGGTGGGTGTGGCGTTGAAAAATAGAGGCGGGCATGATAGAATTAGAAACGGAAGCGTGGCCGAGTGGTTGAAGGCGCACGACTCGAAATCGTGTGGGCTGCAAAGTCTCGGAGGTTCGAATCCTCTCGCTTCCGCCACGGCTCCAGAAGCCGTTTTTTTCGGATCCGGATCTCGCGCTTTGCGCTCGATGCGAATCCTCTCGCTTCCGCCAAGCCCTTGGGGCTATTTTTTATTCATGGTATAATCTAGAAATGTAGGCGTGGTAAATTTCGTACATTCTGAAGGAGGTGGCCGTATGGCTAAAATAGTTGTGCCTAGAAATGGTTGCTTGGCGGCAAAAAAGGCGAAAATCGTTGCCCCTTATAGCTCTGATTATTATCGTAAGTTAATCGAAGAGGCAGACGAAAGAATCAAAAAAGAGCACGCCAGAGAAGCACGCGCGTATTTACGCGCAGAAAAAACTATCGCCTTATAGCTAAAAGCTCGGGATTGATTCCCGAGCTTATTTGCTGTCTTGAAGAGACGTCTCGTTCCTGCTCTGTATGCAGAATCCCGAGCCAAAAGCTCGGGATTAGACTACTAGTAACAGACTCACACTCCTTCGGGGAAACCTCGCCAATTCCTATAAGAATAATAGAGCTTCACGCGGGATACGCAATATCCCATTTGGTACAAGGCTTTCGTCAAATGATCCTTATAAATTTTTTTCAAAGGCGACTGGATAACTTCAAATGCGACAAGATCCATCTCAATATTATATTTATGGTTCGAGATGGTTTCCGGCACGCGCTCGTAGTTTATCTGAGAGAGCACTTCCGCAATACTAGGCTTAAAAAATATGGAGCCCCAAGTAAGTAAACAGGTAAAGTCATAATCCTTGACATGGTGGAGCTCGTCATCCATGGCATCTCTTACGAACGTGGGGTTCAAGAGATATGAAAGATCGCGGAGTGCCTCAACATTGTCGTAACCTTTGATCCAACTCAACGAGTTGCTGTCTTCTCTCCTTACTAATGGCTTAATCTTTTTATATTTTGCCATCAGTGTAGAGTCTGTTAAAACTGGAATTTTTACCTCAAACACATTTACCACCTCCTTCAACTCGTGTTTGACTTTTATATTATAACATTTTATTTGAGCTTCGTCCAGATATCCATATTCACTCAGAGCCTTCGCAACGTAAAAATGGCAAGAACCTTGCCATTAAAATAGGTAGATTTGTTTTATATAGCTTTTTATCTATTACACCTTTGAAGCCTGTCTTAAAAGCTTCTGTTGCTCTTTGCAAGACCGTCTCATGGCTACACGAAAAACAACTTTCGCATTTTTGCTCATGTTTGAGCTGGCAATGTCATCAAAAGTAGGTTTATCCTTCATCAATTTGAGCTTTACTTCATCAATCATTAATATAGCTCCTTAACGTTTCTTTATTATAATTATTATTTATTATTTTGTCAATTTCTTCAATGTTTGTTTTTTCAATCCATTTATTTATTTTATTATACTCGTTTTTAACTATAATATCGACCGTAATTTTGTCACTGTTAAATTTATTAAGAATAGTTTTAAGATTTTTAATAGTGTTAAAATACGTTTCGACGAAGCCTTCTTCATCTATTGCTCTATGCTCAGTCTTTTCTCTTTCTTTGGTAAAATTCCACGCTAATTTTGGATCTTGATAGACATAGATTATTTTAGCTTTATATCCGCGGCCAATAGTCCTCTGTACGTTCTGTTCAGCATTTTTGCTACCGAAAGTCCCGTCCATTATAAAATCTATTCTTTTCTTTAAAACCAAATCAAAAGTTCTGTTCAGTATCTCGGTCGCTGCACCCCTAAATAAATCTGCTTTTCTTGGGTCATAACCCTCAATTTGGGACGCTATTTCATCCATGTCTAGTCGTACGACTTTACCATCAAGAATATATACTAGGGCTTTGCTAAATTCCGTCTTCCCAGCCCCTGGGAGCCCAGCCATAAAAATCGCCGTAGGGTTCCCGTCTGGGATTGCACCAGATTCATCAATAATTTTATTTGCAAATTCATTTTTATGCGATTTTGCCCAGTTTTTCTGTTTTTCTGTCATGCTATCTTAATTCTAGCATGTCTATTACAGCTCCGTCCAGATATTTCTACTACTGCTTTGGGGGTGTTTTTTATTCATGGTATAATAATCTAGAAATGTAGGCGTGGTAAATTTTGTACATTATGAAGGAGGTGGCCGTATGGCTAAAATAGTTGTGCCTAGAAATGGTTGCTTGGCAGCAAAATAAGATGTGTAAAAGTCCGCCTAGATGGCGGACTTTTTGATGTTTCTTAAACGAAACACTTCCTTTAAAATAAGGAAGCGGCCTACGGCGCTATCACGCCATTTTTCACGTGTTGCCGTAGGATGTTCTGCTGCCGCATGATACGGCACCTCTTTTTGGAGGTATTTTTCGAGTAGAGCGACGCAACGCTTCAGGTGAAAATCGCTCGATATTGCTACAAACGACATTTTATCTATGTCGTATTTCATAGCTCTGAGCAACCTTAATGAAAACTCCACGTTTTCTTCACTCGATGAAGCTCTCCTTTCAGTAAAAAGATCCTGCTCTTTTACCCCAAGGCTTAACGCCAGGCTGGACAGATAGTCAGCCTCTGGAGCCTCTCCCTGGTTGTAAGGGCTGACGCCACCAGAGATCAGGATTTTTTTAACCCTGCTGGCTTTGTACAGCTCAACGGCTTTTTCAACCCTCCAGCGGTCCTGCTCCGCTCCGAAAACAAAAGCAATATCCGCTGTTTCTTCTGGCAAATTATCTGGGTTCTCGTAAAATACATATTTTTCCATCCTATTAAGTATAGGTTTTGGGAAAAATTTTACGAATGTCCCGAAAATTGCCGAGTACGTCTTAAGTTTTCCCATTTTTCCACCCCCTTTTAGAGAAAACCGGTTTTAAGGTACTCCTTATATTATACCATAAAATTCAAAAAAGTAAATAGCTTATAGTAGCTCCGGATATTTTATCATGAAAAAGCCCCCGCAAAGCGAGGGCAAAACGATGAGTTAGTTGCGCCTTCGAGGCTTCAATCCTCTCATCTTGTCGACAAAGTCAACGACGATACTAAGTAGCACTGCCACCATAGCGCAAGCCAGCGCGTAAAGTCCAGCGAGTATGCCTACAACATACAAAAACACCTTCTTCATGCTAACACCCCCTTCTATCGCTTTGGCTGCATTATACCATATCTTAAGAAAAAGTTAAAGGACGCCTCAAGGGGCGCCCTTTACGGTAGTCTTTTTAAGACTTTCGAGATTTAATACAAGAGAAACGTCGCTCTCCATTGATCTTCTCGAGTTAATTGAGGTAGACCTTTCGGCCGTAAACATTGTCACGCACACCAGTGCGTAAACTACCACAAACAGAATCCTCAGACTACTAATGTGCTTTTTCATAAAATAACACCCCCGATCTATTTTGAAAGATTCTAGCTTTATTATACCATATTTTTTACCAAGATGGCTATGGTCTAATCTGTTAATGGTTTTATTTTTGAAAAAATGGTGCTAAAATCAGGGTATGAAAGAGCGCGATATATCAACTGAGGGCAAAAATAAAAAAGGTGGGTTTAAGAAGAAATCGCAAAAGCTGAAGGCGAAGTTTTTTAAATCTTACTACGGCAACCCAGTTAAAGATATGAGGCTGATTGCAATTACCGGCACTACAGGGAAGACTGTCGTAGCTCACTACGTGCATGAAATTTTGAGGGCGGCCGGAGAGCAGGTGGCGGTACTAGCATCTGACCAGCCATTCAAGATGGGGATGCTGCATAAATTTTTGAATGATGCCTGGAAGGCTGGGGCAAATTATGTGGTGGTGACGATGCCAGCAGAGAATCTAGGGGATAATACGTTTTATGGGCTGCCTGTCTATGTGGCGGCGATGACGAATTTTGTGACGGCCGGGCTAGATGATATGACGCCAGAAGAGTATCTGGAAAATGAAAAAACCTTGTTTGATATGAATCCAAAATACGTAGTACTAAATTATGACGACATAAATTCTGACGTATTTGAAAATTTTCAGGGCGAGAAGGGGACGCTCACCTATGGCCAGACCGGCACCGATGTAAAAATCTTGAATTCTAAGCTCTATCCACGTGGGACTGAGGCCACGATGTCGCTGAATTCTGAAGTGGTGACGATGGCGACCTTCGTGCCAGGAGAGACTGCTGTATCCTATATGGCTTGTGCGGCGGCAATCGCATTGGCTCTAGATGTAAAAACCGACAACATTGTTGATGGTATTGCTGAATACAACGCCTAGAGCTCTTTTAGCAAGGATTTGACGACTTTGATATCCTCAAATGGGTGGGGACCATCTGCTCTTAAGATGGTTTTTTCGTGGCCTTTGCCTAGGATCAGCACAACGTCGCCTGGTTTGGCTTTTTCTAGGGCCAATTTGATGGCTTTTTTCCTATCCATCTCTTTGAAAAGGTCTTTGCCAAGGGTTTTGCCGCCTTTTGTGGCGCCAGCAATGAAGCCTTCGGCGATTTTTTCTGGATCCTCATCACGAGAGTCATCCTCTGTGATGATGACAATGTCTGAATATCTGGCAAGAATGGCGCCACGGATCGGGCGAGTGGATGGGTCGCGACGACCAGCACCACCGTGGACTGAGATAATCCTGCCCTTGTGACCTTTGATGGAATCAAAAACCTTTTCTAGGGCGTCTGGAGCATGGGCGTAATCTACGATTACCGTGAACGGCTGGCCTTCGTCGATAATATTCATGCGGCCTTCGACCTCGGAGAGGGAGCCGATGCCCGCTGCAATCTGATTTTTTGAAAGACCTAGTTTCTCGCCTACGACTGCGGCTGCGAGGGAATTGTAAACATTAAATTCACCTGGAATTCTAGTAGTGATTTTCATATCACCAAGCAAATATTCTACACCGGAGACTGATAATTTGATATCTTTGGCGCGATTTTCGCCGTTTTTTATACCATAGGTGGTATATTCGCGGCTAAGTTTCTCGTAATATTCTGAGGCGGCGTCGTCTGCATTTAGAATGCTGAATTTGGCTTTTTTGAAAAGTTTGCCCTTGGCGGCGCGATAATTTGCAATAGTGCCGTGATAGTCTAGATGCTCATGAGTAAGGTTGGTAAAAACAGCAATTTCGACCGGGATACCCAGAGTGCGAAATTCGGCTAGAGCGTGCGAGGTGACCTCTAGGACTAGGAACTCTGCGCCGGCATTTTTGATTTCACGGATGCGCTTATTTAGGGTGAAGGCGTCGACCGTGGTCATGTGGCCAAGCTCCGGAGTGAGCTTGTCTACACCCCAAGCAACTGTAGTCATAAGTCCAGTTTTGTAGCCGGCGGATTTTAACATATTCCAAACCATGAAGCAGGTCGTAGTTTTGCCATTGGTGCCAGTAATACCAATCACGCGAAGCGAGCGCCCTGGCCAACGATTTTTGGCCCCAGCAATAATGGATTGAGCGAAGTGGTATGGGAGTACCGCTTGATTGTAGAATGGGAGTTTTTCGAGAGCTTTTTTCATATTAACGATAATGTTTTAGTGATTCGATTGGATTCTTGGCGGCGGCTTTGAGGGCTGGATAGATACCAAAGACTACACCTACGGCAAGCGTAGTGATGAAAGTAACAATAATTATCTGCCAGCTGATGAACGGGGCAAATGGAGTGGCGACGGATACAAAGAACGCAAGCGTGTAGCCTAAAATTACGCCCATGATGCCGCCTAGAGACGACAAAATAAGCGACTCCAGTATAAACTGCATCAGGATATTATATCTAGAAGCGCCCACGGCTTTTCTGATGCCGATTTCATGAGTGCGCTCTGAGACTGAGACGAGCATGATATTCATCACACCGATACCGCCCACAATGAGCGAAATCCCTGCGACAAGGGCAAGCATGCCAGAAACTATCGTAAACAGTGTAGAAGCTGGGTGGGTGATTTCGTCACCATAAGCAACGGTGAAATTGGTGTCGCCGGACTTTTCTTTGACAAGCTCTTCTCTGATTTTGCTAGAAACATCGCCAAGCACACTGGTAGAGGTGGCCTTGACATTGATTTGTTGAATTTGAGTGTGGCCGATTACTTTGTTTAGAGCCTCAATATCCATAATGATGGCATTGTCAAAATCTACGTTGTCAAAATTAATGGATTTATCATTTTTTTCAAGGACGCCCACGATAATATAATTGTTGCCATAGAAATGAAGAGTCTTGCCTACTGGATTTTGAGTGTTGAAAAGCGCGAGTGCCATCATATGGCCGACAACTACGGAGTTTTCTTTGTTTTTGTCACTTAAAAATGTGCCGTAGCGGAATAGTAGTGGCTCGATATTGATAAAATCTGGGGTAGTACCGAGAACAGTAGCGGAAGGAATAATATTGTCGCCATTTGAGACGGTATTGGTAGAAATAGCAATCGGAGCAACCGCCGTGACGTCTGGGACCTCGCTAATAACCTCAACATCTCTATAAGATAAATTGCTGCGCTCAAACGAATTTGAGGCGGTGAGCTGCTCGACAATAGAGGTGACAGAATCTTTTGTGGAGTTTGGGCGGACTACGATAAGGCCGCTACCGATATTTGAGACTTCGTCCTTGATGAGATTTTTGATACTACCAGTGAGCGACAGAATAAGAATAATGCTAGCAATACCAATCGCAATCCCCAGACAGGTGAGGAAAGAGCGCGTGCGATTTTCCTTGATGGAGGCGCGGGCGAGTTTGAGATGTGTTTTTAGTAGAAGTGACATTATTTGCTCCTCTTGCGACGTTTTTTGGATTTGGCTTCAATAGGCTTTGGTAGATTATGGTCATCTACGGTCTTGATATCGGTATCAATTTGGCCGTCAAGCATATTAATGACTCTCGTAGCATAGATGGTAAGGGCTGGGTTGTGTGTAACCATAATAATGGTATTGCCCTCCTCATGGATAGCTTTGAGCTCCTCCATCACGGTATGGGAAGCACGGGAGTCGAGGTTGCCGGTAGGCTCATCTGCGAGGATAATTTCTGGGTCAGAAACAATGGCACGAGCAATGGCAGCGCGCTGCTGCTGGCCACCAGAAAGCTGCGTTGGAAGATAATATTCTTTTTCGCTCATATGGAAGCGTTTCAAAGCTTCGGATGCGTTCTTGAGACGAATTGTGGCTGGCTGATTGATATAAACCAGTGGCAGAGCTACGTTTTCTAGGATGGTTAGATCTTCGATGAGGTTATAATTCTGGAAAATAAAACCAATTTTCTTAGCACGGAGACGAGCGGCGCGGACTGATGAAATACCAGCAACATCCTCGCCGTTTAAAAAATATTCACCCTCAGTAGCGCGATCTAAAAGGCCGATAATATTCAACAAGGTCGTCTTGCCACAACCAGATGGGCCCATAATCATAATAAATTCGCCACGTTTTACGGTGAGATTGAAATCTTTTAAAGCAAAGGATTCAGTATCCCCGTAACCGTAGCGTTTGGTAAGATTTTTTAATTCTATTATCGGTCCGTTCATATCACTATTTGGCGGAAAGGACAGGATAGGGATCCTTGCAACTTTCCTTCAAATTACCTAAAACAAAGCAAGCTTTGTTTTAGCTATTTTGGCGGAAAGGACAGGATTCGAACCTGCGGTACGGTTGCCCGCACACACGCTTTCCAAGCGTGCGCCTTCAACCACTCGGCCACCTTTCCGTCTTTTTCATTATATCACATTCGGCTGAGAACTACGAGGTTTTCGATATGTGGGGTTCTAGGGAAGAAATTGAAGGTTTTGATTTCTATAATTTTATAAGCCGACAAAAGTTTTTTGACATCGCGAGCCTGAGTGGCAGGGTTGCACGAGAGATAAACGATGGTTTCTGGGGTAACTTCGAGGAGTTTTTCGATTAATTTTCCGTCGCAGCCAGCGCGAGGGGGGTCCAAAATCACCGTTTGGTCGGGTGCGATATAATCCGTGACTTCCTCGGATTTAGCAAGAACTGCTTGAGGGGATTTTTCTCGGGGCGCGTCCGAAACCCCATCGGTGCAGTTTCTTGCCAGCTCCGCGAAGGCGGATTTGTCGCACTCGACGAGGGTGAGGGATTTGTCGCTGGCGACTGAGAGGCCGATAGTGCCGACGCCAGCGTAGAGGTCTAATACTTTTTCAGTTTTGATGTGCTTTTTGATTTCTTTTAGGGCCATTTCGTAGACTGGGAGATTAATTTGGAAAAATCCGTTTGGAGAATAAGAATATTCGTGGCCGAGAATCGTATCGGTAAGATTTCTGAAGACTGGGTGAGGTTTGCCATTTTCAAAAAGTCCACCTGAGACTTCGCCTTTTTGGTTGCAACGAAGAAGAATGGATTGGTACTTGCGGGCCTCTTCGTGGCGAGCGTTTAAATCATCTACGATTCTCTTAGCGGCAGCAAAAATTTCGGGGCGCTCGATTGAGGAGCCTTCGATTGGGATTTTCTTATGAGAACCGCGGGCGTGAAAAGCGAGTGAAATTTTGCCAGTTTCATTATCCCAATAGAGTGCGTACTCCATTTTGTTGCGGTAAAAATAATCTCGGCCATCGGTGAAAATTTCTGGGGTATCAATATCAATGTTGTGCTCGCGGAAAATTTCAACTATTAAAGCTTGCTTGAGCTCTAATTCATAATCAAAATCCATGATTTGCCAAGGGGAAGTGGAGAGATAGCATTGATCGGTGGGGTTAACACGGCGCGAGGAAGGCGTCTTGATTTTAGTGGCGATGCCTTCTTCAAAACTAGATTTCTTTTTGGTAGTGATATATTCTTCTATTTCTTCTCCAGGGAGAGCATTCCACAAAAAGATCTTTTTACCATCATCTCTAGTTGCAAGGGCCTCGCCGCCCGGAATTATTTTTTCTGTCTTTAACATACTTTATATTATATCAAAAATATGTTATAATTTATATATGTCTACAGCAGAGACTTTGCTTGAAAATGAAAGGTCAGCACTTACACATAATCAGATTGTTTCTCGTGTTTCTGGAAAAAATGTTAATTTGGAAAAGAAATCTGGGGTAGGTGTTATAGTTGCAGTGGCTGCGACGATTGGAGTTGCTGGTCTGTTTTTCATGTCTAGCAATGCTTTACCAATATCAGCTAGTGAGCGCTTAATTGAGGAGACTGATATACAATACGCGGATGCTGTAGAAAGTAAGCTGATTGTTTTTCAACGAGCACTAATTAATGGCGAATTACCCGACGACACCACCGAAAACCTCTTGCGAAAGGGTGTAGAAGTGGGTTATGTAGAGAATGGGGAATTTATTGTTAATAATAAACCCAAAAGGAGTTTAGCTCTTAGACTTGATAATAAAATTATAGAGGCGAAAGATTTTACAAACGAAGTGCTTATTAACACCGCCCTCTATGAGGCAGTTAATGCTGCCACTTACTCACGCGCAGCTTACTACTATGATGAGTCTGCCAGGGAAGTTTTTAGACAGATTGGTACTTCACGCAATAATTACACCTCTGAAAAAGATTTTGAAAGCACCACCAACGCATTATTGGGCGAAGGTAGCCGTATAAGTGTAAACGGTGTAGAAAAAGTTGAAAAAACCCGTACCAATGAAAATGGGGAAACCGAGACTTATTATGAATTTGAAGAAACCGGTGGCACTACAACTAGTAGTAGTGATGGGTTTATTGCTGGCGTGGCTAGTAAAAGCACTGGGGCATCCACTATTGATGCTACAATGAATGCTGCGAATACCCTCAACATCGCTGATACTATCTCTGAAGAGCAGCGTTCGAAAAAACTTTTTCTTTCCTTTATGGAAAACATCAGTATGATAAAAACTGGAGCAGGAAATGACGCAAAAGTAAGCGATGTGATGGAATATCTTTTCAAAAACACAGAGTCACAAGTGGTCAATATAGAAACCGGCGAAGTGATTTCTGTTTCTGGAAGTATGGTAGAGTCTCCAAGCTTATACGCAATACTTTCTGGCACCCCGGTTGATGCCACCCAAACCAAAAACTATTCCTCCGATAAAATTCTAAATTTAACCCAAAACTTGACGGGCGGCAATATCACCAATAATAATATACGAGGCGCGGTAACATCTACGGACACAAGAGTAAGAGGCTCGATTGGTAGATTCATTAATAATGATGGTAAAACAGCGGCTGATTCTAGCTATCTAAATGCCGCCTCACCTATCATCAACTCTTCACTCGTAAATAACTCCTTCAGTACGATGACTGGTGTTAGTGGTGGGGAACTCTTGGTAAAGGGAGCTATAGGTGTAGGAAGAGATTTAGCAAAGGCTAGTGGGGCAACCGCTGGCAGTAATGAAGCGGTAAAATCTTATGCAAAATTAACTTCTACTATTTTAGCATTAGATGCTAAAGTGGATAGAATGAGTCGTAGCCCTTTTGATATTACTTCTAGAAATACCTTTCTTGGATCAATTGTCCACGATTTGGCTTTTGCTATAAAACCAAGCTTTTCATTACTTACTCAGTTTGGAAATATAACCCGAGTCTTTGGTAGTGCAATTGCAAAAATACTACCAAATACTCACGCTGATGATAGCTCGGAGCGCTTCCTGGCAAATTTTGGTACTAATTGTGAAACACTTAACTCTATTGGGGCGGCTGGCTCCACTACGTGTAGCGAAATTGCTACTTTCGATACTTCGACCTTAAAAGATCCTTTTAGTGACCCTGGATTTAATAAATTCGTAGAGGAAAACACCACACTTGACGGAGCCGGGAATCGCATAATCAACCCTGGTTCTGATTTGGCCAACTTCATAAATTACAACAGCCGCCTTACACCTACCGGTGTAACTGACGGTGGAATTTTACAATCCCTCAAAGGTGGTTCTAGCTCGATTTCTTTTATATCTAATATATTATCCATGGTTCAAGACTCCCTCGACACAACCGATTCGATGAAAAAAATAGCTACCGGTGAAGCGTTTGTAAATTCATCTTCCAACCCAGATTGGGAAGTTTATAAATATGCCCAGAGATATGTTTCACTCGCACGCGCAACAGCTTCATTAAAACAATTTACAAATGATAAAACCGCCTACACAAACATTAAATTCTTTGAGGGTAATGAAAACCCAGTAATTGCGTTTATAAAATCACAAAATAGTGTCGCAAATAATTAATTATCATCCACAGCTTCCACACTAGTGATAATAACTTGGTGATTTTTAAAGTTATCAATTAAACATTTCCGGCGAGCATTATCTAGCTCTGAGAAAACATCATCCAGTAAGATGATTGGTTTTTCATGAAGTTCGTCTATCATAATTTCAGCTTCGGTAAATTTGAGAGCTAAAATAATCGAACGGGTTTCGCCTCTAGAAGCAGAACCATCAGCCTCGTGATTATTAAAAATAAACCTAAAATCGTCTCGATGAATACCAAAACTCGTATACCCCAAATAAGAATCTTTTTGAATGTTTTGTTCTAATATTTTGAGGTAATTATCTTCTGAGATATCGGTTATTTCGGATTGGTATTTTAAAAAGACATCATCTTGGTTCTCAGCTATAGAGTGGTAGATTTTATTTAATTTCTCATTAATTTGTTTGGTAAAATTTTGGCGAGACTTATATATATTAGTTCCATATTTTGCAAGAAGTAAATTCCAAGAAAATAATGAGGAAATATTTAGATTGTCGTTTTTTAATAATTCATTTCTTTGTTTAAGTGCTTTTTCATATCTAGAGAGTGTACTTTGATAATCTTCACTTAATTCTGAAAATAAATTATCAAAATAATCTCGATGCCTCGATGGGGAACCACTAATCAGATTTAAATCAGATGGAAGGAAGAGGATAATTGGGTGTTTATATTTTTTGGTGAGACGGCGGGATTTTTTATCCGCAATATTAAAGGTTTTATTTTTACCATCAAAACTTGCTATTATTTTTTCACCATTTAAATATTCCAACTCTATATAATAAAAATCTTCATCACGTTTTAAAATTTCTGAATCAGTAGCACGAAAACTCTTACCCCTAGTTAAAATATAAATTGCTTCCAGTATTGAAGTTTTACCACAGCCATTTTCCCCCAAGATAAGGGTGGTGTCTTGATTTAATTCTAGGTGGTGACTTTCGTGGTTACGAAAATTTTTTAGTGTAATTGATTTTATAATCATGAGTTTAGTGGCATTATGATGTGAGTATATTCATCACTACCTTTATTTCTTAAAACAATAGGTGTAATTCGGCTAGAAAATTCTATATCAACATCTTTATCATCTATCACATTTAAAGCATCTAGAAGGAACCGGGAATTGAGATTAATTTTACCATCATCACTCACCTCTGTTTCAATAATTGAATCATTCTCACCAAGCTCACTCGCTATAGAGCGAACCGAGAAATTATTTGGCTTCTTGGCCTCACAAACAATTGAACCACTAGCACTACGGCGAGCAAAGAGTGCAGCGAGCTTCACTACACGGGTCAATTCTTCACGGTCTGTAGTGAGTTTAATATTGTTATCGTCAGGAATTAATCTACGATAGTCTGGATAAGAAGCGTCTATTAATTTGGAAATAATTTCAACTTCACCAAGACGGAAACGAACCAAATCTTCATTAAACGATATTTCAACCTCCTCCATTTCATCATTTATCGCCGAAAGTACCTCACGGAGTGTACTGGATGGCACAATAACAGCAATTTCACTCTGGACATTCTTAATAAGTTTTTTCTCAGCTAAACGATACCCATCCGTGGAGGCAACTCTCAGAGTCTTATCGTGTGTATTAAAATATACACCAGTAAGTGCTGGACGAGTGAGATCGTTGGAACTCGCTACAATTACTTGATTTATACCGTTTTTAAATTCATCAACACCCATTTTAAATACGACAGCGGTTTTTTCATTAATCTCTGGTAACTCTGGAAAATCATCAGCTAGGGAACCATTTATAGTAGATGAATATTTACCGGCAGAAATCGTAATTTTGGTATCTTTTGCTGTTAATTTAATTTTTTCACCTTTTGGTAGAGTAGAAACAAATTCGGCGAGAAGCTTGGCTGGAATCGTGATTACACCATCTTTGGAATTAGATACAGGGAGAAAATCCACTATAGCCATATCTAGATTAGTGGTGATTAGTGATACTTTTTTATTATCGACTCTAATAAGGACATTATTTAATACTGGTAGTGTGACTTTACCCACGGCGATACGGCTAACACTATTTAAGGCTTTGGCGAGTTTTTCTTGTGTTACTTCTAGTTCCATTTTTGATCCTTTCTTTTATTAATTTATATAGTTGTTGTTATAGTAGGGGTTGTGGAATTGTGGAATTAATTGATATTTATAGGTGTAAAATAGTTGTGGAATTCTTTGTGAATAATGTTTTAAAACATTGTGGAATAGTAGAAGAAATGCACAATATTTTTTAAAAGAGATATTTTTTGCAAAAGTTTTACTAGGATTTTTCACATAGTTTTTCGCATAGTATTGCACAAGGTTTTGCACATTATATTGATAATTAGCCATAAATCTTCTCCTTGATTTCATCGATTTGGCTACGAAGGGCGAAATCTAATTTGAGGTCTGATTTGATTTTTTTGATGCCATGCATGACGGTGGTGTGATCTTTGACACCAACTTCGCTTGCGATTTTGGTGGTACTCATCGATAATTCTTCGGAAAGAAGGAACATTGCGATTTGGCGAGCGGTTTTGATGTTGGAGATACGGGATTTACCACACATCTCTTTGGTGGAAATATTATAGTATTTGGCGACTTTGTCGAGAATTTGTCTACTAGATGTAGGGCGAAGTTTGGAGGTTTTGGACACACTCACGGAGCCGTTTTTAATAAGCTCTAATGGTGTAAGACCACGAACATCGGACATTAGGAGGATAGTAGAGAACTCACCTTCTAGATCACGAATATTAGTATTTACATTTTCTGCTATATATTCAATGGCTTCATCTTCTATTTCGGCACCAATAAGCTCGGCTTTTGAGCGGAGGATTGCGCATTTATCTTCAAATTTTGGAAGCTGGATGTCAAAAGCTCCAGCCCAAGTGAGACGATTGGCGAGACGCTCATCTACGGATTCGATTTGGTTTGGTAGACGATCTGAGGTGACGATGATTTGTTTGTTGAGTTGGTGTAGGTGGTTGAATATATTAAAGAATTCTTCCTGGCTCTTTTCTTTGCCAACAATAAACTGAAAATCATCAATAATAAGACAATCTAATTCTTGGAATTTTTGGCTAAATTCTTTACCTTTACCACTACGGACCGCGTCAATGAAGTC
>JAEEGL014320468.1_pt1 | contig 15273 bp, 14 predicted proteins | sample 9134231 | NCBI WGS metagenome assembly JAEEGL01 (sample SAMN16246548, study PRJNA631951) | gut metagenome | biome: gut microbiome; feature: rumen; material: fiber-attached | host: Bos | place: Iran: Karaj | collected 2018-10 | reverse complement strand
TCAGCAGCACTCTCGAACACAAGGTCTGACTGTTTCACACAATCAGCCAGCATCGAGTAGTCTGCCGGTACCAGATGACTATAAATACTATCGGCTTTCACCGTTTTTCCTGCCTTCAAGGCAGCCTTCTTTGACTTCTCAATATCACGGCTCACCATATACACCTTGGCATTGCCGAAAGAAGCAAAGATAGCAGAGACGTTGGTACCCATAGTACCATTGGATCCTACGATTGTTACTGTTTTTATTTCCATACGCAATCCTTAATAAATTAGGGTTGTGATTATTTTTATTATGCTACATCAAAATCAATCAACTCAAAAAGAATGTTGTCCTTTGTTACTTCAGGTAGTGAGCCATCTGTCAAATCACGGAAGATAAGGTTGAATGGTGAGTGTTCAATGAACTTGGGAATGCCACAATAACACACCTTCTTCAAATCAGCTCCAAATCCTATATAGAGGTTGAAAGGTCTGCCATGAAGCTTGGGTAATGAAACAAACCCTTCTTTATCGTGATAAACCAATTTCTTGAATCCTGGTTTGATGGGGCTAACTATCATATCACCATTCTTATAATACTCCATGGATGGATTCTTAAGTCGCCAGTCCATAATTTGCTTATCCCAATAGCGGGTAAAAGTGTAATCCTTTTGGGGATAGATATTTGTTCCCACTCCTATCTTGAAGGTCAGCGGCCCTATCAGTTTAAACTTCAAGTGCTTTAAAAAACCATGTGTACTTTGCGCATTGGCCACACCTACCACGAACTTATAACCATTCTCTGCCGCATATTGGTATGTACGCTCAGCAAGAATGGTAAACAAACGCTTCCCTCTATGTTCAGGATGTGTAGCCGTATTGAGTGACAGTACACCTAATGTCTTCTTACCCTCTATATTCATATAGACGGGCATTGTTACATAGTGCGCAGCCAACACATCTCCCATATAAGCGTTGAAACCCACTATGGGGCCAACAGGGTTATCAGCATATTGCCATTTCAGGTATTCTAAGCTAAATTTCTCAGAATGCCCCACAAATGCCAGTTGCATTAACTGTAGTATTTCATATAGTGACTCATCGTCAACGGCTACTTTTTCAATACGGTACTCTTCCATAGAAATCAATTCTTTCTATATTTTTTATCCTGTATGTCCGTAATAAAACGGATATATTCTTCAGCTTTCTTTTTCCAAGAGAAGTCCTCTATCACCTTTTCACGATTGGCTGTTCCTTGGCTCTCATAGTCTGCATAATGCTGATAAAGGTCATTCAAAACACGGGTGATATCTTCTGCTTTTTCCTTTTCGACCCAAATACCACTATCACCAAGAGCCTCCTTGTTAGCCTGAATATTAGATGCAATACATACCTTACCAAAACTCATACCTTCCAGAAGGGATATGGGAAGACCTTCCAAAGTAGATGGCAGGCAATAAACCCAGGAGTTTCTGAAAGCAGCATCTTTGTCAGCACCGAATATGGCACCTGTGAATATCACATTCGGACAATCCTTAGCCAAACTTTTCAGGTAATCAACATAATTGGGCTCTTGCGGATTATCTCCACATAATACCAACTGTTTGTTACCATATTTGCTGGCGATGAATCCTTTTATTAGATAATCCGGATTCTTGTCCTGAACCAAACGTCCCATAAATAGGACATAATTATTGGGGATAATCCCGAAGCGCTCCAGAAGGTCGCTTTCTTTCGGTTCTCCTGGTGGATTAACAGCACCTGTAATTGTTCTGCAATTCTTGCCATATTCTGACTTAAAGAAATCTGTTTGTTCCTGAGAACACATTGTAAGGTTACAATTCCAATAAGCTGTGATGCGTTCCATAAACTTCATGACCTTCTGCTGTTTTGGAGAATACTTTGTTCTTCTCCATTCCAACCCATGACCTTCCATAAGCGACACACGCCCAAAGAACCACGGCAATCTTGCAGAGATAAGAGAAGGGCCCCAGCCGTTGTAATGGAACACCTTTACCCCTTTTTCTTTGAACAACGCATTACACGTCGCTTTAAAGCCAAGGATTATCTTGGCCAGTGCAGCACTTTTACATGTTTTTTGGTGTACAACCTTTATACCATCTACTATTTCCACATAGTTCTTGTTGCTTTCGCAATAGTAAATCGGTTCATGTCCCATCTTGGCCAGTTCTGCGCCAAGGTAATGCATGAAGGTTGCTATCCCGTCAGGATGGTGAAATGTACGTCCACCAATAAGTGCTATTTTCATTTCTCTGTTTTTCGGTGATACAAGATGTTTATTAATCCTTTTCACATTCCATACACTGGTTAGGATTATTCAAACCGACACCCTGTGTGTCATTGTTACCTACATGATAGAATGGAATGTGCTCGGTATCTACACGTCCACCTCTCATGACAGCAAGTTTATTTTTAATTACCCAAGGAATCACCTGTTTCTTATATTTATGCATTACAGGGCTTACCGTACCTATCATCCAGCAATTTTTTGGACAATGAGCGACGCCTTCTCGCACCTTCTTTGCCTGCTCACTATTCCATATTTCCTCAAACGACTGCTCGTTCAAGTTACCCATCTTGTCAAACCATTTATCCTCTTCCATACCATTGCAAGGCAGGATATTTCCATAAGGATCAAGGAAGAAGTTCTCATTACCTGCTTCGCATGGAAGGATTCGGCGACCACCCTGGATATAATTGATGAGTCCCATGTTGAAGAATGCACGGAACCAACTCTTGGGACTATTCTCCTTCATCAGTCGCTGACACAGCTCGTCAAAGTTTCCAACAACCTCATCCTTATTCGTAATCACGTTGTCATACTTGTGGAAATAGAATGAGTTGTGGAAGGCTGCCGTAGCAAACTGCATCTTCAGATTGCGATTCAGTTCATAGAGCTGGAGCATATCAGGTGAGTTGTGGTTTGATACAGTGATACCAAACCCCACGTCTTTTATACCCATACGACGCAGTTCAAGAAGAGTGCTAAGACCCTTATCGAAACCACCCTGACGTCCACGAAGTTCGTCATTCTTGCAAGACAACCCCTCAGTGGAGATCCTGATGCCCAGCTGAGGGTATTTCTTGAATTTCTCGAAAAGCTTAATGACCCTGTCATTGAAATAGCCGCTAGAAGCAAACACAACTCGGTCTGCCTTCTTTAGCAATATCTTGACAATATCCTCTATATCTTCTCTTATAAACGGCTCTCCGCCTGTGATGTTAACGCCATCAAGGTGAGGAAGTTTTTCAAGAAGTTCTGGTTTAAACTCTTCACTTACTTTCGTGGGATTATCCCAAATGTTACACATCTTGCATCGCATCGGACAGCGATAAGTTGTAATAATTGCTGCATCCATAATTGTTATTTATTTATAATTTCACTATATATACTTTTTAATTTTTCAGCTACAGCTGCCATACCATATCCTTTAGAGAGGAACTTGTCACGGCCCTCAAAAGGCTCTTCACTTCGCAATACTTTATCACAGCATTCTGCTAGTTCTGCAGCTTCAAAACTTTTTGTAACGTATGCGCCAGCTATATCACCAATCATTTCAGGCACATTACCAACAGGTGTGGATACCACAGGTGTATTACAACACATACATTCCTTTACGGAGTTGGGGGAACCTTCAAAATCACTACTTATCATGTGCAAATTAGCCGCATTCAGATAGATTGGAACAAGGGGTCTGTCAACATTACGCATAACAACCGCTTCCGCATTCCAACCATATTTACTATTCAAAATGTTGATAACCTCATCAAAACGATCTCTTCGTTTCTGTGTGCGCACACCTTTATTTGAGTCCATATAAATAATATACTGCTTGCTCTTATCCCAACCCAATTTCTCACGACATTCCATCATCTCCATAGGATAGAAAAAATCTTGATTACAACCATTGGGAAGATACACAAACTTTTTCTTCTCAAGATATGTCGAAGGATTCTTGATGATAAATTTCTTGAACCTTAAACAATTGAACACTTTGAAAGCTTTATCACCCCACTCGTTAGTAGGGTCGTTCTGATAAGAAAGCACACATTTTTTGAATATCGGCACTCCTGTCATTGTCAACAAGACAGCACTCAGTGCATGGTGACAATGGATGATGTCATAGCCGCCAAACATCCCTTTCCACCATATCTTTGGCAGATAGGTAATATACTTACGGAATCCTTTGTTCTGTCCGTCGCAATTCATCACTTCGCACTCCACGCCAATCTTCTGTAGCGATTCCACCTGTTCTTTAACAAATATCCCGAATATCGGCCATTCTGGAGTCGGGTAATTGGGTGTTACATGTAATATTTTCATTTTCTTGCGTATTTCTTTTCCGATATAATAATCTTTCTTTCTACTTTTCTACCCCTATTATCACAAACTTCGTTGAGTAATTTATTGACAAGCCATAGTAGCCATTCACCACGATGGAAGTAGAATCATTTTATGCATGTCCGCAGTTTTTATCATCTCCTTGAGAAGACGAGACATGTACTGGCAGGACTACACAAAATAAATAATAGATTGAATAAATTGCATATAAAAGAATAATCACGAAGTTCTTTTAGGCAGCGTCATCCACTGTCCAAACTGCTCATCCCATTCCTCTGGTTCAAAAGGAACAAAACCACTGAAATGGAATAACGTAATTTCTCCAAACAGAACCTCATCTCCTATTTCATAAAAATCGACTCTGGCATGAGGTAACCCTTTGGAAAGTTTACCAGCCAACTGTTTCATCTCTTCAAAGTGAACGGGCTTAGTGGGCTTTTGCTTTGCATGGTCATGTCCCTGGCGGAATGGAAGATAGTTGTAATCTGCATCGAAAAAGTCAAACTTAACCTCCTCACCCTTCACTTGACGTTCTGTTGCAACAAACATCGCCTTCACCTCTCCGTCATAACAGAAGAACTTATAGTCTGGCAAATCGTTCTTTTTAGGTTCAGGGCTAATGAATTTTTCTGCAATAATTCTTTTTGGGACATTCTTATAAGGCCACTCACGCCATACTTTGAAATAGTCCTGCTTTAAGCCATGATTAAGTTTCTTTATGGCGGCTACTTTGTCAAGTTTCGACTTGTCCTTACATATCACTAAGCCACCACTGTCATGCGTACATTTTAAAACGAACTGATCGGGCAAAGAGTTCCAGTCGATATCCTCTGGCTTGTCCCATACCCCTAGTGTCGGAATGATATACTCTTCACCAATAATTCCAGCCACATACTCTTTGGCGGCATATTTATCCACCATCTTTACATACTCCGGCCTGCGGTCGTATAGTTTCAGCCATTGTAATTTTTCACTAAATGTCTTGGGATCCTTCAGGTCCAGTTTCTTTCCCATTAGGATCCTAAACATCACCATCAGATACGGCTCATCAGGTACCGCTTTTCCTACCCTTCTCCATGCGCCAGCCAGTAACAATCGCGGCTTATTTAATAAATAATATAAAAATTTTTTCATGAATTAATGAAATTAGTATGTAATAAAGTTATTAAGACTTGGTGATAGCTACATCAAATACATTGATGCTTAATTAATTTATAAAAATGTATAAAGATGTCTTTGGGCATCTTACGAGAAAAAGCTATTCTTATAAGATTCCTTCTTGCAATCCGCCGAATTTTTATCCATTCAGACGGTTTCCCAAACTTAACTATTATTGTATCTAATAAAAAACATATTATATCTTCAAAGAGTTTTGAAGCATTTAGTAAAAACCAAATCAGGATGTTATTATCAGAATAAAACATTATCAATCCTCTTCGCCCGGCTGGGGCTGTTGCTGTTTTTATAAGCGATAAGGATTTACCACTCATCCCTTCGTAATGAATTATCTCTGCATCGGAATTTACCCAGCATTCATAACCCATTTTATTTAACTTAGTTGAAACTGCAATATCTTCAGGAGTAAAAAAATAATTCTCATCAAACCATCCAATAGACTTGAAAATTTCTGTTTTTATCAAAAATGCAGCACCAATCACATTATAAGATTTAAAAACTCCCTCTTTGTCAACAAATGGACTCTTTTTACCAGATCTATTCGTTAAAAAAGTTTTCCAATTATACTCAGGTCTTCCACAACATTGAACACTACCATCAGCTCGTACTAATTTTGGAGAAACAATGGCTGCATTTTTAGGCAACTTTTTGAAGGTTTCCACCATTTTGTCGATTGCTGGCATCCTCAACTCTGTATCGTCATTTAAAATGAAGCAATACTTTCCTTTTGCCATTCTCAGTGCCAAATTGTTGTTCTCCGAAAACCCCCTTATTTCATTACTCTCAATGAAATGTACCCACGGAAACTCCTGTCTTATGGCATTTAATTTGTCTTCTGAGAACAAGTATGCAACAACGAAGACCTCGTAAGAAACGCTCGTATAATTTTTTATACTTCCTAAACAAACTCTCAAGTTTTCCGGTTTGTTCATACATATAATTACGATACTTACATCTATATTCATATTATGCTTCATGACAACATATTTCTATTCTTTAATTAAAAAATCAACGATCTTTTTCTCCTACAATCCATCTAATATTTGCCATGCATATCATTCTATCTATGACAGGCAGCAGTATTAAACAAGCAAGGCACATGATTAAATACAATTCTTGTGGAGATGCTGAAACATACGTCTGTACTTGTTTTAATATTATCCAATGACAGAGATAATAGATCATCGAATGTCGTCCCAAATAGGATAATGGACGTAAAGAAATATTACAACGTGATAAATTGTTAATTGCTATAATCGCAAATACGCCTCCGATAACTGCCCCTAAATACGTTCCAAGGTTACACAAGTTCGCTCTTACATCAATGTTTGATGGATGGAAAAGATATAATAAAAAATATAAAGATATTGAAATTAGAAAAATGCTCTGTTTGAACTGTATTTGTTTAAGATAATACCCCAATCCATAAAAAAATAAACCAAGACATATATTACCGAAATATGGAGGTTTTGTTACTCCAATCAAAGCGAGCAAAAATGCAACGACAACAGCTATGCCTATACACGCTTTCCCCATATTTATAATTTCAAAATAATTAAAGACAATCCTCACACAAAAAAGAGACAATAGAAACCATATGGGCATATTTGAAAATACTCCCCCCATTACTATAAACTGATATACAGAGCCTATATATAAATCTATTAGGCTTTCATTTTTGTACAACGTTATAATTGTTCCGCTGATTATTCCTATAAAAGAAAAAATAGCATATGGCACTAATAATCTTTTTATTGACGCATTGGCAAGTGTCTTAAAATCTAACACCTTGTGATACATACCGCTCTTATAGAAAAACCACATCATAAAGAAAGGCAAGAATGGTACATATCTACTTGGTATAAGATCAAAATTCGAAAGTTTTTGAATGTGCAGAAATATCATCCATAGAATCATAAAGCCTGCAACGGTGTCAATGTATTCATCTCTACTATTTTTCATATGTTTTTATCATTACTGTTTTGCCAGATTTGTTAAGAATATAACATAAAAGCACTAAATATATAAGCAAAAAGTTACCTGCTTCATTTCTGTAGTCAAGGAAAAAGACTCCTTTACAAACGACAGAAGCCAAGACTATAGATAATATTATACGAGAAGAACTAATAAAAAATTCATTGTGTCGTCTTATTCTCAATAACAGATAAACAGTTATGGCAATTATCAAGGGGAGCAGCCATCCAAAATTAAGATATAAATCTCCAGCCAATGCGTGAAAAATGTATACAGGATTGGGATAACCAAGTTTATCTGACACGTAAGAATTATAAACAAAGTCTTGATTATGGCCATTATCATAATCAAAACCTAATAATCGCCTAAACAAAGGAAATTGTATGTAGCCCCAAAAGGGTGTTTTCAAATCATTATATGCTAATGCCATCGCATTAAGATTAGCTTGGCCTGAATATTGTAAAAAAACAAAATGTTGCGTATTTCCGATGTTACCAAATCTCGCAAGACTAATTGTTACGGTAAGACCGTAAAAAAACACTAAAACGACCAAAGAGGTTGCAATTATCTTTTTTCTTACCGCTCTACTTATTTGTTTATAAAATAAAACAAAAACCACTAAGAGTTCTATTATTGTCCATATCATCATGGCTCTTGATACAACGGAAAAAATTATATTAATTTTCCAAAGTGCATATATAAACAATGCATACTTGTCCCAATTCGTCATTTTTCTATTAACAAGTAACCTGATGACGATTAGACATAGAAGCAAAATATTAGTAGCCCCAAAAAAACGTTGTAGAATAGATATCAGAAATATGTTTGAGGTTGAAAGATCTCTAGAAATATCTCTTAAATACCCTAAATCTCCAAAGGTATAAAAACGATAGATAGAAGTAGGGAATTCTACTGCTAGAATTATTGTAAGGATTATACTTATCCATTTTTGTAAATTATATATTATATTATCGTTATAATGGGTTAAGTGGGTGATTTTTTTTAAAGAGGAATTTGCCAAACATAATATAAAAAGAGCATTTATCGTGAACATATACAAACATGCTTCCATGTGGCAAGTTGCTTTGCCTGAAAATGTCTCGGCATACAATGGGAAGTTATACAGCAAGTAAGTACAAATGCCTCCTATACCATAAAATAAGGAAGCTAAAGTCGCCAAATTTTTAAAGCCATATTTTATAATACAATAAATAGCAAGTGCTATATATAATAGCATATTTGTTACGATGACATAATTTTCTGAAAGATTTAATATGCTCATACTATATTACTACAAAAAATTTTATTAATGATGGTTTTCAAAATGCAATTTTTAAAAATCACGTAGCGGCCAATTCCATTAGCTTTACAAAATTCGATTATGTATTTATAATGACGAGGAGAATTTTTTTGGGATTGTATGATCAAGGAATAAAAAGGAAGTAAAGGTATGCCATTCTTGTCCATGAATTCCTGTATTCTATATGTTACCTTGACACGAGCTTCCCATTTTTCATCACTATCATAATAGTTATTGCTTAAACTTCCATGACGTTCTGTAACGCACAACAAAGCGACATCGCAAATTCTTATTTTTTTTGCATAAAATCCAGTTAGAATACTAAATGCATAATCATTTGCACAAATTGTCTCATCAAATTTAATATTGTTATCTTGAATTAACGACTTTCTTATCATTTTACCCCATGGCTCTGTATACCTAAATCGGCAATAAAACTCTAGATTGTCATCCTGTTTTTTATGCAACAAATCTATTCGCCCAGATAATCGGTCAGAGTACTCATAATTATCACTATAACATGTGCATAGATTAAAAAATATGATATCTTCAACTGCGTCATAGTAATTATCCAGTTTCTCAATTAGATTTGGTTCGAAGAAATCATCGGAATCCAAAAATAAAACCCATTTCCCATTTGCTTTCTCTAAACCTAAATTTCTTGCATGCCCTGCACCTTTATTTGATTTTGACAAAACAATGGATACATTTTTCCTGTCGTATCCTGGATATCTATTAAAGTCTATGACATGTGGGTCGCTATTATCATCAACTAATATCACTTCAATAGATTCATCCTCGGGTATTGATCTAATAGCCCTACAAATCAACTGAGGGTTATTTTTGCAAGGAATTATAATACTATATTTAATTGCCATTATTAAATGTTTTATATTTTATTTGATTAACAATAGTTGTGCTATCAGGAACAGTGATATTTGAAAGTATAACACCATAACCACAAATGCATCTACAACCAACTGTTGTACCTTTCAAAATTGTTACAGAATCACCAATCCAACAATCGTTTCCTATTATAACAGGCTTTGTTTTGGGTTTTTCAGAAACATCTCTTTTTAAGTACAACTCCTCCCATCTTTTTCTACGCTCTATAATTGGTTCAAGTTCATGAGTATTGGTATCCCATATTTTAACGCGATAACTACTTTCAACATAATCGCCAAGTGTAATACTATCATCGCATCTGATTTCAGTAAAATCATTAAGATTAATATAATTACCCAATTTCAAAATTCCACCGAAACGTATCCATACCTTTTGTGTTCTTACTCTGTTGAATTGCCCAAATAATATTTTACCATTTGATACTATAATTTTTTGTTTAGTAGGCATCTCACCTTTACTAAAAACGCTGTTATTCCCGATAATTATATTCCCTTTTGATAGTGCAAAAAGAGTGTCTTTTATTCTAACATTATCACCAAGTATTAATGATGAGTTTCTTATAAGATGAATTTTAGCATTCCTGATTGATATGTTTTTCCCATGTTTGAAAGTTGAACCTGGTTCTACATATACATAGCTCCCATACAGGAGATAATACCATTTTATATTAAATAATTTTTTAATTAGAGAGAACATTTTGCAATCAATTTTTTTAAATAATTATTAATAACGCACTTTTCCTCTTTATGCAAGGAGTAATAATATGTTAACACGACAAACGTAAGCATAGAGATAATAATCGTATAAATAAACCTATATGTTGAATCACATACGTTATGAATCACGATACATGTAATAAAAGAACAACAAACAGGAATGATTACTAACTTATACACTTCATTTATATACATCTTTATTGAATAATTAAGGTATCGTTTCGCTAATATCAATCTCACCCATCCAGCAATCAATTCTACAATTGCATAAACAATAATTACTACATATACCGTATAGTTAAATTTTAATAACACAAAGCCCAAAGGCAAAATCAGTAATTTAACAGCTCCAACATATATCGCTGATTGTTTTACTAAATTGGAAGCTTGAAATGCAGAGTTAATACCAACAGTTAATTGGTCAAACATCATTGCTACCAAGACTAAATCACAGAAGAAAACAGAAAACTCTGGTACATGCTTAAGCCACAGCCCCAATATTGATTGCATCTCGAAGATAAAGGGTATTGAAAAAAATGCTAATAGTAAAAAACCATACTTACAACCTTGTGTTGAAAGGAAAAGCATTTTATTATGATTCCCAGCACCCTCAGATTTCATGATTTGTGGGTTCAAACTTCTTATCATAGTTGCAGAGAAATAGTTGAGCTGGGATGAAACTTGATTTGCTATTCCATATGCAGCATTTACTGCCGGACCTTTAAAAATATTAAAGAGGATAGAGATTCCTTGATTCTTACTTAGAGCTGTGATTGATCCGACTAAACTCCATCCAACAAATTTTCCAAAATCACAAAGTATATTTCTTTTGATTTTACAAAATGATATATGACGACATTCATCAAACAATCTATAACAGATTAAGTAATAGAGTATGAAAACAAATATAGTTATACATCCAACTCCTATACCGTAAATAATAAGTTTGTCATATGATGTATATGAGAGATATATAGCAATTAAGAGTTTAGCTACTGTTTCAATAATCGATATTATAGCAATCCATTCCATTCTTTCATTTGCATTTATAGATGCTGAAAATGGAACTGACACAAACGTAAAGAATATTGTCAATGAGACAAAATGATATATGATTGTGGCTGCTTCTAATCTCTCTGAAGGTATTGTTAATATATGATGTAACAACAAGGGGCTTAATAATTCCAATAATATCACTATTGCTATTCCAAATAGAAAATGAAGGAATAGACTATGATTAAATATCTCTATCGTTTTATGTTTTTCTCCTTTACCTTGATAATACGACAAATAGCGTTGGGTTGATACCGAGAGTGCTGCATTCAAAAAAGCGAGCATAGCTACTACACCCATAATTACATTATGAATACCATAATCTATGGTACCTAACGATTCTAATACCAGTCGCACTGTATACAACGATATTATTATCGTTATTGCCATTTTGGCGTATAAAATTAATGTATTAACGATTATTCTAGTATTTGAATTCATTTTTCAGTCGATTATAACCCCGAATTTTAAAGAATTCGGCATTCCCCGTTTCGTTTTCAAGTTGTCCGTGGCGTCTATAACAAGTATGTTCATTCTATATTGGGATTCCCTGTACGTTTTACTTCACCAATAATGCGCAGTAAGTACTGACCATATTGATTTTTCAACATAGGCTGTGCTAACTCACGCATCTTGTCTTCATCTATCCAACCTTTACGATAGGCTATTCCTTCTAAACAGGCAACTTTCAAGCCTTGACGTTTCTCTATTACCTCAATATAAGTTGATGCTTCTGCCAAAGAGTCATGTGTACCAGTGTCTAACCAAGCAAAGCCGCGACCTAAAATCTGAACTTTAAGATTGCCTTCCTTTAAGAACTCTTGATTTACAGTCGTAATTTCCAGTTCGCCTCTTGCAGATGGCTTAATATGCTTGGCAACATCTACTACCTTATTGGGGTAGAAGTAAAGCCCGACTACTGCATAGTTACTTTTAGGCTCTTTTGGTTTCTCTTCTATAGAAAGGCAATTGCATTGCCTATCAAACTCAGCAACGCCATAACGCTCAGGGTCTGACACCCAGTAACCAAAAACTGTTGCTTTGTTATTCTGTTCTGCATCCTCAACTGCGGCCTTCAGCAGCTTGGTGAAACCATTGCCATTAAAAATATTGTCACCTAAAACTAAGCAAGCACTATCATTACCTATGAACTTTTCTCCAATGATGAAAGCTTGGGCCAAGCCATCAGGAGAAGGTTGCTCAGCATACTCAAAATGAACGCCATAATCCGAACCATCACCAAGGAGGCGTTTGAATCCAGGCAAATCATACGGAGTTGAGATAATCAATATGTCTCTAATGCCAGCCAGCATCAACGCAGAAATAGGATAATACACCATCGGTTTATCATAGATGGGCAATAATTGCTTACTTACCCCCTTAGTAATAGGGTAAAGGCGTGTACCACTACCACCTGCTAATACTATTCCCTTCATAATCAATACAGGTTTATATTAATATCAAATGGACTATCAAAATCCTTAAACAATGCATGCTTGGTATCCTTATCACTTAGATTTGCTTTGTCTATAGGTATCTTCCAATCTATACCAAGAGAATCATCTATAATGCTGATGCCACCATCTGCCTCTGGGTGATAGAATTCATCACACTTGTACTGAAAAACTGCTGTCTCACTCAAAACAGCAAAACCATGAGCAAAACCACGAGGAACAAAGAACTGAAGACCGATGTAAGATGTAAGAGGGAAGATGGAAGATGTAACGACTTCGCCCAATTCTTTTGCAAAACGCTCTCCCTCCTCATCATGAGCACATAACAGGCATGAAACGTGCTGGCCGTACGTGGGGCTACCCTTGCGAATATCCACTGCAACATCAAGCACAGCACCTTTTACACAGCGAACCAGTTTGCTCTGTGTATAAGGTGGGCGTTGGAAATGGAGGCCGCGCATTACCCCATAGCTTGACATGCTCTCGTTGTCCTGCACGAAGTTTATCGTGTGACCAAGAATTGGGGCAACCTTCTCGTCAAACTCCCTTTGTGAGAAGCTCTCAAAGAAGTAGCCACGTTTGTCACCAAAGACTTTTGGCTCGATAATCAGTACACCGTCTATTGCTGTTTTTATAACCTCCATATATTATGCTTCCTTTAAATTGTTTATACAAATCTTAAGTGAATCTGTCCAATAAGGAATCTTGATACCAAATGTTTCCTTAATCTTCGTTTTATCTAAAACAGAATAACTTGGACGAGTAACAGGAGAAGGGAATTCGTTTGAGTGACAAGGTTGAATGTCACAATCTGTTTGACCCGAATATTCTGCTATCATTTTGGTGAAGTCATACCAAGAGCAAACGCCCTCATTGCTATAATGATAAACTCCTTCTACAGGATTCTTTAGAGCTGCAACAATGGCCGTTGCCAAATCATAAGCATAGGTTGGTGTACCTGCCTGATCAAAGACCACCTTCAACTGAGGTTTAGTTGCAGTCAGGTTGAGCATAGTTTTACAGAAATTCTTGCCAAACTCTGAATAAAGCCATGCTGTGCGAAGAATCATATACTTACAACCTGTGGCTATTATTTTCTGTTCTCCTAAAAGTTTAGTTGCACCATATACGCCAGTAGGTGTTCCCTGCTGGTCTTCTTTGCAAGGAGTGTTATAAGGCTCTTTTCCAAAGACATAATCTGTTGATATTTGTACAAGCCAGCCATCGACTTCCTTCATCGCCTTTGCAAGGTTCTCTGGAGCAGTAGCATTCAATTTCTCTACTAATGCGTACTTCTCCGGATCTTCAGCCCCATCCACATTTGTCCAAGCAGCGCAATTGACGATTGCATTGATATTGTTATCCACTACCATCTTGCGAATAGCCTTAAGATCGGTTATGTCCAGATAGTTTGTCTCCACACCTTCTATCTGGTTTACATCAGTGAAGATGTACTTGTCAGATAAGCTCTTCGAGATGATACGCATCTCATTTCCCAACTGACCGTTGGCTCCTGTAACAAGTATATTCATAATTTCAATATGTTGTTCTAAAAAAGGGGCAAGATCATCAGGATTATTGAACCTTTAATTTTATGAGAGACCCTGATGAGAGCCTGCCCCATACATAACGATTTTTTATATTCGCTGCTTCACAGCAGTATTAAGTTGTTCTCTGTACATGAACTTGCAATGCAAGATAATTCACGAAATCACCTTTCTCATTGCTTTCCGTGCTTGGGAATTGTGTCACATTCGGTGTAACCTCAATATCAGATACTATCTTGCTTAGATATTCACAGACCGCCCTTTCCAAATCATCCTTTCTTCCAGGAAAAAGAGTTACGCAATCCACCTGCAATAGTGGATACTCATCCACGTTAGTTTGAAGGAAGGGCACTAGCGTGTCTGGTCTATTGAATTGTCCGTTGTTGTATATCAGCGTAAACATCTTTCAAATTTTAAGGAGCCAAACTCCTGCCATTGCAACATGCACATTACTAATCTCGCTTGAATATATCACGGGTATAGACCTTGTTGAGGACATCATCGAGGCAAGTATCATAGCGATTTGCAATGATTGCCTTGCTCTGGGCCTTGAACTTATCAAGGTCATTGATAACCTGGCTTCCGAAGAAGGATTCTCCATCAGGGATGGTTGGTTCGTAGATGATGACCTCGGCACCCTTAGCCTTAATTCGCTTCATGATGCCCTGGATGGCGCTCTGGCGGAAGTTATCGCTGTTGGACTTCATGGTGAGGCGGTAGACACCAATGACGCAACGCTGCTCGCGATGGGCATCCCACTGGCTGCTGGCCTCGTAATAGCCGGCCTTGCGAAGCACCTCGTC
>JAEEGL010458602.1_pt1 | contig 15273 bp, 17 predicted proteins | sample 9134231 | NCBI WGS metagenome assembly JAEEGL01 (sample SAMN16246548, study PRJNA631951) | gut metagenome | biome: gut microbiome; feature: rumen; material: fiber-attached | host: Bos | place: Iran: Karaj | collected 2018-10 | reverse complement strand
TAATTGGAGTTTTGAGGAGGGATTATGTATCTAAATAATAAAATTCTAGTTGGTAAAAATGGTGATATTGAGACGTGTATTTTACCACAAAAAGCTAATAGACATGGATTGATTACCGGTGCAAGTGGTACAGGTAAAACTATTACATCAAAAGTAATGGCAGAAAGTTTTAGTGACGCTGGGGTTCCAGTTTTTATGGCAGATGTTAAAGGTGATCTTTCTGGCACTGCTGAAATTGGGGAAATGAATGATAACATTAAAGGTAGAGTTGAAAAATTAAAAATTGACGAATTTGATGTTAAAGAATTCCCTGTAAGATTTTGGGATATTTATCAACAAAATGGACATCCAATTAGATTCAAAGTGTCAGATGTTGGTCCAAATGTCTTATCCATAATGTTAGGTCTTTCTGAAGCACAAGAAGGTGTATTGAATTTAACTTTCAAAATTGCTGAGGATGAAGGATTAGACTTAGATGATTTAAAAGATTTAAAAAGTGCTTTAAATTTTGTTGGAGAAAATAGAAGTAAATATACACTTGAATATGGAAATATTACTTCTCAAACTGTTGGAGTTATTTTAAGAAGTTTAGGTGTTCTTGAAAATCAAGGAATTAATCATTTCTTTGGTGAACCAGAACTTGACTTAAATGACTTCTGTAGCATTGATTCAAATGGAAAAGGTATTATTAATATCTTAGATGCTGTTGAATTATATAAAAATCCAGATTTATATGCGGCAATAATGCTTTGTTTATTAACAAAACTATATGATTCAATGCCAGAAGTTGGAGATGTAGAAAAACCAAAACTAGTATTCTTCTTTGATGAAGCATATTTCTTATTTAGAGAGATGCCATCATATAGATTAAAACAAGTTGAAAAGATAGTAAGATTAATTAGATCAAAAGGTATAGGTTTATATTTTATTACTCACTATACCACTGATATTCCTGCTACTGTTCTTGATCAATTAGGAAATAGAGTTCAACATAACTTAAAAGCTTACACTCCATCTGATCAAAAAATAGTTAGAGCAGCTGCTGATTCATTTAGAACAAATCCAAAATTCAACACTTATGATTCAATACTTGAACTTGGTACAGGAGAAGCTCTTGTAAGTTTCCAAAATGAAAAAGGTGAACCAGAAATTGTTGAAAGAGTATATATTTTACCTCCACAAAGTAAGATTGGTGTTATAAGTGATTTTTCAAGAAATAGAATAATTAATAATAGTTCTATTTGTGGAAAATATGAAGAAGCAACTAATGACGAATCAGCTTTCGAAAGAATTGAACAAAGAAATGAAGAAAAACGTAAAGCTGAAGAGGAAGAAAGAGCAAGAATTGAAGAAGAAAAACAAAAAGCTCTTGAAGCCAAGGAAGAAGAAAAGAGATTAAAACAAGAAGAAAAAGAAAGAAAAGAAGAAGAACGTCTTCTTGAAAAAGCAAAAAGAGAAGAAGAGAAAAGAGCTCGTGAAGAAGAAAGAGCAAGAAAGAACTCTATTGGATATAAAGTTGCTAAAAAAGCAGGAAATAAAGTTGTAGACAAAGCTCTTAATAAAGGTATTGGAGCAATCTTCAAAAAATTATTTAAATAATAAATGAAGTCAAAGTTAAACTTTGACTTTTCTTTTTATACTAATTATGCTACAATATGCAAATTGAGTGGGGAAATTATGGATTTAACAATAGTTAAAGCAGGCTTTGATTGTTATTTAAAAGAATTTGAAAAAAGAAGAGAAATAATAAGAGCATTAATGCATAAACAAGATTATAAAAATTTACAAATAGAATATATTGATTTATATGAAAAAACAAATCAAGAATTATATAAAATTGTTGACCAAATACAATTTGAAGATTTTGTTTCATATTTACAAAATATGCAACCTAGTAAAGAATGTGCAGATTTTGCTGAATTTCTGTTATTAATCTTATCTTATATATCAATATCCAAAGGTGTAAAAGATGAACAAAAGTTTGATGAACATGAATTAATGACTTATTATGATTTAGGAAAATGGTTTGCAGAAAACAAAAATGTAGATGAAGCTTCTATTGAAGCAACTCAAAATGATATTGATAATGCATCCAAAAGTTCTATAGCTGTTAGAAATATTATAGCTAATAGAGAAGATTTAAATGTTATCTTTGATATTCCTATTAAAATAAATGATATAGAAAAAGTATCTTTAAGCAAAGTCATATCAGCGAAACTTGATGTTTTAATTCATATAACAAATATAAGTATCATTTTAAATGGTGCCGTAGGATCCTTTAAAACCATCCCAAAACCTATTTTATTAAAATATGTTTTATTAGATATCCTTAGTAAAGAATATCAATTAGACTTTAGTGTAGAAGATTATTTAACACGTTATTATGATACAAGAGATATTTTAAAAGAAACATTTAATATTAATGCTTACTACGATAAAGATGTTATAAAACAAATGATTAAAAGAGTTGTTAAAGAAATAAATGATACGACATTTGAATATGCAACATATAAACAAAAAGGAAAAACAATTTAATGTTTTTCCTTTTTATTATCTTTTTTTGTTAACCAATCTTTTCCTTCAACAACACGAGCAACTAACATACTAGATGATGTGTCACCACAAACATTTAACATTGTTGCAGGTGGATCAATTATTGTAGCAATAATTGTAAGAATTGGAAGAGCAGTTAATGGGAATCCCATCATTGTAAGTATTAGTGTTTCACTTATTGTTCCACCACCAACTGGTACAGCAGTAACAAGTAATGTAGCAAGTAATGCAACACCAACTACTGTCCATACACTTGGATTAGCTCCGAATAAGTATACTAAGAACATAATCTTAAATACACTACCAATTACAGATCCATCTTTATGGAAACTTGTTCCTAATGGAATCATAGTTTCTGCAATATCATCAGAAACCCCAATCTTTTTAGCACATTCCATATTTACTGGAATAGATGCAGCACTTGAACAAGTTGATAGAGATGTTGCAGTTGCAGGTAAAATATGTCTCCAGAATCTCTTGAATCCTTCTTTACCACCAGCTATAAATGCATATAGTGAATAAATGATAAAGTAGAATAGAACAGATACTACTGTATAAATAATAAATGTTTTACCAAAACCAACAGCAATTTCTTTACCAAAGGTTCCTACTAGAGCAGCAAAATAACATCCTAAACCAATAGGGGCATAATAGAAAATAATATCAATAAATTTAATTATTACTTTATTAGCTCCTTCTAATACTTTTAAGAATGGTTGTGCTTCCTCACCAACAGCATGAATTGATAAACCAACTAGTATAGAGAATACAATGATTGCAACTATACTACTTCTTGTTAATACACCACTGAAGTCACTTACTGTTAAAGTATCAACTGTTTTATTAGCATAGAACAAGAATCCAGTCTCCTCAATTTCTTCAACTTCTTCATCTTCACTCATTACTTCTTTAATAGCTTGTGTATTCTCAGGATCAACTAACTTAGTTGAATAAGTAGTAGTTAAACCAACTACAACAGCAATTAAACTTGTAATAATGAATGAAACGAAAATAGTTATTAAAACTTTACCTAATCTTTTAGGTTGTTTTATTTTTGCAATTGAAGTAGTAATAGTTAAGAAGATTAATGGAACAATAATTACTAACAATAAGTTAATAAAGATATCACCAAAGGGAGCTAAATACTTAGCATCTTCACCTAATACAATTCCAACAATTGCACCTATTATTAAGCCCATGACTAAAATAATAGTTTTCTTATAATTTTTCCAAATTTCTTTCAAAAAAATTCCTCCTTAATTCCAATATAAATTATTTTTATAAAAAAATCATCCACACCAATCCACACATTAACGTAAATAAATTGTATAAATCCACAAAACCTGTTATAATGTAATTGGTGGTTTTATGCAGAAACAATATCTTAAATTAAATATTAATGATGAACATTTAAGTTTAGGTAACTTCTTTAGAATAATAAAAGATTTATCTAAGAATAAAACAAATGCTCTTCAAACTGATTTATTCTGTACTTTATTTGATATATATGATATCAATGATACAACAGTTAATAATTATTGTGTTGGTATAAGAAGTATAGGTAATAAATATAAGCAAATATTTATTGATAAAAAGAATAAGTATGAAACTAATAAGAATATATTTGTAGATATGATTATTAATATTTTAAATGCAATAGAAGGAAGAGTTAATATTGTAAGTGACCCTATAAACTTTATTAATAACAATATTATCTTAAATACCTTAGCAACTAAGTTATATAATCTATCTAAGAATGATAAACAAGTAACATTAGATTTTAGTGATAATCTTAGTAAACTAATTAATGAAAAGAATATCTATGAATGTCTAATAGAAGAAATTAGTTTCATTGTTATAGAAAAAAAACAACCTTTATTTGAAGGTGAACTTAAAAGAAATGTTTTAGAAAACATATTAAATGATACTAGTATTAGTGCAACTGATCTAGAGGCTTATTTATCTCTTAAACTAAGGGAAGGTATTAACTATGATTATTCTATGCAAGAGTTAGCTAATACAGGAAATGCATATGCAAACTTTGAATTAGGTTCTAATGAATATTATGGTTATGTAAAGGGTTATCCAAGATATGATAAGGCTTATAAATATTTAGTTATTGCTGCTAATCTTAGTCATCCAACTGCAAACTATATCTTAGGTTCAATGTATATAAATGGTCTTATTAATAATAAAAGTAAAGAAGATTTAGAACTTGGTTATAACTATTTAGATAAAGCTTTTAAATTAGGTAATGTTGCTTCTATTAACTTTATTGGTAAGATGTATTTAAATGGTACATATCCATTATCTAAGGATTTAGATAAAGCCAAAGAATTCTTTATTAAAGCAAGTGATTCTAATTATGCTTATGCTTATAATAATTTAGGTATCTTACTAGAAAAAGAAGCTAATCTATTTGATGCCTTAAGTTACTATATTAAAGCAGCCAACCTAGGTGAGAGTTGGGCATGTAATAAAGTAGGTGAATACTATCGTAAAACAGGTAATGGTATGAAAGCTTATGAATTTTATTTAAAAGCTATTGAAGGTAGTTATCAAACTACTTGTTATTATGCATACTATAATTTAGCTAAATACTATTATCAAAATGGTTTTGAAAGTATTAAAAAAGATAATACAAAATATTTAGAATATTTAAATATTGCAAGTGATAATAATATTATAGAAGCTAGTATTGATTTATTACTTTATTACTATGAAATGTATTTAAAAAATGGAACTGAAAAAGATAAAATCTATATTTATAAAAATAAAATAGAAAGTAATAAAAACTATTCTAAGAAACATAAAGATTTAATTGAACAAGCACTTTCTAACATGAAAGAAAAAGACAACATGGAAATTGAATTATTAGTATAATTTTGATAGAATCAAGATAGAGGTGTTTATGAAAAAAGACAGTATAAAAAGTACTAAGAAATATTATGTTTTTAAAATGAATATGCCTATTCTTAATCTTCTAAGTTTTGTCTTATTATTTATCTTTGTTGGTATAGGTTTATTAGTATATAAAAGTTTTTGGAAAGAGTATACAGATAATTTATTAATGATGGCATTATTCTTATTAGTTTATTTCTTTTATATGGTATTACATGAAATAATACATGCTATTTTCTATCGTATTAATGGAGCTAAAGGAAAAAATATAACATTTGGAATTCATTTAGAAAAGAGTATACTATGTTGTTTATGTAAACAAGATATCAGTAAACGAAATATTTGTATATCACTTCTTAGTCCATTTATATTAATAGGTATTATTACTTTTATTATAGGAGCAATCTTTAAAATACCAATGTTATTCTTACTATCTATATTTAATATAGGAGGATGTATTGGTGACTTAATTATGTTTATGTTTATTATAAGATTACCTAAGGATATTAAGTATGCAGAATTTGATGATCCAACTTCTTTTGCTATTCTATCAAGTGAAGATTTGAGTAATAAAAAGCCATTTGGTTTAAAATATGAATGTACAAAGGATTCCCTAGAACAAAAAGATTTAAAGAAAGTAAGAATTAGTAAAATGAGTATTGCCTTCTTTTTAACATTATTACTATTAACAGGTATAATGGTAACAATGGCTATCTTTATAGGAGTTTAATATGAGATTAGGAGTATTTGTAGGAAGTTTTAATCCTGTTCATGAAGGTCATATGCATGTTGTTCATTATTTGATAGATAAAGGTATCCTAGATAAAGTATTAATTATTCCCACACTTCCATATTGGGATAAAAATAATCTTGCAAGTATTGAAGATCGTGTAAATATGTTAAGATTTTATGAAGATGAAAATGTTATAATCGATACAGTTCACAATGTTCATCCATATACATATCAAGTAATGAGATCACTAGAACAAGATTATCCAAATGATGAATTATTACTAATCATAGGGGCAGATAATATTATTCAATTTGATAAATGGATGGAATATAAAGAATTATTAAAAAGAAGAATAATAGTAGTTAATCGTAATAATATTGATATTAGTAAGTATATAGAAAAGTATGAAGAAAAAGATAACTTCATAGTCTTACAAGATTTTGATTTCATTAATATATCTTCAACCAATATTAAAGAAGGAGATGGACTTAATAATTTAAAACCTGAAGTATATCAATATATTAAAGAACATAATTTATATAAAGATGATAAAAAAAATAGTTTGTAAAAACTATTTTTTTAGTGATCTAAGATTTAAAGCAACTCCACCAAGTATTGTAGGTAAATAATAAGTAAGTGTACGCCATAATAATAGTAAAGCATTTAATTTAAATCCAAATATAAAGTTACCAATGAAACCTAAGAATACATACTCAGTACCACCAGTAGAACCAGGTATTGGAATATAACAGCCTGTTAAATAAATATAAGCAGAACAAACTATTGATTGACCAATAGTGAAATCATATATACCAATTGATCTAGCAAGAGCATAAGGTATTAAATGATAAAAGAATAAAGTAGCCATTTGAAGAGTAATACCCAAAAATAAATATAGTTTATTCTCTTTTAATACCTTAGAGTTTTCATAGAATTCATCACATGTAGTATTCCATTTATCAATTTGTTTTTCTTTTTCACGAATTATTTTTATTTTAGCAAGAAAGGAAATAATAGCTCTTACAATTCTTTTATTAATACTTTTATTAAAGCTAATTATAAATAAAAATATTAGCACAATGATATTTAATACAAAACCTAAGATTGTAAAGATATTTAAAACTGTATTCATCTCAATCATACCAAAGGCTTTGTCAAACAAAAGAGCAATAAGTCCCCATAGTACAAGAGATATTTGAAATACAATATAGAATTGGGTAACAGCATTAGTACTATTAGCTGTACTAGTACCTTTCTTTCTTAGTTCATATACTTGCATTGGCTGACCACCAGTAGCAAGAGGAGTAATACCATTAAAGAATTTTGTAATAGCATTTAAATATAACATAAAAGGAAATCTTATTTTATCATTATAATTATGACTATAAATATAAAAAGGAATGGTATCTGTTACAAAATATATTAAATAAATTAATATAGCAACTATTATCCATACAGGATTAACACTAGTAAGAACTTCCATAATACTATTAAAATTATCTTTTAATAGTAGATATAGCATAACACCAGTAACAAGTAATATAATGATACTATTTCTTAATCTATGTTTCATATCTTATCCTCTTATTAAGAATATCATAATTTTAGGAAAATATAAATAAAAATATAGTATAATATTTTTGGTGATATTATGTATATTGGAATATGTGGAAAACAGGGTAGTGGTAAAAGTTCTTTATCTAAATATATCTTAGATAGATATCCAAACTATTTATATATTGATATTGATAAAATAGGTCATGAAGTCAATGATTACCCAGAAGTTCAAGAAGAATTAGTAAAAGCCTTTGGCGATATTTTAACAGATAATAAAGTAGATCGTAAGAAACTAGGTAGAGTAGTCTTTAATAATAAAAGTAACATGGATTTATTAGAAGAAATAACATGGAAATATATGGAAAAAAGAATAGATGAAATAATAGGTAATAGAGAAAATGTTATCTTTGACTGGCTATTACTTCCTAAAACCAAATATTTTAAACAATGTAATTTAAAAGTATTATTAGATATTGATAGAGATATTAGATTAGAACGTATTACTAAAAGAGATAATATTACTGAGGAATATTTTAATATAAGAGAAAACTCTAGTTATCAGTATACTAATGAAGATTTTGATATTATCTTAAAAGACAATAACTATGTATTATTTAATGATTTAGATAACCTCTTTTTACACAAAAACTATTGACATTATTGTTATTTTTGATATACTTAATCATGTCATTTGATTATTTGGCTGTTTGGTCTATTTATGCTGAATAGAAATGACATTATCATTCGCGGGTGTAGTTTAATGGTAGAATTCCAGCCTTCCAAGCTGATCACGCCGGTCCGATTCCGGTCACCCGCTCCAAAGTAAAATCTGTTCGGAGTTTAATCGAACATAATATATAGAACTTATGAGAAATCATAAGTTTTTTTGTGATATAGAACCATTCTATTGAGGTATTAACTACAATTTTTGCATAAAGGAAAAAAATTGTGTTACAATAATTAATGCAAATGAAGGGAGTTTTGTTATGAACAAATTTGAACTTGATAAAACAATGGAATGTTTTGGTTATAAAAAAAATGATAGTTATGAAGTTGGAAAACTATCTATTTATCATGATAATAAATATTTTACTATTGTTGAAGGACAAACACCATTTGAATTAGCAAATATAATATATAAAAAATATGATAACAATAAATATCTAATTAGAGTTGATGGTAATCATGAAAACTATGTTCCAACAGGAGATGTATATACATATCATATAGATACTATAGAAGGATTAGTAGCATTTTTAATTGAAACCAAGAATTACTATTCTAAAGTCCAAACTAGTTCCGATGAACTTGAAACTATATTAAGTATGGTTTATCAAAAAATATTAGAAAATGTTAATCCACAAGTAGGTATTTATGATTGGATGTTGGAAAGAAACAATAGAAAAGAGTATTTTAAAACTTTATTATCAAGTAATACATATTTAGATTTTAAATTAAGAAAAAAAATAGAAAGTTTTGATAAGGCTGTAAGTCCTTTTTGTAATGAAGATTTTAGTATAAAAGATAATAATTTTGCTGTTAATGGTTATGGTTATGTAGAAGAAGATAGTTGGTTCATACTTACTGATAAAGAAAGTGGTATTAAACTATCGACTACAAGAAAAAAAGATGGTTTTGTTTTAATATTGCATATACCAAGTGTTAAGCCATACCAAATTAATGTTTACCATTACTTTGTTGAAAATGAAGAAGAAATCGCATTTGAAAAATATGATGAAACAGACTTAACTAGAATAGAATACAATTTAACTGATAAATCATTTGGTGAACTTTATGGTGAAAAACATCAAGCTACGACAGAAGATAAGAATTTTGTTATTAAGAGTTTAGAGAAATATATAACTTTAGCAAGAAATATTGTTGCCAAAAATATAGGTAGTAAATCTACAAAACAAAGCTTTGTTTTAAATAAAAAGAAGTGATTAAGAATAAATCTTTATCACTTCTTTAGTTTATAAGTTTTTATTTACCAGGTCTTTTATTAGTTTCAGATTGACTTTTTTCATACATTTCATTTTCACGTATTATTGTTTCATAAAATTTTATTTCTTTTTCTGAAAATTCACCAAATCTTGTTGCCTCAAAGAATGGATATCCATTTTTAGAGAATCTCATAATCATTGATCTTGTAACTGATGCACTAAATCCTGAGTGATTTTGTTCTTTAAACATTTTTAATAATTCTTCAACAGTTTTTCCTTCTTCGATTGCAATCAATAAATCAGTTATATTTCTTGTAAGTAATCCGTTATACGTACCTGTAGCATCAGCTATTACAAATTCTTCCCATTCTTTAAGTCTAAATGGATAGATTAGTTCTTTTCCTTTATTAATATACATAGGAGCTTTTTTTAATGCTTCAGCTTGATCTCTTGCTCTTTCTTTTTTTATATTATCAATATATTCTTCCATTCTTCTATCATGTTCTTCTTTAGTGCAACCACAAACTTCCATATAAGCAGAATCCATTGTTACATTATCAGAATATAATTTAACATCGTTGAATATACAGTATACATGCTCACCATTAGCACGTCTTCTTAATAATTCATTAACAGCATCTTCTAAAGTATTACAAATTGATATATCTATTTTTTTCATACAATTTCTCCTGTCGACTTAGTATTATATAATTCTTATATAAATAATTCAAGAAAAAACTAGGATTTATATCCTAGTATTATTTTTTTAATATAAGTGTTTTTTCTCCCGGTGGGAATAAATTATTAAGAATATTACCAGGGATTGTAGATACAGCAGGAAGAACAATGCCAGTAGTATTATCTGTTATATTCATAATACCTCGGCAATTATATTGAAATAAATGTTTCTTAGGTCCTGTTATACCAACAATACCTTTATTACCTGGAATATATTTCTCTAAATAAACAGGTATTAGTCCATTATGTAAATGACCTGATATCGTTAAATCAAAATTATAATCTCTTTTTAATATTTCTTTTATAGCATCTATAAATCTTAAATAAGTTTCTTTATCTAAGATATTATTAGGTGTATGTTGAAGTAATATGTTAAATGAATTATTATCTAGATTTCCTAGTAAATTATTCTTAATATATTTTCTAACGTATTCTAAGTATACTTCCTTATCTTCAAATTCTTCTACATAATAATTAAAAGGAAGTACTATACCAGTAAGTCCAATATTCTCTTTTAATAGTATACTATTATTATTAAGAACATTTAAGTTTTTAACTGTACTAACCATGTTAAAATAACTATTATTTATTAAACTAACTTCCCTGAAATTAATCTTTGTTCTCATCTCATGATTACCATAAACATAATAGACAGGAGCAATAGAAGATAATAGTGATAAATATTTATATACATAATCTATTTCATTAGGAGATATATTAGTATCATTAATAAAGTCTCCTAGAATAAAGATATAATCAGGCATTAATCTCTCTAAATTATCAATTACTTTATTATATCTATTAGAGTGATCTTTTTTATGTATATGAAAATCACTATATAAAGAAATAGTAGTATCTTTAGTTACTTTTCCTTGGGTTTCTATACAATATGTTCCCATAATCTTCACCACTTATGTGGTATTATATTACTATTTATTAGTATAGTCAAATTTACTTATAATTATTGACATGAAATATAGGCTTATATAAAATATTTTTTGTGGTGATTTATGAAAAGAGATGAACTTGAAAAACTAAGAACTTTAGTAGAAGAAGAAAGGACAAGAAGGGTACGTAATAATGAATTAATTACTAACCCCTTGGTACAAGAATATTTAGAATTACATGATCTTGAACCATTAAATTTAGATCCAAATGATTATCAAAATATTATTTATCACATTTTAGATGATTTTAGAATAACAAAATCTAATGGCATATATGTATGTATAAGTTCATATATAATATCATGTAGTGTATGTTATGAAGATACTGATTATTCTACAACTTTTGTACCAGTTAATTCACATAAAGCCGAGTATAAAATATATAAAGATATCGAAACAGGTATGAAAAAACAAGCCGCAAGAGACCCTGATAATCATTTATTACTTAAAACACTTATTAGTGATTTTGAAAGAAATAATATTGTCTTAAATCCAAATAATACTTCAACTGATAGTAATGGTTACATGGATGTTAAAAATGACTTCTTTGTAACTGCTGTTACTAAAGGTCAAGCAGAAGCTAAAAAACTATTATTAAAAAAATATCCAAGATTATAAAAATAACTAGTCATTTGACTAGTTATTTTAGTATATTAGGTACATCATTTAATAATTCTTGAATTTTATTAAAGGTGTTAGAAAGAGGATATCCATCTACAAAAATATGACTTACTGTTATGTTTAACATCATTTCATATTTTCCATTATTCTCTATAAACTTACCCCAACAGATTCTAGGTACACATTGAGAACTTTTATCATCTGGAATAGGGTGAGTAAGAGATACAAAGTTTAACCATGGGGTACAAGTAATATAATATTCATCATATAAGTTAGTTGGATTATAATCACATTTTTCAATCTTTTCTTTATTTTTAGTTTCTTCGATAACAGTTTTTGCCTTATCATAAAACTTTTTATAATTATTAATATTCTTAAAACGAACATTTTCAAAAGTACCAGCTTTTGTCATAACAGTAAAAGCAGGGTTAATATCATCAAAGATATATGGTTTATCATCAATAAGACGCATTCTCATTTCATCAACACTATTAAGTCCTTTTAATATAATATAAAGAGCATTAATAAAGAATGATTGATTATTTTCTTTACTGTGTTTAACAAGCTTTGTTACATCTAGTAAAACATTTACTCCATATGTACTATTAGAGAAACCTTTAAACCAATTATAAGTATTGTATCTTTCCCAATTATTAATATTTATTTCTTTCATAAGTATCACCTCTTTAATTATACAATAAGATTATTAAATATTGACATATTTAATTATTTATATACAATATTCACTTGGGGTTTTTTATGTATAAATATGATATTAATAGATTTTATGTTGGAGTATTAAATTTTCCTTTTCCACTTGGTAATGCACTTGTTAATTCAGTTGGTGCTAATATTACAACTAAGGAAGAGAAAATTACTCATAATTTATATTTACAAACAAAAGATAATGGAGCTATTGATATAAATTATCATTATGGTATTGGTAATGTTAATAAAGTTAATGGTTATTCCTATGAAATATTATTTACACTCTTTTATAAAGAAGATGATGGTTCTTATTATTGTTTACATAATGATAAAAGATTTAGAGAAGAAGATCTAACATTTTGTGATAATCTAACACCATTAATAGATGTATTACCTAAATATGGATGTAATATACCAGATAAAATATCACTTTCATTAGCTTTTAAAATGTTTAATACTTTATTTTATAAAAAAATATTAGGTAGTCGATACTTTCTTTATAATAATGATAAGTTTGATATAAATGATATATACTATGGATATATCGATTTATGTACAGGTTACGGTAATGAAAAAACAAGTAAAGAATATAATTTGAATATTCCATCTATAATTATGCTAAGTAATCAACATTTAGGATTATATTATGATTATGTAGAAGATTTTTATATGGATGATGAAGAATGGTTTTCAATATATAATGGTTATCAAACACTTTTCCTTAGATTAGATGATTATAATTACTATAGTATTCATAACCATAAAGTATATAATGTTAATAATAGTTTAGATCCTTTAAGTGATGTTATGCATTTAAAAGAACCTTTAATTAAAAGACAAAGCGATATAGATTTTCCAAAAGAAATTACCATATCTAAGTTATTAAAAAAGAAATTATTGTGATATAATTAATGTGTTATAGGAGGAAGAATGAAAAAAATATTATTTATCTTTTTATTCTTTTTCCTTTTTTATTTACCTGTTAAAGGAAATGAAAGAATAGAAGTTAAATTTAATAAATGTGTAGATGGCGATACTATTAAATTAAAAATAAATGGAGAAAAGAAAAGAGTTAGATTACTAGCTGTTGATACACCAGAAAGTGTTACACCTGATAAACCGGTAGAGGCTTATGGTAAAGAGGCTAGTGAATTAACTTGTAATTTAGTTAAAAATGCAACTAAGATTGAAATAGAATATGATATTAATAGTGATAAAGAAGATAAATATGGAAGAGTTCTTGCATATGTCTATGTTGATGATAAAATGATTCAAAAAGAATTATTAAGTAAAGGGTTAGCAAGAGTAGCTTATCTATATAAAGATTATTTATATACTAATGAATTTAAAGAACTAGAAAAAGTTGCAAGAGAAAATAAAATAGGTTTATGGAATTTAGATAATCCTGAGTATGAAATAATTTCAGAAGAAGATGATCGTAATAATGAAAAATCTATTTTTGAAAAAATAATAGATACGATTAAAGATTTCTTTATAAATTTATATAATAATATAAAAGATTTTTTTAAAAACATGTTATAATCAAGTAGAGGTGCATTATGGCAAAGAAAACTAATAATGATAAAGTTGTAGATAAAGAATTTGAAGATTTACAACCAAATAAAAAATTAATAAAAAATATTATAATTACAATAGGTATAATCTTAGTATTTGGTATTGTATTTTATATATCAATGAGGCAAGAAGAAAAACTTAATAAACAAGCTAGTGAAAATAAATTACATGAAATAACGGTAGAAAAATATCATGAATTATTAGATAGTAATGAAAAGTTTGTTTTATTATTAGGTAGACCTGGTTGTTCACATTGTGTAGCTTTTAAACCAGTTATTACTAATGTAGCTAATACGAAGTCAGTAGATGTTTATTATTTAAATACTGATACTATAGAAACAATTGGTGATTGGGAAGAAATATGGAATCTTGTTGAACAAGAAGGTACACCTACAGTTGCTGTAATAGAAAATAAAAAATTAGTAAAATCAACATCAGGAGAAATGAAAACAGTTGAGTTAATAGAATTCTTAGAAGAGGCAGGTGTTCTATAATGGAAAAGAAAAGATCAGTATATAGTTGGGCTTCAAGATTTAAAAGAAAATATTCTTTTACAATTGCAGCAAGAATTAGAAAACATTCACAAATTATTGAAAGAGTATTAGATAAAGATGAAGAAGTATTATATGCATTCTGTGGTCAAAAGAATGATAGTAATGTATCATTATTTCAATCTTGCGTAGTAGCTTTAACTAATAAAAGAATAATTATTGGCCAAAATAGAGTAGTATATGGTTACTTTATTACAAGTATTACACCATACTTATTTAATGATTTAAAAATAAATTCAAGTTTATTCTGGGGATCTGTTATTATTGATACTAATAAAGAATTGGTTCAGATATCTAACTTAGATAAAAAGAGTTTGGATGAAATTGAAACAATGGTTAATAGAATAATTATGGAAGATAAACAAAGATTAAGAGAAAAGTTTGAAGAAAAAGAAGCCATGAAAGAAGAGGTAAGTAATGAACAACAAGAAAAATAGAATAGGTGG
>JAEEGL016082503.1_pt1 | contig 15274 bp, 12 predicted proteins | sample 9134231 | NCBI WGS metagenome assembly JAEEGL01 (sample SAMN16246548, study PRJNA631951) | gut metagenome | biome: gut microbiome; feature: rumen; material: fiber-attached | host: Bos | place: Iran: Karaj | collected 2018-10 | reverse complement strand
GCTGTCAAAGATAGCTACAGAGCATCAGGTCATCTGCATCACTCATCTGGCTCAGATAGCATCCATGGCGGACAGCCATTATGAGATCATAAAGCAGGTGGAAAACGGCAGGACCAGAACAGGCATCCATGCTCTTAATGACAAAGAGATACGGGATGAACTCGCGAGACTCATAGGCGGTGCGGAACTTACCGAGAAGGTATATGAATCTGTCGAAGAGATGAAGAAGCTGGCTGACGAAAGAAAGAAGGAAATTCGTAAGAAATGAGAACTGTATTTACGGAACCTGAACACATACAGAGATTAGAAAACTATACGAATCTGTTAGAATAGATACAAAGACGGAGGACAAAAAACATGAAGAACATTTTATTTGCTGCATCCGAAGGAGTGCCTTTTATAAAAACCGGCGGTCTGGCTGATGTTATCGGTTCACTGCCCAAGTATCTGAATAAAGATGAATTTGACGTGAGGGTTATACTTCCGAAGTACACTTGTATCAAAGAAGAGCTTAAGGCGAAGATGAAGTATATTACTCACTTCTATATGGACCTCAACTGGAGAAGACAGTATGTCGGTATCTTTGAGGCTGAGTATGACGGCATCAAGTATTATTTTATAGATAATGAGTTTTATTTCCAGGGATTTGCTCCTTACGGGAATATATATGAGGATATCGAGAAGTTTGCATTCTTCTGCAGAGCGGTGCTTTCGGCACTTCCCGTTATCGGATTCAGGCCCCAGATCATACACTGCCATGACTGGCAGACAGGTCTGATCCCTGTATATCTTCATGACAATTTCCAGAGCAATGATTTCTACTGGGGTATAAAGACCATCATGACCATCCACAACTTAAAGTTCCAGGGTATCTGGGATAAAAAGGTGGTAAAAGAGATCACAGGTCTGTCGGATTATTACTTTACTCCCGACAAACTCGAATACAAGGGCGATGCTAACTACCTTAAAGGCGGTATCGTATATTCCGATTATGTGACTACTGTTAGTACCACATATGCCGAAGAGATCAAGATGCCTTTTTACGGCGAAGGTCTCGACGGGCTTATGCGTGCACGTTCCAACTGCCTGTGCGGTATAGTGAACGGACTTGATTATGATGATTATAATCCCGATACGGATCCTCACATCGTGAACAACTTCAACGCTATGAACTATCGTGTCGAGAAGGTAAAGAACAAGCTGGCTCTTCAGAAGGAATTAGGTCTCGAAGAGAATCCCGACAAGTTCATGATAGGTATCTGCTCACGTCTGACGGACCAGAAGGGTCTTGACCTTGTGGACTGTGTTATAGAGGAGATATGTGCAGAGGATACCCAGTTTGTAGTTTTGGGAACAGGAGATCCGAAGTACGAGAATCTCTTCAGACATTTCGCATGGAAGTATCCTGACAGGGTTTCAGCCAATATTTATTATTCAAATGAACGTTCTCACAGGATTTATGCTTCTGCTGACGCATATCTTATGCCTTCACTGTTTGAGCCCTGCGGACTCAGTCAGCTGATGAGCCTGAGATACGGTACTGTACCGATTGTCAGGGAGACCGGAGGACTGAAGGATACTGTTATTCCTTATAATGAATACGAGAATTCCGGAACAGGTTTCAGTTTCTGCAACTACAATGCTCATGAGATGCTGGCCACCATCAGATATGCAAAGTCCGTATTTTACGGAAAGAAGCGCGAATGGCACAAGCTCATCGACAGAGGTATGCAGACAGACTTCTCGTGGAACAATTCAGCAAAGCAGTATGAGGAACTTTACAGAAAACTTTAATTTTCACTGATACATTGGCTGCTGCGGATGTGGCAGCCTTTTTGTGAGTTTTTGGCATGGAGGTCTTATTTATGAAGCTTCTAAAAGAAATGCTGGCAGATTTTGGCGATATTCTGGTAAGTGATATTACGGAAGAACAGGGAAACATCGGAATCGATGCACTGATATATGACACCAGGGCAGAAAGCCTCAAGGATTCCATATTTGTATGTATAAAGGGCGCTACTTTTGACAGCCATGATTTTGCAAAGGAGGCTGTAAGTAAGGGCGCAAAGGTCATAGTGACCGAGAGGCCGCTTGATATACCGGATAGTGCGGTAGAAGTACAGGTGACGGATACCCGTAAGGCTTTGGCGCTTCTTTCGGGTGCATGGTTCGGGAATCCTTCAAAGGAACTTATCACAATAGGACTTACCGGCACGAAGGGCAAGTCCACCACCTGCTATATGATCAGGAATATCCTGGAAGCGGCAGGCAAAAAATGCGGTATCATCGGTACCATCGGTATAGTGATAGGTGAAAAGACTTATGAGACTCACAATACTACACCCGAGTCCTATGATATACAGAGATACATGAGACAGATGGCGGACGAAGGATGCGATGTCCTCATCATGGAGGTATCGTCCCAGGGCTTAAAGCAGTCCAGGGTATACGGTATCAATTTTGATTATGCAGTATTTACGAACCTTTCCAAGGATCATATCGGTGGAGCCGAGCACAAGGATTTTGAAGAATACATATATTGCAAGTCGCTGCTTTTTAAGCAGTGTAAATGTGCGGTTCTCAATATCGACGATCCTCATTTCTCTAACATGATAAAGGATTGCGGAGCCCGTTTTGAAGGATTTGGACTTGAAGATAGTTTGAACGGGAAGGATACCCAAGGATTCTCTGTTATAGAAAAAGCCGGTGATCTCACACTTACAACCAATAACGGCGTCATGGGCATCACATTTAAGTATTCGGGACATTTCCCAGGGGTAGCCGCACTTTCCATACCCGGCAGGTTCAATGTTATGAATGCCCTCTGCGCCATAACCGTGGCTTCACATTTTACTACTGATACAAAACTGATATCGGATGCACTTTCGGGCACTCACGTTAGAGGTAGACTCGAGCCGGTCAAAATATCCGATAAATGTTCGCTGCTTATAGATTATGCTCACAACGCCATGGCGTTAGAGAGTGTGATAAAGACCTTGAGGGATTATTCGCCGAAGCGTCTGGTGGTTCTGTTCGGATGCGGGGGCAACCGTTCAAAGGACAGAAGATACGAGATGGGAGAGGTTTCATCAAAACTGGCAGACCTTACCGTGGTGACTTCGGATAACCCGAGATTCGAGAAACCGGAGGATATTATAGAAGATATCCTCACAGGAGTAAAGAGAGCAAACGGTACCTATATTACCATACCTGACAGGCGCGACGCCATAAGATACGTTATAGAGAATGCCAAAGAGGGTGACTGTATTCTTCTTGCAGGCAAAGGCAACGAGGATTATCAGGAGATAGAAGGCGTCAGATACCATATGGATGAGCGCGAGATCATAGCAGATATCATGAAGGAAATCGGAACAGTTCTGTGATCTTGAGGTGTGGAAATGAATGGACCGGAAAACATTATACATGATTCATATGCCGACATCATCATAGATATCTCGGTCGAGGCTCTGGACAAGACTTTTCAGTACAGGATTCCGGACAGACTGCAGAGCAAGGTAAGCATAGGCTCGAAGGTCAATATCTCATTCGGAAAAGGCGACAGGAAGATCACGGGTTATGTGGTAAAAATCTCCGACAGACCTAAAATAGACGTCTCAAAGATAAAAGATATAGATTCGGTATGTGATAAACAGATAAATATCGATGACAGGATGGTGGGGCTCGCGTTCTGGATGAAGGAGCAGTTCGGGTCCACTGCCAATGAAGCGCTGAAATGCGTTATACCCGTAAAAAGGATCATAAAGAATAAAGTAGAAAGACAGATAATTCCCATAGCATCCGTGGATGTTTTAACGGATGAGAAGGTAAAAGCCGCAAAAAGGCATGCTACAGGAAAAGTAAGGCTCATAGAAGAACTGATCGAAGAGTATGAGACGGGACTGAAATATGAGCTTGTGACACAGAAGCTGAATATTGCTCCTGCCACCATCAATTCGATGGTAAAGGACGGGATCATCAGGATAGATTCGAAGACATCCTACCGTAGTAGCCTTGGAAAGGCATGTGAAGACTCTGCGGTCCCGGGACAGAAGAACAGGTCCTTACAGATAGAACTGAATGATGAGCAGAAGGTTGTTTCTGACAGTATCATAGCTGATTACAGGCAGGGAAAAAACGGAAAATACCTGATACACGGTATCACCGGAAGCGGCAAAACGGAAGTATACATGGCGGTCATTGAAGAAGTGATAGCTTCGGGGAAAAGCGTGATTATGCTGATACCCGAGATATCCCTCACGTACCAGACTGTAAAAAGATTCTACAGACGGTTCGGTGACAGTATATCCGTTATAAATTCCAGGCTCAGTGCCGGAGAAAGGTACGATCAGTATCTGCGTGCAAAAAACGGAGAGACGAAGATAGTCATAGGACCAAGGTCGGCTGTTTTCACTCCTTTTGATAATCTGGGACTCATAATAATAGATGAGGAACATGAAGGAAGCTACAAATCGGAACAGTCTCCGAGATATTCCACAAGGGATGTAGCATTCAGGCGCTCCGATACCGAAGGAGCCATGGTGATATTAGGATCCGCCACGCCTTCGCTTGAAAGCTACAGTGCGGCTGAATCCGGAAGACTCAGGCTTTTTGAATTAAAATCAAGAGCGGGAGGAGCAGAACTCCCGAAAGTCTGGATAGCCGACTTAAGAGAAGAACTGAAGAACAGGAACCGTTCGATATTTTCATATAAACTTAGAGAACTTATGACGGACCGCCTCTCAAAAAAGGAACAGATCATGCTGTTCATAAACAGGAGGGGACTTTCAGGATTTGTAAACTGCAGGAGCTGCGGCTTTGTATTTAAATGCCCGCACTGTGATGTCTCTTTGAACCTGCATAATAACGGCAGGCTCGTATGCCACTACTGCGGATATGAAGAGCCAATGGTTAAGAATTGCCCGAAGTGCGGCTCACTGTATGTCAGCACATTCGGTATAGGCACGCAGAAGGTGGAGGAGATACTGAACAAGGAATTCCCTTCGGCGAGAGTCCTCAGGATGGATTCGGATACCACGAGGCAGAAGGAATCCTATGATGAGATCCTGTCAAAGTTTGCGAATTTCGAGGCTGATATCCTGGTCGGAACGCAGATGATAGTAAAGGGACATGATTTTCATAAGGTAACTCTTGTGGGGATACTTCTGGCGGATATGTCGCTGCACTCTTCGGACTACAGGAGCGGGGAGATTACTTTTGACCTCCTGTCTCAGGCTGCCGGACGCGCCGGACGTGGAGACATGAAGGGGGATGTGGTAATACAGACCTATAACCCCGAACATTACGCCATCACATCGGCAGCAGAGCATGACTACAAAAGTTTTTACGATGAAGAGATAAGTTTTAGGAAGCTCATGAATTATCCGCCTTCGTGGACGATGCTGAAGATCATGCTTCTCTCGGAAGACGAGAAAAAGCTGCTATCGGAGACAGAACGGTTTACGGTCGTGCTAAAGGACATGCTTCTGGGCAAAAAAAAGGTAAAGCTGTTCGGGCCGTCAAAAGCAATCGTCTATAAGTTAAATGATATATACAGGATGGTGTATTATTTTAAATCGGCGGATTATGCGGAGCTTGTCAGCATAAAGGATGAACTGGGCGATAAGCCTCTTCGTGAGAAGGAAGTGAGCATACAGCTCGATTTTAACCCGCAGTGAAAAGTAAATAATTGAATTATAAGGAGATAAAAATGGCACTTAGGAACATTAGAACAGAGGGAGATCCCATATTAGGGAAGATTTCAAAACCGATTCTCGAGATGACAGAGAAGACAAAGATCCTGATCGAGGATATGCTGGAGACTATGTATCACGCAAACGGCGTAGGACTTGCCGCTGTTCAGGCAGGCGTACTTAAAAGAGTGGTCGTAATAGATGTGTCTGAAGAAGGCAATTCACCCATCATCCTGATAAATCCCGAGATTATTGATAAATCAGGCTCACAGACAGGGGATGAGGGATGTCTTTCTGTTCCGGGCAAAAGCGGCGTGGTGACCAGAGCCATGAAGGTAAAAGTAAAGGCTTTTGACGAGAATATGAAAGTGTTCGAACTCGAGGGCGAAGGACTTCTGGCCAGGGCCATTCAACATGAGGTTGACCATTTGGACGGAATATTGTATACTTCTAAGGTTGAAGGAAAGCTGAACGAAACTGAGGACTGAAGCTTTCCTTTGCGTGAAGTAAGCTGAATGGCGATGAGAGAGAGGAATACAGATGAAACTTGTATTTATGGGTACACCCGATATAGCGGCTGAGGTGTTAAAGTCATTACTTGACTCAAGGCATGAAGTGGCAGCCGTAGTGACACAGCCTGACAGACCGAACAAAAGAGGAAATGAAGTGACATTTTCTCCGGTGAAGACTATGGCTCTGGAGGCGGGGATACCTGTGCTGCAGCCTGAAAAGGTGTCTACCGACGAATTCGCTGATAAACTTAAAAGTTACGAGCCCGATGCCATAGTAGTGGTAGCTTTCGGACAGATATTAAAGAAGAACATTCTGGAACTTCCGAAACACGGCTGCATAAATGTTCACGGATCGCTCCTTCCGAAATACAGGGGAGCAGCTCCGATACAATGGGCTATCATAAACGGTGACAGCGAGAGCGGAGTGACCATAATGCATATGGATGCCGGAATAGATACGGGAGACATGATACTTAAGGGAACCGTGGAACTGGCTCCGGATGAGACTGCGGGCAGTCTGTTTGAAAAGATAGGAAAGCTCTCGGGTCCTGTACTCTTAAAAGCATTGGACTTGATAGAAGCCGGTACTGCGGAAAGGATACCGCAGAACGGTGATGAGGCCACATATGTGGGCATACTTAAAAAATCCATGGGCAAGTTGAACTTTAATCATAAAGCTGTGGAGCTTGAGAGACTTATCAGAGGTCTTATACCATGGCCCGGAGCATATACTTATGCGGACGGGAAGATGCTGAAGATCTGGAAGGCATGCCTGTCATCGGATGAAGATGATGTAAAGGCAGAGCCCGGACAGATCAGGATAAAAGACAATGCGTTCTTTATAGGTACTGAGGATATTCCCCTGCAGATCCTGGAACTTCAGCTCGAAGGAAAAAAGAGGATGCAGGCGTCGGATTTTATCCGGGGTACGGGAATAGCCGACGGAAGTTTTACCGAATGACGGGGACTATAGATTGAACATCAGGAATATAGCGTTAGAAGATATTATAGGGATACTGGAAGAGAAAAAGCCTCTGCATATGGTTCTTTTGAATTCACTGGATGGTATAGATGATAAAAAGGACAGGGCCTTTGCCGCCAGACTTGTCAGAGGATGTGTGGAAAGGGCATACAGCCTGGACCACATTATAAACAGCATTTCCAGTGTGCCGGTAAAAAAACAAAAACCTGTTATCAGGAACATTTTAAGAAGCGGCATATACCAGATACTGTTCATGGATTCAGTGACAGATTTTGCAGCCTGCGACGAAGCTGTGAAACTGGCAGGAAAAAGAGGATTCAGATCCTTATCGGGCTTTGTGAACGGGATATTGAGAAACATTTGCAGAAAAAAAGAAGAAATCCTGAAAGGGCTGGAGAACACAGAAAAAGAGAATATGTCTTTTAAGTATTCGATGCCCGAATGGATAGTTGATGAATTTTGTTCCCTGTACGGAGAGGAAGCTGCGGGACAGGCTTTTGAGTACTTCTTAAAAGAGAATGCCGTATCCGTGAGAGTCAATACTTCAAAGATTTCTTTGGAGTCTTTCGAAGAACGTATGGACCGTAATGGTTCGGGTTCAAAGAAGGAAAATAACGATGGGACCGGTTTAGAAGCTGCAGAGAACAGTCGTATAAAGATAGAAAAAAATGCTTATTTAGATAAGTGTTACAGCATATCGGGAGCCGGAAGCCTTGAGGACAGCCGGGAATTTAGGGAAGGGCTGTTTACGGTGCAGGACATGAGCTCGGCGCTCGTGGGATATATATGTGAGAAACTGCCGGGAACTTTTGCACCGGATAACGGGAACGAAGATAAAGGCAGTGCTACGGTTCACCGGATAAAGGCACTTGACCTGTGTGCTGCGCCCGGCGGGAAGAGCCTATATCTGGCAGACCTGGGTGCAGAGGTTACCTCCTGTGATATATCTGAACAGAAGGTTTCTCTTATCAGGGAAAATGCTACGAGATGCGGGTTTGATAATATTACTTTGACAATTAACGATGCTTCGGTGTATAATAAATCCTTTGATGGGGCATTTGATATAGTTTTGTGTGACCTTCCCTGTTCGGGACTGGGCATCATAGGGAAGAAACCCGACATAAAGTATAATATAAGTAAGGAAAAGATGAAGGAACTGGCGGAGCTTCAGAGAAGTATTCTGGAGAAAGCAGTAAAGTACGTAAAACCCGGAGGGTTCCTGATATTTTCCACATGTACGGTAACAAAGGAAGAAAATACCGCGAACGTAAAATATATAACGGATGAGCTGGGGCTAAAAGGAATTGATATAAGTAGTATGCTTCCGGAAGGAATTGACCCCGCTGAAAAGGAAAACTGTTACATACAGATATTACCGGGTGAGTACGGAAGTGACGGATTTTTCATCTCGGTGTTTTCAAGGAGATAACAAACAACTATATTGCATAACGAGTGAACGCTGATGGTTTGTAAAATGAACGGCAATTAATTATGTTCACGGGTATAATTAGTGTATGGATATGGATAAAATAAGTGATGAGAAGCCTGACATCAGGTCCCTCAATCTGGAAAAGCTGAAGGCTTTGCTTGAGGCCATGGGTGAAAAAGGCTTCAGAGCCGGCCAAATATACGAATGGCTGCATAAAAAAGAAGCTCAGAGCTTTGATGAGATGACAAATATCTCGCAAGGCTTAAAAGAGAAGCTGAAAGACAGATTTTGCCTGAAGAACCTTGAAGCGGTAAAGTACCTCGAAGACAGTGAGGACGGGACGTTCAAATATCTGTTTGCGACCGATGACGGAAACATTATAGAAAGCGTATTTATGAGCTATGAGCACGGATATTCCGTATGTATTTCGTCACAGGTGGGATGCAGGATGGGGTGCAGCTTCTGTGCTTCGACCATCGGTGGAAGAGTACGGGACCTTACTTCGGGAGAAATGCTCGAGCAGGTATACATGATGCAGAGACTTCAGGGGAAGCGCATCTCGAATGTAGTGGTCATGGGAAGCGGCGAACCTTTTGATAATTTTGACAACTTCACGGCATTTTATGAGATGCTGACCGATAAAGACGGGCTGAACATCAGCGGAAGGAACATCACGGTATCCACATGCGGTATCATTGACAAGATCAGGGAACTTGCGGACCGTAAGTATGCGCTTACCCTTGCGATATCGCTCCATGCGCCAAACGATACTTTGAGAAAAAAGATTATGCCGTCCGCGAACAAATACAGTATAGAAGGTATCATGTCGGCATGTGATTACTTCTTTGAACGGACTGGCAGAAGGATAACGTTTGAATACAGCCTGATGGCCGGTGTAAACGACTCCGAGGAGTGTGCAAAAGAGCTTTCGAATCTCTTAAAGGGCAGGAACTGTCATGTGAACCTGATCCCTGTGAATCCTGTAAAAGAGAGGGATTATTCCAGAAGCAGGGACACGGATATTATAAGATTTAAAAAAATACTTGAAAAAAACAAAATAAATGTTACTATAAGAAGAGGGCTCGGAAAGAATATTGACGCGGCATGCGGTCAGTTGAGAAGGAGCTACATGGAGGAAAAGAAATTTACAGGAAAGTGAGGTGGTTAGGGTGCAGGCAGCTGCTAAGACTGATGTAGGTGTTATGAGGCAGATGAATCAGGACTTTTGTTATGCGAATACCAAAAGTGAAGGACTGCTTCCTAATCTTTTTATAGTTGCCGACGGAATGGGAGGACATAATGCCGGGGACTTTGCTTCGCGTTTCTGTGTAGAGAAGTTTGTAGAGCTGGTCACAAAGGCGGGGCCCGATGTGGTGAGCAAGCTGAGTTTCCTGGAGCACGCTATAAAGGAGACGAACGAACAGCTCATAATCAAGGCTACGGAGAATCCCGAACTTGAAGGTATGGGAACTACGTTTGTGGTGGCCACCATTTCACCGGACAATGAAATGGATGTTCTGAACATAGGTGACAGCAGACTTTACCTTATTGACACCGATATCCGTCAGATCACGGAAGATCATTCGCTGGTCATGGAGATGGTGAAAAACGGTGAGATCAAAAAAGAAGAGGCCAGATTTCATCCGAAGAAAAATGTGGTAACGCGTGCTATCAGCGCCATAGGAGTCGTGATACCGGATATGTTCCGGGTTCCCGTGAAAAAAGGCGATATAATCCTGATGTGTTCGGACGGTCTGTCCAATATGGTTGCGGACAATGAAATCTATGCGATAATAAACGAAAACAGGGATGACTTGAATATGGCCGCGGATATTCTGATCGAGAGGGCTAACAGGAACGGCGGAAGAGATAATATAACTGTAGTTCTTATAAAAATTGATGATTAAAAGAGTATGAGGAAGAGAAATGATTAAGACAGGAATGTACATTAGCGACAGATATGAGATAATCGATAAGGTCGGTTCCGGTGGAATGGCAGATGTTTACAAGGCACTCTGTCACAGACTTAACCGTTATGTTGCTATCAAAATCTTAAAACCGGAGTTTTCTACCGACGCAAGCTTCGTTCAGAAGTTCAGAGCCGAGGCTCAGTCGGTGGCAGGACTTTCACATCCGAATATTGTAAGTGTATACGATGTAGGTGAGGATGACGGTCTGTACTATATCGTTATGGAGCTTGTAGAGGGTATTACTCTGAAGCGTTTTATAGAGAAGAGAAAGAAGCTTGATGTAAAAGAAGCAGTGGGTATAGCCATTCAGATAGCCATGGGTATGGAAGCTGCTCATACACACCACATCATCCACAGGGATATCAAGCCCCAGAACATCATCATTTCACGTGAAGGCAAGGTAAAGGTAGCCGATTTCGGTATAGCGAAGGCAGCTACTTCCAATACCATATCTCAGAACGCCATAGGATCGGTACATTATCTTTCACCTGAACAGGCCAGAGGCGGTTACAGTGACGAGAGAAGTGATATCTATTCTTTGGGTGTTACTTTATACGAGATGCTGTCGGGTCAGGTACCTTTTGCGGGAGATAACTCTGTATCAGTAGCACTTCTGCATATTCAGAGCGAGGCGGTTCCCGTTAGGGAGCTCAATCCCGATGTGCCTTTGAGTGTGGACAAGATCATCCAGAAGTGTATGCAGAAGAAGCCTGAGAGACGTTATCAGACAGCTGCTGAACTGATCGTAGATCTGAAGAGGTCCGTGCTTAATCCCGAAGGCGATTATGTAAACATAGCTTCAAATGCGGTAGTGACATCTTCTCCTACAAGAAACATCACCGATGAGGAACTTGAGTCCATAAAGAGCGCAGTAAAGTCTCCCGTGACTCATGTGACATATAACAATGACAGAAAGACCAGGAAAAAGGTTAAGCGTGAAAAGGAAGAACTGGATACTATAGATTCCGGACTTGAAAAAGTTCTGACCATTGTCAGTGTCCTGGCTGCCATAGCACTTCTGGTATTTATATTCTGGATCGCAAAGAAGATATTCTTTACTGATGACGGTCCGGAGATAGGAACGATAATAGACAATATTACAAACACGGGCACATCAGGTACTCCTACACCTACTCAGATAGAGGAGAACAAGACAGGACCCAATATTAAGATCAATCCCACGGAAGAACCTACACCGGTTCCTACATCTGCAGCCTCTGTACTTGTTGAGGTTCCCGGAGTTATAAACCTGACCGTTGAGGATGCACAGAAAGTACTCTGGGCAAAATCACCCGATTTCCAGATAAAGTGGAGCGAGGAAGAGTATTCCGAGGACGTTGAAAAAGGCAGGGTATGCCAGCAGTATCCTTTTGAGCATGCAACCGTTACAGCGGATGCGGTTATTAACCTGACTATAAGTGCAGGTGCCGAGATGAAGGAATTAAAGAGCGTAAACGGTTACGATCTGGCTGCAGCGCTCAGCCTGCTTGAAGCTTACGGATATCAGACTACCACCTTAGAGGATTATGATGATAATGTTCCTGCGGGCAAAGTCATAAGGACAGATCCCGAAGCAGGCTCACTTCTTCCGAAGGAATCGGTAGTTGTGGTACATGTGAGCCTTGGACGTGAGATCAAGGAAGTTGAATGTCCTTATCTTGTAGGATTAAAGCAGGCAAAGGCTGAGAAGGCACTGGAAAAAGCAAAGCTTGTAAAGGGCGAAGTTACATTTGAATATAATGAATCATTTAATGCCGGACTGGTTATCTTCCAGAGTGTAGAAGAGGGAACTTCTATCGAAGAAGGTACTTCTGTCAGCTTCGTAGTAAGTCTCGGGCCTGAACCTGTAGTTACTCAGGAGCCTGAGCCCACACCGGATGATATAGGGGGAGAGCCTGATATTACTCCGGATCCTGACGACGAAGATGATGAACCGGACCCGGATGAAGACGAAGATCCCGAGAACGGCTGAAGCGAAGTGTGATACTTAAAGCTTAACGATCTGTTCGGGATGCCGTATAGTTAAGTAACTTGTATTTTTAGAAAGAGCTGTCTCTATGGAACGGAGGACAGCCCTTTCTTTCGATAATCGGTATGATGCCGGAAAAGCTTTCGTTTCTTTGAGGTATGAATCAGAATGGTAGGTAAAATAGTAAAGGGAGTAGCCGGCGACTATACCGTAGTGGCGGAAAACGGTCAAAAGTTTGTCTGCAGGGCAAAAGGCATATTCAGGAAAAATAAGATATCGCCGCTTATCGGGGATAATGTGGAGTTTGAAGCATTAAACGATGAGGAAGGCAATATCATAAAAATCCTTGAAAGAAAGAATTCTCTTATAAGGCCTGCCTGCGCGAATGTGGATCAGGTCATGGTAGTTTTTGCCGCAGCATCTCCGGAGCCGAACCTGAACCTGCTTGACAGATTCCTCATAATGATGCAGAAGCAGTCCGTTTCCGCAGTCCTGTGTTTCAATAAGAAGGATATCGCGGATAATGAGAGACTGAGATCTCTGGCCGAGAACTATGAGGCATCGGGAATGAAGATAGTTTTTGCCAGTATCTTGAAGTCCGAAGGCATAGAAGAGATCAGGGAGCTGTTAAAAGGCAGGACCACCATACTTGCAGGACCTTCCGGAGTAGGGAAGTCTTCCATGGTGAATATCCTCGCACCGAACGAGATCATGGAGGTCGGGGATCTGAGTGAAAAAATAGCCAGGGGCAAGCAGACCACCAGGCATACCGAACTTGTGGAGATAGGAACAGATACATTCCTCTGTGATTCGCCGGGCTTTTCTTCACTGTATCTCGAAGATATAGATTACAGGGATTTAAAAAATTTTTATCCCGAATTCGATGAGTATTCGGGCGGATGCAGGTTTCTTACCTGCAATCATATAAACGAACCGGACTGTGCTGTTAAGGCAGCAGTTCAGGAAGGTAAGATTGGGGCCAGCAGGTATGAGAATTACTGCCTGCTGTTTAATGAATTAAAACAAAAGAAGGGGTACTAAAGATGAACAAGCTTGCACCATCGATTTTAGCTGCGGACTTTTTTAAACTTGGGGAACAGATTACGACGGTAGATAAGGCGGGAGCGCAGTATCTGCATATAGATGTTATGGATGGCAGTTTTGTGCCGAGTATTTCTTTCGGTCTTCCGCTTATTTCTTCGCTCAGGAAGAACACTAAGATGATTTTTGATGTTCATCTGATGGTGACGGAACCGGAGAGATTCGTCGATCAGTTCGCAGATGCCGGTGCGGACATTATAACAGTTCATCAGGAGGCATGCACACATCTTAACCGAACACTCAAGCATATCAGGGAAAGAGGAGTAAAAACCGGAGTGGCGCTGAACCCTGCGACAAATCCCGATACGCTGAAATATCTATATGAATATATCGACATGATACTTGTCATGTCAGTAAATCCCGGATTCGGCGGTCAGCTGTTTATCCCCGAGACGATGGATAAGCTCCGTGACGTAAAGAAGCTGGTAGAGAAAAGCGGGAAAAATATAGATATAGAAGTGGACGGCGGCATCACCCTTCAGAACGTTGCGAGCATACTGGAAGCCGGTGCAAATGTGATTGTATCCGGCAGCAGCGTATTTAAGGGAGACATAGAAGGAAATGTCAAAGAATTCCTGAAGATACTGGGATAAGAGAATTTTTCCTTAAAGATTGGTTTTACAGAAAAATGGGGTTATATGAGACTGGAAGATATTAAAATAGGTTCGATTTTGGAAATAGTTATAAAACGTGGGGCATCCGAATACAAGACAAACAGTAAAATAGAGTATTCGGATGCGAAAATGATAGGTGTAACCCCCATAGCCAGTGAGCACGGTCTGTTCAGGTTTACCGAAGATGATTCGGTGGATCTGATATATCATGAGGATGAGAAATACTGGAAATGGGAAAATGTGAAGGCGGGACTTGCCAGACGTCGTGACGGCAGCAGGCTTCATGTTTTTTCAAGCATGTTTGACGGAAAAAGCTTTAACAGAAGAACCCAGTTCAGATTTGAGATCGGCGAAGTTATCCGGATGCGTTATGAGAAGATCAAGGAAAACAGGGAAGAACCCGCAGTGAACGGGAATACTCCCGAAGCGGATCTGGACAATATATTCCTGATGCTGAACGAACAGTATGAGGAGATAGAGTGTAAAGGATACTTAAAGGACTTAAGTGAAGGCGGTGCATCGGTAGAGTCCGATGTAAAGCTTTCGAGAGGTGATTTTATAAGTTTCTCCATAGACTCGGAAGTCGGTACCGTCATGGTGCGGGGTGTAGTACTAAGGGTTATAGAAGATAAACGCGGGTATTTTGATTATACATACGGCGTATCGTTTGTTGAAACCAGCAAGAATTATATGAGGTATTTTTACCTTCAGCAGAGAAAGCAGTTATACGAGAATAATGATACTTAATTAGGAGTGAACGGGATGAAGTGTTTTAAACGTATTATTGCAGATTCCGTATTGATATTAAGTATGTTGGCAGGTCTGTTTTTGGGACATACCACGGATGCGGAAGCCAGGACCATATCGGGAAGCATGTACAGTTCGCGTGCGGTTGATCCTATAACACACGGTGAAGGATTTACTGCGGTTCTGTATGACAATCAAAACGGTCTTCCCACATCGGAGGCGAATGCTGTAGCCGAGACAAAGGAAGGTTTTATATGGAT
>JAEEGL011110825.1_pt1 | contig 15274 bp, 13 predicted proteins | sample 9134231 | NCBI WGS metagenome assembly JAEEGL01 (sample SAMN16246548, study PRJNA631951) | gut metagenome | biome: gut microbiome; feature: rumen; material: fiber-attached | host: Bos | place: Iran: Karaj | collected 2018-10 | reverse complement strand
GAAGTATATGTCACCAAAATCTAATTATGATGCAAAAAGCATCAAAGTCCTTGAAGGTTTGGATCCGGTCAGGGCAAGACCCGGTATGTATATCGGGAGCACTACTACTAAAGGTCTTAACCATCTTATATATGAGATCGTAGATAATTCCGTTGATGAACATCTTGCAGGATTCTGCAACAGTATATGGGTAACTCTTGAAAGCGACGGTTCCGCGACCATTGAAGATAACGGGCGCGGTATCCCTGTCGGTATGCATGAAAAAGGCGTCAGTGCCGAACGTGTTGTATTTACGACTCTACATGCCGGAGGTAAATTCGACAACGAAGTTTACAAAACGAGCGGTGGACTTCACGGTGTGGGTTCTTCCGTAGTTAATGCGCTTTCCGAATATCTTGATATAGAAGTAAGACAGGATGGAAACATATATCATGACCGTTACGCAAGGGGAATACCCGTAATAGATCTTGAAAAAGGTCTGCTGCCCGTTATAGGAAAATGCAGATCAACAGGCACAAAGATCAATTTCATGCCTGACGGCGAGATATTCGAAAAGACACGCTTCAAAGAAGAAGACATCAAGTCACGTCTTCATGAAACGGCATATCTTAATCCCGAACTTACAATATATTACTGCGATAAGAGAGTCATTCCTCATGAAAAGGAAGAATTCCATGAACCCGACGGGATAATAGGTTTCATCAAGGATCTTGACAGTCATAAGGAGACTGTGTGTGAACCTGTCTATTTTTCAGGTGTGTGTGACGGTATAACTGTTGAGATCGCATTTCAGTATGTTAATGAATTCCATGAGAATGTTCTGGGATTTTGTAATAACATATACAATTCCGAAGGCGGTACACATCTTACCGGCTTTAAATCCATGTTCACTAACGTAATGAACAATTATGCACGTGAACTGAATATTCTTAAAGACAGAGACCAGAACTTTACCGGTGCCGACATAAGAAACGGTATGACTGCGATAGTTTCGATAAAGCATCCGGATCCGAGGTTTGAAGGCCAGACCAAGACAAAGCTCGATAATCAGGATGCTGCCAAGGCCGTATCTAAGGTAACAGGTGACGAAGTCCAGCATTATTTTGACAGAAATCTCGATATGTTAAAGGCTGTTCTTTCATGCGCCGAAAAGGCAGCGAAGATCAGGAAGACCGAAGAAAAAGCAAAAACGAACATGCTGTCAAAGCAGAAATATTCGTTTGATTCAAACGGAAAGCTTGCAAACTGTGAGAGCCGCGATCCGAAGAAATGCGAGATATTCATCGTTGAGGGTGATTCCGCCGGTGGCAGTGCAAAGACAGCACGTAACCGCAATTTCCAGGCAATACTTCCGATCCGCGGTAAGATACTCAATGTCGAAAAAGCAAGTATTGATAAAGTGCTTGCGAACGCTGAGATCAAAACGATGATAAACGCTTTCGGCTGCGGTTTCTCCGAAGGTTACGGGAATGATTTTGACATAGCAAAGCTTCGTTACGACAAGATAATAATAATGGCAGATGCCGATGTTGACGGAGCACATATCTCGACCCTTCTTCTGACGCTGTTTTACAGGTTCATGCCCGAACTCATTTATGAAGGACATGTTTACATCGCTATGCCGCCTCTTTACAAGGCGATGCCTTCGCGGGGTGAGAGCGAGTATCTGTATGATGACAAGGCACTTGCAGAATACAGGAAAAATCATACCGGATTCAAGCTTCAGCGCTTTAAAGGTCTCGGTGAGATGGATGCCGAGCAGTTGTGGGAGACAACACTCGATCCGGCTGTGAGAAGATTAAAGCTTGTTGAGATAGAAGATGCAAGACTTGCAAGCAACACGACCGAAATGCTTATGGGAAACGACGTTGCACCTCGTAAGGATTTTATATACAGACATGCACAGGAAGCCGCACTTGATTTTTAAGGAGTAGGAAATGGCCCGGAAAAAGGCACAGGAAGTCATAGAAGAGACGATAATCAAAACCGAATATTCCGACGTGATGCAGAAGTCATATATTGACTATGCGATGAGCGTTATCATAGCAAGAGCTCTGCCCGATGTAAGGGACGGTCTGAAACCGGTACAAAGAAGAACGCTCTATGATATGTATGAGCTTAACAACAGATTCGACAGGCCGCATCTCAAATCCGCCCGTATCGTCGGAGATACGATGGGTAAATATCATCCGCACGGTGACAGTTCGATATATGACTGTCTTGTTGTGATGAGTCAGGATTTCAAGAAAGGAATGGCTCTTGTTGACGGTCACGGAAACTTCGGATCCATAGAAGGCGACGGTGCCGCGGCAATGAGATATACCGAAGCAAGGCTTTGCAAGATCACGCAGGAGGAGATGCTGTCAGATCTTGACAAGGACGTTGTTGATTTCATGCCCAACTATGACGAGACCGGAAAGGAACCTGTTGTGCTTCCCTGCAGATTCCCGAATCTTCTTGTTAACGGTACCGAAGGTATTGCAGTAGGTATGGCAACAAGCATGCCGCCGCATAATCTGACCGAAGTCATAGAAGCGGAGAAGGCGTTTATCAAGAACAACTCTATAACGACAGCCGAACTTCTCGAGATCATGCCGGGGCCTGATTTTCCTACAGGAGGTACTGTTACAAACAAAGATGAACTGCTTGAGATATACGAGACGGGCACAGGCAAGATAAAGGTGAGAGGCAAGATCGAACTTGAAGTCGCAAAAGGCGGCAAGCCGTCACTTGTTATCACTGAAATACCGTATACGATGATCGGCGCAAACATATCAAAGTTCCTTGTTGATATCGTATCTCTTATAGATGCCAAGAAAACAACGGATATAGTAGACATATCCAACCAGTCCAGTAAAGAAGGCATAAGGATCGTCATTGAGCTTAAAAAAGACGCTGATGTCGAAAATGTCCGTAATATGCTCATTAAGAAGACACGTCTTGAGGATACGTTCGGTGTGAACATGCTCGCAATATGCGACGGAAGGCCCGAAGTCATGGGGCTTCGTTCGATCATATCGCATCATGTCAATTTCCTTAGGGAACTTGCGACACGTAAGTATAAGACACTTCTTCAGAGGGAGATCGACAAGAAAGAGATACAGGAAGGCCTCATCAAGGCTGTTGATATAATAGATGTCATCATCGAGATACTCCGTGGCTGTAAAGATGTCAAGACTGCGAAGGCATGTCTTACGGAAGGCGTGACCGAAGGTATTACGTTTAAATCAAGGATATCTCAAAAAGTCGCATCTTCACTTCGTTTTACCGAGCGTCAGGCGACGGCCATTCTCGAGATGCGCCTGTACAAACTGATCGGTCTTGAGATGGATGCACTTATCGAAGAGCATGACAAGACACTTAAGAACATAGCTGAATACAAAGAGATACTGACCAAGCCTGCAAAGATGGATTCAACGATAGTAAAAGGTCTTGACGCCATCAAGAAAGAGTATGGCAGGGAGCGCAGGACCGTTATCGAGAATTCAGGTGAAGTGATATTCGAAGAAAAGAAAGTAGAAGAGATGGAAGTCGTATTCCTGATGGACCGCTTCGGATATGCCAAAACAGTTGATGTTCCGACATATGACAGGAACCGCGATGCCGTAGATGCTGAGTTTAAGATAAACTTTACTTGTCTTAATACGAGCAGGATATGTGTATTTACTGACAAGGGCGTCATGCATTCGGTGAAAGTCTCGGATCTTCCGTTCGGTAAGTTTCGTGATAAGGGCATTCCGATCGACAACGTAAGTAACTATGACTCATCATCAGAGTCTATAGTATATGTTCTTCCTATGGCCGATCTTGTAATGCAAAAGCTAATGTTCGGTACTAAAAAGGGTATGTTCAAACAGGTATACGGCAGCGAATTTGATGTGATAAAAAGAACCGTTGCCGCAACCGGTCTTCTTGAAGGCGATGAGGTCATAACCGTATTCCCGGTTACCGATCAGAAATATGTTGTTCTGCAGACTGAATATGATGTGTTCCTTAAGTTCGAACTTGACGAGATACCTCTTAAGAAGAAGGGGGCGATAGGCGTACGGGCCATCAAACTAACCGGAAGTGACCGCGTGGATAAGGTATATTACCTGTTTGAAGAAGATGATACGAGCGTTAAGGTAGGAAACAGGGAAGTTCTGCTTTCGCGTCTTAAGGCTGCGCGGCGGGATACAAAAGGCACGAAACTGAGAGGTTGATCTTATATGAGGGTTATAGCGGGTAGTGCCAGAAGACTTACTCTTGTTACTCCAAAGGGAATGGAGACACGTCCTACAAGTGACAAGATAAAAGAAACACTTTTTAATATTCTTGCCCCTGATCTTTATGATGTCAATTTTCTTGATCTTTTTGCCGGAAGCGGAGGTATAGGGATCGAGGCGTTATCAAGAGGGGCTGCGTCCTGTACTTTTATCGAAAAAGATAAAGAAGCCGTATCATGCATACGTAAGAATCTTGAAACAACGCATTTTACCGAAGCGGCGACAGTTATACCGTATGATGTTCTGACATCTTTGTACAATATACGCACCGACCGTAAATTTGATATTGTTTTCATGGATCCTCCGTATAAGCTCGGGGCGGAACGTAAAGTACTGCAAATTCTGTCGCAACTTGATATAATAGATGAAGATACAAAGATCATCATCGAATCCGCAAAAGATACGGACTTTTCTTTTGCAAACGATATAGGATACGAGATAACGCGGATCAAGGACTATAAGAACAACAAGCATGTGTTCCTAAAACGCAGATCCGGATAACAGGTTAAGGGGGAAAACATGAAGAAAGCGATCTATCCCGGAAGCTTTGATCCTGTCACTTACGGACATATAGATATCATCCAAAGAGCGGCGGAAATATTCGATGAACTGTTGGTCGCGATTCTCAACAACACGGCTAAAACTCCGTTGTTTTCTGTTGATGAACGTGTTAATATATTAAAGGAAGTCGTCAAAGATATTCCCAATGTTACGGTGCAAAGTTATGAAGGGCTGCTGGTTGATTTTGCTATGGCAAACGATGCCGGCGTTATAGTAAGGGGACTGCGTGCCGTTACCGATTTTGAATACGAGTTGCAGCTTGCACAGACCAACAGTGTTTTAAACAGCGGTGTGGATACAATGTTTCTTACGACATCGCTTAGGTATGCGTATCTTTCCAGTTCAACCGTCAAAGAGGTTGCAAGCTACGGCGGGGATATAAGCAAGTTCGTTCCGCCGTTTGTTGAAAAACTGACATTTGAGAAGTTTAAAACAGTAAGATAAGGGGATTAAGGGAGAGTGTAAATGAGCAGCAGGATTGAACAGGTTATCGACGAGATAGAATTATTCATCTCCGAATGTAAGTATCAGACGTTTTCAACGACAAATATCATTGTTGATAAGGATCGTATGGATGAACTCCTTCGGGACCTAAGACTCAGAACGCCCGAAGAGATCAAAAAATACCAGAAGATCATCAGCAATAAAGAGCGTATTTTGCAGGATGCCAGGGACAAAGCGGATGCGATGCTGAGTATGGCACAGGCAGAAACCGTCAGAATGGTTGATGAGAACGAGATAATGCAACAGGCTTATGCGCAGGCCGGTGAAGTTGTCAAGCAGGCGACGGAGCAGGCACAGCATATAGTCGATATGGCGACGGTCGAAGCAAATAACGTCAGACAGTCTGCCATGGAGTATACATTCGGACAACTGGCCACTCTGCAGGACATTATAAGTCACGCGATCTCAACCGCAGATGCCAAATACGGGGATCTGATCGCAAGGCTTCGTGAATGCGAGAGCATAATCGCACAGGACAGATCTCAGTTGTATCCGCAGGTTGAGCTTGATAATGATATTGCAGCATTGGAAGGCTATCCAACAGATTCGGGTAAAGGCGGATCCAATCCGGACGGTGGCGGAAAAGGCGTCAGAGTGATTTAGCAGTATACGGCGGGACCGCAAAGGTTCCGCTTTTTTATTCCGTAACATGCTATAAGAGGTAATAAATGGAAAGAGTACTTGAAAATATCAAACCGGAGCGTGTGTTTTATTATTTCGAAGAGATCTCGGCAATACCGAGACAATCCGGTAAATGCGATAAGATCAGCGATTATATCGTAAGCTTTGCCAAAGAACATCATCTCGAATATGTAAAAGACGAGATGAATAATGTTCTTATACGTAAACCGGCAAGGGGAGATAAAAGCACAAAACCGACCGTGATACTTCAGGGCCATATGGATATGGTCTGCGAGAAAAGCTATGATTACGAGGCCAAACATGATTTTGGTAAAGACGGACTCAAGCTTTGCGTTCTCGATGACAATATATATGCCAAAGGAACAACTCTCGGAGCGGATGACGGAATAGCCGTTTCTTATATGCTTAGCATTCTTGAAGATGACACTCTTGATCTTCCGCCAATAGAAGCACTTTTTACTGCTGATGAAGAAGACGGTATGAAAGGTGCGATCGGGTTTGATTTCTCGCTTCTTAGCGGTAAGTATCTTATCAATCTCGACCATGAGATAGAAGGAGAGATACTCACATGCTGTGCGGGCGGAAAACGTGTAAAATCAACCGTTCCCGTCGAGTACGAAGAAGCTTCCGGTATCGCTTTTGATATTATAATCTGCGGTCTTTGCGGCGGACATTCCGGTATGGAAATAGATAAAGGCCGTGGAAATGCCAACCTCCTTCTCGGCCGGATACTTCACAGAATCACCAAGCAGATGCCTTTTAAGTTAAAGTACATCGGAGGGGGACTTACCGACTCGGCGATCCCGAGAGAAGCCAAAGCTGAGATCATAATAGATGAAGAGAACATCGAGCTTTTGGAAACCATCGTTGAAAAATATTCGGCGATAATATGCGATGAGTTTGAAGGAATAGAAGAAAATATGATGATCTACGCCGAGAATAAAGGCGCAGATACAGCCATGTGCTTAACCGCAGAATCAAAACGCAGGATAGGATTCCTTCTTAACACAGTACCCGACGGTATAATCAAGATGAGCCGGAAAAACGACGGACTTGTCAGAACTTCACTAAACAGCGGTATCATGAAGCTTGGTGAGAAAGAATTTACACTCATCATAAACATGCGAAGTCTAGCCGAATCCGAAAAGGATGCTCTTGCCGACAAGATCGAGTACCTGACCGAGACTATAGGCGGTACGTACTGTGAAGAATACGATTATCCGGCATGGGAATACGTGGAAGACTCAAAACTACGAGATATAGCGTTTTTGTGTTATCAGCAGAGTTTCGGTAAAAATCCGAAGCTTAGAGGATTTCATGCGGGTCTTGAATGCGGTGTCTTCTTCAAAAAAGTACCGGGCATCGATATCATATCGTTCGGTCCCGATATAACAAACATACATACTCCGAAGGAGAGGCTGTCCGTATCAAGCACGCAGCGTGTTTACGAATATCTTATCGAAATATTAAAGAGTATATAAAATGGAGTTACCCGGCAGATTCTTACAATCAATGAATGAGCTTTTAGGCGCAGAATACGACTTGTTCCTACAAACGTATGACCAGAGCGCTGTCAGTTCATTAAGGGTCAATACATCAAAGATCACGGTTTCGGAATTTGAAAAAACAGCCCCATTTCCCATATCAAAGATACCTTTTGTTCCAAACGGGTACTATATAAATGATACGGATGCTTGGTCAAAACATCCGTATTATTATGCAGGCTTATACTACATACAGGAAGCATCCGCAATGCTTCCGGCCGTAACGCTTCCTGTTGAGGCAGGAGATATCGTACTTGACCTTTGTGCCGCCCCGGGCGGAAAATCAACCCAGCTTTGTCTTTTTGATGCGGATATACTTATATCAAACGATATAAGCCGCTCAAGGACCATTCCGCTCGTTGCAAATCTTGAAAGATTCGGACGAAACAACTGGTGTGTAACATGTGAATCACCGGAGAAACTGGCTGCAATATATCCCGAAACATTTGATAAGATACTTGTTGATGCTCCGTGTTCAGGAGAGGGGATGTTTCGTAAGGACAATAAGCTTATCGCCTCTTATAGCGAAAAAGGGCCCGATTACTACAGCCCCATACAGTCAGAAATACTCGGGCAGGCATATAAGATGCTAAACGCAGGCGGCATGATCTTGTACAGTACATGCACTTTTTCGGACATTGAAGACGAACAGGTCATAAATGATTTTCTGATGCGCCATCCGGATATGAGTATTTGCACTATCAGGCAGGAATACGGGCTAACCGGTCCGTATGATAAATACAACGGCACGCTTTTAAACGGGTGTGTTCATGCGCTGCCGCACAGATTCAAAGGCGAAGGCCATTTTATGGCACTTATGCAAAAGAGCGGGAACAAGAAGGAAGGTGTGGCGATAGCGGCCGATATGGATACATATGAAGAAGTATGTAAAAAGGCCGGGCAGCTTACAATGCACTTTTCGGATGAACTCGTCCATAAGCTTGAAAGCAGGAACTTTTTATGCAGCAGGGACGGATATATTTATATGCTGCCTGATGGATTCGGCTCCCTTTTTGACAAGAATATAAGGTATTCAAGAACCGGAACATGTATAGGAACCGTATCACAACATGGAAAGTTCATACCTCACACTGCTTTTGCGTTATATCTTGATCCTGAAGAGTATGATAATAAGCTCATTCTTGACGCAGATGATCCAAATGTCATCAAGTATTTAAAAGGCGAGACGATAGTAGCGGATGGTTATGGGGTCCTTCCCGAAAAAGGATTCGTGCTTATATGCGTTGGCAGATTTCCTCTCGGATTTGCATCATATGACGGCAAAAGATTAAAAAACCTGTATGAAAAAGGCTGGATATACAAATAATGTGGAAAGCGATAATAGATAAAACAGATGCGGCAATATTCGATCTTGACGGTACTGTCGTAGATTCCATGTGGCTGTGGAAACAGATCGATATAGATTACTTCAAAAAATGCGGGATGCACATCCCTGCCGGCTATCAGAAGGAGATTGAAGGCTTAAGCTTTTATGAGACTGCTGTGTATACTCAGAAAAAATACATTCCGAACGTTACGATCGAAGATATGATCAGCGACTGGAATGATATGGCTTATGAGCTGTATGCCAATAAGGTAAAGCCTAAGGAAGGCGTTGCCGTGTTTCTTAAGACGTTAAAGAAAACAGGCAAAAAGATCGGGATAGCAACAAGCAATTCAAGGTTACTTTGCGAAACAACACTTCGAAACAACGGACTGCTTGAGTATTTTGATTCTATAATAACAGGCGAAGAGTGCCCTTTGGGAAAACCTGCACCCGATGTTTATCTTCAGGCTGCCGCATCGCTTTCGGTCGATCCCTCCAAATGTATAGTGTTTGAAGACATTTGTAATGGGATACATGCAGGTAATAATGCCGGAATGATTACCGTAGCCGTGCATGATGATTATTCCGCTTATCAGTGGGAAGAAAAATGTAAGATGGCTGATCACAGTATAATGTCATATAAGGAGATAAATGATGAAATATGCGCTCCGTGAGCTTAAGGGCACACACGGATATATTAGAAAACAGCTCATATTCGAGATGATTAAGACGATAATACTGTTCGCCATGGCGCTTGGCATATTCTTTATCGGGTATTACACGCTGCACACAAAAAAGAGCCTTTGGTCGATACTTGCGGTACTTGCGCTTCTGCCTGCGAGTAAATCGCTTGTCGGCGTCATTATGCTCGCAAGGTTTAAGTCACTGCCAAACGAGACGTATGAGCGCTATGTAAAAGCAATCGGCCCGATCCCGGCTCTTTACGAAAACATTTTAACAACTTCCGACAGGTCTTATTTTGTCCCTGTTATATGCATTGCATCACAGTCGCTTGCGGCGTTCATGCCTGAAGGTGACGCAAAGGCCTTAAAGGCTCACCTTGAAAACGTATTACGAACAGCAGGACATAGTGTAACAGTAAAGGTATTTGACCGGGAAGATGCTTTTTTTGAAAGACTTTCCCAGCTTAAGGAGAAGGCTGCAGAGGAAGGCAAAACGTATGAGAACGTGTTTAACACGATAAAAGCCGTATCTTTATGAAAGAATTTACCGTTTCACAATCCGAGGCCGGAAAACGGCTTGATAAATATATCGCAGGGATCATCAAAAATGCTCCCGCATCTTTTTGTTATAAGATGCTTCGCAAGAAGAACATAGTCCTTAACGGTAAAAAAGCAACAGGCAGTGAAGCTTTAAATTGCGGCGATGTGATAACTTTTTATCTGTCTGATGAAACATTCGATAAGTTTTCGGCAAGAAGCCAAAGTGTATCGGGTTTAACACATCTGATGCCGCCGGTTGTTTATGAAGATGAAGACGTCCTAATAGTAAACAAGCCGTCCGGTATGCTTACGCAAAGATCATCTGCCAACGATACTTCTCTCAATGAGATATGTTTATCGTATCTGTATGATAAGGGATCTATAGATGATAAAAGCCTCATGACTTTTGTTCCCTCGGTTTGTAACAGGCTTGACCGTAACACTTCGGGACTTGTTACATTCGGTAAAACATACAAAGGTGCCAAAACACTTGCCGATCATTTCAAGAAAAGAACTGTTCATAAGTTTTACGGATGTATAGCTTACGGCATTATCAAAGAAGATCTTGAACTTAAAGGAAGTCTTGTAAAAGATGCCGATACAAATACCGTTACAGTTTCTGATGATGATAAAGACGGCGCATTTATACATACTAAGATACATCCTGTAAGGGCAGGATATGATATAACATTATGCGATGTATGCCTTATAACAGGCAAAACGCATCAGATAAGGGCTCATCTTGCTCATATAGGGCATGCTATCATCGGAGATTACAAATACGGGAACAGAAAGGTTAATGATGCCTTTAAAGCTAAATACGGCATTGATTCACAACTTCTTGCATGTTACAAAATGTTATTTCCGGATGATACTGCGCTTGGTCCTCTTGCCGGGAAGAGCGTAACATGTGATCTGCCTGATATTTTTGAGAAGGTAATGTAATGGCAACTTGGAATTCAAGAGGTCTTCGCGGTTCAACACTTGAAGATCTTATAAACCGGACGAACGACCTTTATAAGGAACACGGACTTTGTCTTGTTCAGAAGATCCCGACACCTATAACGCCGATCAAAATGAACGAAGACCATACACAGATCACGCTTGCGTATTTTGATCAGAAAAGTACCGTTGACTATATAGGTGCCGTACAGGGTATCCCGGTATGTTTTGATGCAAAAGAATGCTCGAGCGATACATTTGCACTTGCGAACATTCATGAACATCAGGTTAATTTCATGTCAGAGTATGAAAAACAGGGCGGTATAAGCTTTATCGTGATATATTATTCACATCTTGACCGTTTCTGCTATGTAAGATATGCAAAGATCATGGAATTCTGGAACAGGATGACGGAAGGCGGGAGAAAGAGCTTTCGTATCGATGAGCTCGAAGAAGGATTTGATCTTAAACCGCATAACGGTATATTCGTGCCGTATCTTGACGGTATCAAAAAAGATTTGACTTTGAGATAAAGTCTCCTATATAATTCAACTTGATAACATGGTAGCGAATTAGCAATTTAACGTATTAAAGCGAGGTAGTATATGAGTGATCTGTTACTCACGCCCGAAGGCGTACGGGATATCATACCTTCGGAATTTAAGAGAAAACTTGAGATTGAAGACAAACTGCTCGGGGTTATAAAAGACTCGGGATTTTTGCATATGCAGACTCCTTCATTCGAGTATTTTGATGTCTTTTCAAACGATATCGGTACGACTCCGTCAAGTATGCTCTATAAGTTTTATGATAAAGAGGGAAATACATTAGTACTTCGTCCGGACTTTACCCCTGCTATGGCAAGGGCATTTTCTAAACTTTACTTTAATGAAAACGGTCCGGTAAAGCTTTGTTACTGTGGAAGCACGTTTGTAAACGGAACCGAACTTAACGGCGATCTTAAGGAAAGCACTCAGATAGGTGCCGAACTTTACAATGATGATTCATGCGAAGCCGATGCAGCCATGATAAGTCTTGTCGTTAAATGTATGAAAGCGGCCGGATTTAACGATTTTTTGGTATCGATAGGTAACGGTAACTTTTTCAGGGGACTTTGCGAAGAACTCGGGATAAAGGAAAGAGACGAGCATGAACTCCGACAGCTGATCTCTGCAAGAAATTATTTCAGGGCCAAGGAAAAACTTGCCGCACTTAATGTAAATGAGGAATTTGCCTCTTTAATAGTTAATATTTCCGATACTTATACTACAAAAGAGTCTCTTATCGAATTAAAAAGCCGTACCAGTAGTCCGATGTGTACAGAGGCTTTAACAAGACTTGTCGGGATCGTTGATCTGCTTGATAAGGAAGGTTTTGGCAAATATATATCGATAGATCTCGGACTTCTTAACAAATACGAATATTATACCGGAGTACTTTTCAGAGCATACACTTTCGGTTTCGGTGATGCGATAATGAAGGGTGGCCGATATGACAATCTGGTCATGCAGTTCGGAAAAGATGCACCAGCCATCGGATTCGGAATAGCAGTAGACGATCTTCTTGAGGCACTGTCAACTCAGGAGCAATCAGGAAAGAGCGGTAAAAACGAGTATCTTACATTTGCTCTTACAAAAGGCCGTCTTGCCGACAAAACTCTCGCTCTTCTTGAAAAGACCGGGATCACATGTGAAGAGATGAAAGATAAGGAAACGAGAAAGCTCATATTTGTAAATGAAGAGCTTAAACTTCGGTTTTTCCTCGCCAAAGGACCTGATGTTCCGACTTACGTAGAACACGGGGTTGCCGATATAGGCGTTGTCGGTAAGGACACGATCGATGAAGAGATGCGTAAGATATATGAAGTACTCGATCTTAAGTTCGGAAAATGCCGGATGTGCGTATGCGGTCCCGAAAGTGCTAAAGCGCTCCTTAGTACAAGGGATATGATCAAGATAGCGACAAAATATCCGAGGATCGCCAAGAAGTATTTTAATGATGTCAAACATCAGAGTGTTGATATAATAAAACTTAACGGAAGCATAGAGCTTGCTCCGATAGTCGGATTATCGGACTGTATAGTTGATATAGTCGAAACCGGTTCGACGCTTAGGGAAAACGGTCTGTCGGTTCTTGAGGAGATATATGATCTTTCGGCCAGAATGGTTGTTAATCCCGTTTCCATGAGACTGCATTCGGCGAGGATCAATGAACTGATCGGTAAGCTCAAGGAGGAATTATGAAAAAGGTTGCATTGTCTGCCGACTCGATGAGTCAGGTCATCGACGGTCTTTTAAAGCGTAATCCCGGACAGTACGGCGAATACGAAAAAACTGTAAGCGATATAATCGCCAATGTCCGCACAAACGGTGACGAAGCGGTATTCGAATACACAAAGCGTTTTGATAAATGGGATGTATCCGCCGGTTGTGTTCGTGTTACCGAGGATGAGATCGAAGAGGCTGTAAAGTCTTTTGATGCCGATCTTTATAAAATTATGGAAAAGTCCGCCGATAATATAAGAAAATATCACGAGAAGCAGCTGCAAAACAGCTGGATAGATACAAAAGAAGACGGAACTATATTAGGACAGAAGATAACAGCGATAGAAAAAGTCGGTGTGTATGTCCCGGGTGGAAAAGCAGCATATCCGTCATCTACACTTATGTGCATAATCCCGGCAAAAGTTGCGGGCGTTAAAAGGATAGTTATGATGACGCCTGCGGGTTCTGACGGAAAAGTTGCACCATGTACGCTTGCAGCCGCAAAGATAACCGGAGTTACGGAAATCTACAAGATCGGCGGAGCCCAGGCGGTTGCCGCAATGGCGTTTGGTACCGAAACTATACCGAAGGTGGATAAGATAGTCGGTCCCGGTAATATTTTCGTGGCTCTTGCAAAAAAAGCAGTATTCGGATTCGTGAGCATCGATTCCGTGGCCGGCCCGAGTGAGATACTTGTTATAGCCGATAAGAGCGCCAACCCTAAATATGTTGCCGCAGACCTTTTATCTCAGGCCGAGCACGATGAACTCGCCAGTGCGATACTGATAACCGACAGTGAAGAACTTGCTGATTCGGTATCTGAATATGTGGACAGATTCACGAATGTTCTTGAACGTAAAGAAATAATAAAAAGATCGCTTGAAAACTACGGCTATATACTTATCGCCGACAATATGGACAAGGCATGTGATGCCGCAAACATAATAGCATCCGAGCATGTAGAGATACTGACAAAGGATCCTTACGAAACGATGACTAAGATCAATAATGCGGGTGCCATATTCCTCGGTGAATACTCATCGGAACCTCTCGGAGATTATTATGCGGGGCCTGATCACGTGCTTCCGACAAACGGAACGGCAAGGTTCTTTTCACCGCTCGGAGTCGATTCGTTCATTAAGAGAACAAGTATTATAAGCTATTCAAGATGTGCTCTTGAATCAGCGTGTGATGATATAATGAGTTTTGCCAAAGCCGAAGGGCTTACGGCACATGCCAATTCGATAGGCGTAAGATTTGATAAAGGAGTATTGTGATATGCCGAGAAAAAGCACCACTCAAAGAATCAGCGAGCGTAAAAGGGAAACTAAAGAAACCGTTATAAGTGTAAATCTTAATATTGACGGTACAGGTGAAGCAAAGATCGATACAGGTATAGGATTTCTCGATCATATGCTTGAAGGCTTTGCCAAGCACGGTTTTTTTGACCTGACGCTTTCATGCGAAGGCGATCTTCACGTAGACGCGCACCACAGTGTAGAGGACTGCGGTATAGTTCTCGGTGAGGCCATAAAAGAGGCAATAGGCGGCAAGGAAGGCATCAAAAGATACGGACACATGATACTGCCCATGGATGATGCTCTTGTATTATGCGCGATAGATCTTTGCCAGAGACCGTATTTTGAGTATGATGCGGATTTTAAGACAGAACGGATTGGATATCTTGATACCGAACTTATACGTGAGTTTTTCTATGCGATAAGCTATTCGGCAGGGATGAACCTGCATATCAAGGTATTATCCGGGAATAACTCGCACCACATATGCGAAGCTATGTTTAAAAGCTTTGCCAAGGCTCTTGATATGGCAACCACGACAGATCCGAGGATATCGGATGTATTATCCACGAAAGGGACACTTTGATGACAAAAAAACTTATACCTTGCGTATATCTGAAAAAGGGCAGGCTTGTAAAAGGTTTTAAGGATGACTGTGTGATCAGTGACGATCCGGCAGGATTCTGCACCGGATTATCTGTAAG
>JAEEGL016116662.1_pt1 | contig 15275 bp, 15 predicted proteins | sample 9134231 | NCBI WGS metagenome assembly JAEEGL01 (sample SAMN16246548, study PRJNA631951) | gut metagenome | biome: gut microbiome; feature: rumen; material: fiber-attached | host: Bos | place: Iran: Karaj | collected 2018-10 | reverse complement strand
GATGTACTGGAGAGGTGCCATCTCACTCGCGGTGGATGCAACAACGGTTGTATATGACATGGCTCCGAACTCTTCAAGTGTCTTAACGATCGATGCGACCGTTGATGCCTTCTGTCCGATGGCAACATATATACACTTAACGTTCTGACCCTTCTGGTTGATGATCGTATCGATGGCGATAGCCGTTTTACCGGTCTGTCTGTCACCGATGATAAGTTCTCTTTGTCCGCGTCCGATAGGGATCATCGAGTCGATCGCCTTGATACCGGTCTGAAGAGGTGTATCAACTGATTTTCGCGTGATAACGCCGCTCGCAACTCTTTCGATCTTACGATACTTATCGGTCTGTATGGGGCCTTTGCCGTCTATAGGCTGTCCGAGTGCGTTTACGACACGTCCGAGCAGAGCATCGCCTGCAGGCACCTCAACAACTCTTCCTGTTGTCTTGACCGTATCGCCCTCGTTAATGGATCCCGCTCCGAGAAGAACCGCTCCGACATTGTCCTCCTCGAGGTTCAGCACCATACCGTAAACCTCGCCGGGGAATTCCAAAAGCTCACCCTGCATCGCCTTCTCCAACCCGTGGATACGGGCGATACCATCTGCAACCTGAATGACGGTTCCGACATTAGCCACTTCGAATTCCGTGCTGTATTTTTTGATCTCTTCTTTGATCACTGAACTGATCTCTTCAGGTTTTAAATTCATATCGTCTATACACCTTCTTTCTGATACTCAGCAGTTCGACAGTCTGACGCTCGCCAACTGTCTTCCCATCGCCTCCAGCTTCGAACGAATGCTGTTGTCCAGCACCTGATCGCCGATGCGGATGACCATACCGCCGAGCAGTGTTTCATCCACTTTATAATTCATCTCCAGCGATGCAAAATCGGTCACCTCGAGAACACGTGCCTCTACCTTTTTCCTATCAGCTTCCGAAAGAGCTACCGGTGTACGTACTTCAACCACACCGATCTTCTGTCTCTCCTTCGCCTTCTCGTCAAAGTAGGCAAGCACCTTCTCCAGTTCTCCGATACGATTTTTCCGAACCATGACATCGAGCAATCCCATCACGTCTGTCGAGAGTTTGTCCGCAAAGACTTCCTTCAGAAGAGCCTGCTTTCTCTCTATCGACATGTCCGGATGTTTCAGTGTCGGTAAAAATTCGGGATTCTCCTCCAATGCCTGTGATATGACACGGACTTCATCCCACACGGACTCGAGTTTGTCCTCCTCAAGTGCCAGTTCGAATAACGCATCACCGTATACCTTCGATACTAGCTTTGCCATGTCGCATCACCCATTTCTTTCAGTGTTTCGTCCACGAGCGCTGCCTGTGTCTTCTCATCCATCGAGTTCTCGACGAACCGACCGGCCATCTGTGTCGCTACCTGAACGATTTCCTGCTTGATCTCATCCTTAACCTTGTCCTTCTCCAGGGCAGCTTCCTTCTCAGCACGCGTAATGATACGATGTGCCTCGTCATCTGCCTCACTGATGATCTCAGTCTCGCGCTCTTTTGCCTTCTTGCGCGCTTCTGCCATCATCTCCTGGGATTCCTCATCCACCTTGGCCAGACGGTTATCATACTCCTCCTTCATGGCAAGAGCGGACTCCTTGGCCTCGGCTGCTTCATCAAGCTGATCCTTGATCATTTCTTTTCTCTTCTCGATCAGCTTTCTCGCCGGATTAAACAACAGGTAGGAGAGAAGGATAAACAGTATCAGCATCGCGATCAATGTGATACATGTATCAAACAATGTCTGGGCGTCTAACCCAAATATTCTGGGATCCAACTCATATCCCTCCTTTCCTCAGTAAAAATGCTATGGAATATTTTATGCTCTTTCAGAAAAATATTCCCTCCGGAGAGATTACTTAAGCAGCGGATTGGCGAACATCAGGATCATCGCTACTGCCAGTCCGTAAAGACCGGTCGTCTCGGCAACGGCCTGACCCAAAAGCATCGTAGACATTACCTCGCCACGTGCGCCCGGGTTACGTCCTACTGCGGATGCACCGTAGCCGGCTGCGATACCCTGACCTACACCGGGGCCGATACCGGCGATAACTGCCAGTCCTGCTCCAATTGCGGATGCTGCTTTGATAATAGCTATTGACATTTCCATAATTGTTCCCTCACTTTCTGCCGCAAATGCGGACTTAGTTTTTATGTTAATTTTATTACTTACAGAGTATTTCCGCGTGAGCGCGGTCGGAGCACTTCTTCCTCGCTCGCGCTTATAAAGCGCTCCTCGGAAGAAGTCTCCTGCCGCTCACGCTACTTTATTGAAACGAATTAAGTTTCCATAATAATTAGTCGGTATGCGACTGGCGTTCGTCGCCTGCTAATCTTCCAGTTCTGTCGCGTTTTTAACAAATACCATAGTTAACATAGCGAACACGTATGCCTGCAGGGCACCGGCGAATACATCGAGGTAACCGTGCAGAGCGGCAGGCCATCCGATCAGGGCCAGTTTCGGAAGGAGTCCGTAGATCAGACCCATCATCATGGTTCCTGAAAGGATATTCGCAAAGAGACGGAGTGAGAGCGATACCGGAGTCGCCAGCTCACTGATAATGTTCACGGGCAGGAACAGGAAGAACGGTTCAAACAACCCCTTAAACTTGCCCTTTGCATTCCACTTGACACCCTGGTACTGAATCATAGCGAACGTGATCAGGGCCAGCGGCAGTGTCACACCGTAATCAGCCGTCGGAGGTCTCAGTCCGAACAGGCCGGATAGGTTGCACACGATGATCAGAGTGAACAAAACCCCAATATAGTTTTTGAATCTCGGCGCCAACGTCTTCCCCATGTTGCCAAGCACGAGATTATCCACGGTCTCAACCAGCAACTCAAGGATGTTGACAAATCCTTTCGGCGGCTTGGTCGGATCAGCCTTTTTGATCTTCCGGTTTGCCACGATCGCGAAGATGATCAATATTGCCATCACGATCGCCAGACAGACATGCGTCGTCGTGATGTAGACATCCGCACCCAGGAAGTTCAACTTGAAATAACCATGGACGTAAAAATCGACTTTTTCCATTACGTTTGATCACTCCTTTCGATGTTTTCTATACTGACTGAATTCTCCACTTCCGCAGAATTCTCATCATCTGCTTCTTCCTTTTCTTTCATCTCTTTTTTGGAAAGCAGCCTGCCGTATTCTCGCAACTGTTTTCTATCTTCCTCGGTCATCTGACCGTTTCTTTCTTTATCAAAAAAGATCGGCACCATGAGCGCGCCTATTTTTCTGCCGAACAATCCGACCAGCATCGCCACCGGATGGATATAATTCGGAATAAAACAGCAACCGGCTATCGCCACGATCTCGACTGCGAGGCGGATCATTGCGTTCCATTTGCTATGCGCTCCCGCCTTAGCTGCATCAATATCCAGTTCCACATCGATGCAGTGATACAGGTGAAACATCAGCGCCGTCGCAATCGCACTACCGAGAAGTTCACCCGCAAGACACGCCCATACATTTGGTACAAACCAGATCCCGACCAGTATCACAACCGCTGCCGTGATCCATATACCGATGATCACACGGCACAGGGTTTTCTTTGCGATCTGACGATCCGGGAACCGTTTTACTTCTGCTCTTTTTTCTGCGTTATTATTCCCGTTATTAACACTTTTATTCTCGTTATTATTATGAGGCTCCATCAGCTCTCCTCATCCTTATTCTTTCCTTTGTAGTCTCTGTACTGCTCCAACGGAGACGGTTCTCTCTCTTCCTCAGCCTCCTCCGGCGTACGCCCCCCGGGCTTATATCTCCCGGTCAGAACCAACATGCTTCGAATCGAAGCCAAGAAGCCGATAACCATAAAAATGATCAGGATAAACTTTGTTCCTAACAACTTATCCAGGTAAATTCCGATCCCCAAACTTATCGCCATACAAACCAGTATCGCCAATCCGATCTGAAGGATCATGGAAAGCGCCGTCATCACTTCTCTTTTGTTTTTTTCGTCATCCCTCTTTCTCATTTACCTGCCATTTCCTTAGCCTTACGAACACAGGCCATCTGTCCCTCGATCACCGCCGATCGGAATCCGTTCTCCTCAAGAACTCTCACCGCCTCGATGGTCGTCCCCGCCGGTGAGCACACCATATCCTTCAGTTCGCCCGGATGCTTACCCGTCTCAAGGAGCATCTTCGCACTTCCGTATACCGACTGCGCCGCCATACGATACGCATCGGCACGAGGCATCCCGTCTGCCACGGCAGCATCTGCCATCGCCTCGATAAACATAAAAACATAAGCAGGAGAACTTCCGCTCACACCGATGATCGTATCGATCATCGACTCCGGCACAACCGAAACAATACCGAAGCTCTCAAATATTTCAATCGCTTTTCTCTTCTCGTCTTCACTTACCAGATCCGTAAAGCACATACCGGTCGCACCTGCGCCCACAAGAGCCGGCGTATTTGGCATGGTACGCACCAGGTGGATCGCCTTACCGAAATGCTCCATGATCGCGTTGATCGTCATCCCGGCCGCAATAGAGATCACCAGCGTATCGTCTCCGACAACATCCGCGATCTCCGGGATCACATCGGAAAACTGATACGGCTTGATACTGATGATCAGTACGTCCGCCGCCTCGGCAACCTCACGATTATCCGTCGTTGTCTTCACGCCGAGTCTGGCGTGGATATCCTCAAGTGCTGCCTCTTCCAAATGTGAAACGATCACATCCGAAGGCACGTAGAGGTTATTTTTCAAAATCCCGGACAGCATGGCCTGTCCCATATTACCGCAACCAATAATTCCCAGCATTGTCTTTTACTCCCTTGTATCGTATCTCAATCAATCCTCAATCATCCGGATCCTCTCCAGGTGACGTTCATCACCGGAAAACTCCGTATCCAAAAATGTATCCACGATCTTTTCCGCCAGTCCGACACCGATCGCTCGCGCACCGAGCGCCAGGATATTGGCGTCGTTGTGAAGTCTGGTCGCCTCTGCCGAAAAGCAGTCACTGCAAAGCGCCGCGCGAATCCCCTTCACCTTATTTGCCGTGATCGAAATGCCGATCCCGGTTCCGCAGATCAGGATTCCCTTCTCGTACTCACCGCTCGCCACTGCGTTAGCAACCTTCTTGCCGTAAACCGGATAGTGAACCGACTCGTTGCTGTAGCATCCGAAATCCTCAAACTCCTCGCCTCTTTTTTTCAGATGTTCCATCACGGCCTGCTTCAGTTCAAAGCCCGCATGGTCACTTCCTATCGCTATCATTACTTTCCTCCCGTGTATGAATACACTATTGCCAGCCCAGACGTTTCTTCATCTGGTACAAAAGATCCTTAAGTTCAACATAGAGCGCCTCATACGTCGCCTCATCGCCGCCGTACGGATCCATCACGTCGTCCTCAAGACCGACAAACTCTCTCAGTGTATATACATGTTCCGTCAGATCATAATCCTCCAGAACCTTTACCTTCTCCGTAAACGCCATCGTGATCACAAGTGTCTTCTCATCGATATCCTCTGCTCTGAGGAGCCTGGATGACTGCTCTTCGCAAGGTACACTGTGAAGTTTGAGAAGATCGATGGCCTTTTGGTTGATTGGCTCAGAAAAAAGTACCACCAATCCGCGTGAACAGATCTCAATCGACTTGTCCATCACGATACTCTTCATGATCCACTCTGCCATCGGTGAGATCGTGACGTTCTCCTTGCAGACAAACACGACGCGGGAATAATCCATCAGATCTACGACCTGTCCGCCGGCCGCCTTCATCAGACGATTCATCAGGGCATCTTCCTGCTCCGCCCCGAAAAACGTCTCCGAAAAAATATGCATAACGCCCTGGTGATCGAACTCACGCAGCGCTGCGTATAAGTTGTGTCCTAAGGTGTTTTCCTTCATCGAACCGATCGAAAGGACCACACCGTATTCATACTCACCGACACGTTCATCGGTAGTCAGAATTCCGACTCTGTCCGGCGGGAACTGTCTGGCGAGCTCATCGATCTTTCGCTCCACCTCTTCCTCATCGCCACGCACCACCGTAAGTTCCGCCTCCGGTGCGTAGTGCCGGTACTTCATTCCCGGTGCCTTCGGTGTCTCATCATCTCCGGTCTCCGAAGCGGAACGGATCGGCTCGTCGCCTTCCTCCCCGATGATCTCTTTGATCATCTCCCCCGTGATAAATCCCGGTCTTAGGATCACCGGACGAACTCCGGTTATATCAAGGATCGTCGACTCATAACCGATACCGACTTCCCCGCCGTCGATAATCATATCCACACGGCCGTCCAGATCTTCTTTCACGTGATCCGCCGTCGTAGGGCTCGGTCGTCCGGACAGGTTGGCACTGGGTGCCGCGACGGGAATCCCCGCTGCCCGTATCAGTTCTCTCGCACCCGCGTGTGCCGGCATACGGATCGCTACCGTATCCAGTCCACCGGTTATCGCATCCGGCACCTGATCCGACTTTCGAAAAATGAGAGTCATCGGACCCGGCCAGAATGTATCCATCAGCTTTTCCGCCAACGGCGAAATCTCCGTAACGAGATCATCCAGCTCTTCTCTCTCGGAAATATGCAGTATTAACGGATTATCGCTCGGACGCCCCTTGGCCTCGTAGACCTTGGCCGCCGCCTCTTCGTTTCTTCCGTCGCAGCCCAGTCCGTAAACCGTCTCCGTCGGAAACGCCACCAGGCCACCGGAACGAAGTATCTTAGCCGCTTCACGAAGATCGGAAGCTTCGTAGCCTCCTGTCTTGTCCCACGATATAACACGTGTTTGCATACACATCACCTAGTTTACCATATTTTTGTCACGTTTACAAGTGTCATTTCAAGGATTTGTCGATCGTTTCCCAAGTGATCGCACGCTCGGATCCCAGTGACCAGAAGCCCACACCCGCGATATCCTGCTTCCTCACTTCGGATAACTTTTTCTTGATCGATCTCTCGTTTTCCATCCAGAGTCTGTAGAGCTTATTCTTGCCCACTTTCAACTCCGCGTACTGCTGTCCCAGCTCCTTGTTCCACTTCGCCTTGGCGCCCTTGCTCCATACCCAATTCTCGGCTTCAGCCATCGTCATGACTTCACTGGAGAGTTTCAGGTCATCCCCCTCTGTAGACTCAAGCCAAAGTCTCGTGAAGAACGGAAGTCCGACCGCAACTCTCTCCTTCGGGATACGCTGCACAGCCTTCGCAATCGCGTCCTGCACATAGAGAAGAGAGGCTATGGAGCCCGCTTCTTCGCTGCCCGAATAATGCTCATCGTACGCCATAAATATCACATAATCCACGATACGTCCCTGCTCGGATGGATTGTAATACATATTATACTCACGGATCGGATAGTTGTCCGAGGAGATGATCAGGTCCTCCTTGTGCGCTTCGATCGTAAGCTCACGCAGGAACTGAAGATACGCCTTTGCCGCCTTTGCCTTCACCTTCTCGAAGTCAATATTGATTCCGTCAAATCCGTAATTTTTCGCTTTCCCGATCAACTTGGCGATCAGTTTTCTTCTCGTCGTCGCCTTGCCGAGAACCGTCTGAAGTTTCAGGTCCTTCGTCGGGAAATCACGAACCGTCGGCCATACCTTTAGGCCGGCTTCATGTGCCTTATTCACATATCTGTGACTGGCGATGGAGGATATTCCTCCTTTATTATCTTTCAGGATAAACCAGGTCGGAGCCAGCACGTTCAGCTTCTTGGTCATGCCGACGCTCGAAGGAAGCTCTTCTATTTTTCTGTCACCGAGATTGTGCCATCCGAGACACAGTGTGCCGTCAATCGTCTTCTGTGTAAACGAAGATGCTTCCTTGGAAAAATCAAGTGTTTTTGACTCCGTCTTTTTGATGGAATCATTGGGAATATAACCGATGATCCCGTCCTTGGTAACAACCGGTTGAAATTCGTTTTCCTGCTTGCGATCTATCGAAACGAAGACCTCATCGCCTTCCTTGAGATCAATCATATACGGATACTTGTTCCCCGGTCCCTTCCGCACACGCTCATCTTTGCCCAGAGTCGCGATCGAGTAACTCTTGGAACGGTCAGAGAAAATCGCAATACGTTTCGGTGAATCATATTCCGTGTACTCACAGGTGGCATTCTGAGAAATAAAACCAAGAGAAATATAGAACTTACCTTCTATCTCGACAAGCGGTTTTTCTCCGTCTTTTTCTTCGTCTATTTTATAGTCTGTTACCCCCTCTTCCGTAGCATAGGAAATCATCTTCTCCTTGCTGTCAACATAGATCCTTTCGTCCATGTTAGAGGTGGCAACCTTCTCGGGAATATACGTTACTCCGTCAACCACGCGCCCCTTTTCCTCCGAGAGCACGCCGTCAACAATAAGGGCGACTTCATCCTCTCCCAGGTTGAATTCCTTGTTCAGATCCGCGGTCGCCGTACTCGGTCCGAGCATCCGCCACGCAACGAATCCACCGGCTCCCAAAAGTCCCAAAATAACCACAATAACGACGATCAAAACGATCTTCTTTTTTTTCTTTCGGGAGGCTTCCTGTTCCTCCGGAGATACAAACGTCGGATCCTCAGTTTTCTCACGCTCAAGTTCATGCCGCGCGAGCGCCTTCTCGATATCATCGGCAGACGGTGGATTCGGTCGTTCCGTCGGCGTCACCGAGGACCCCTTCTCGACCATCTCTTCTTCCAACTTTTTGAACTCATCTTTTTTGTTTTTCATGCTATTCCTCCGCTTATCCACGTTTTTTAAGCTTCAGTAATTTCTCCGCATTTTTACCGAGTATCATCTCTTTCTCCTCACGGTGAAGCGATGTATGCTCGATCCACTTGAGGCTCTTCCTCTGACTGGCCCAGGGTGAATCGGATCCAAAGAGAATCCGCTCCGCACCAAACGCCCGGACCATTTTAACAAATCTCTCTTCACCGAGCATCTCAGGGAAGTCCGTACGTCCTCCGATAAACTCATCCGCCTTTGGTTCAGCGGCCGGTGTTGAAAAGGACGTGTCAAGATACACGTTTTCTCCAACCAGCTTATCCATCACTTCATCCCACATACACCATCCGCCCATGTGCGCCAGGACCAGACGATCCGATCCCGTATCACGGAGGACCTCACGTACCATCGTCGGTGTCGTGTGAACGGGATCCGGAATTCCGATATCCACACCGGCATGCACAACGATGTAAAGCCCCAGATCAGAAGCCGTATCGATGATCCGCTTGTAGCGTATATCGTTGAAAATTGTTCCCTGGTAATCCGGATGGAGTTTAATACCCCTCAGCCCCAACGAAGCGATGCCTCTCAGCACACGCTTATAATCCGGTGAGTCCGGATGGATCGCGCCAAAAGACACCAATCCCTTTCGCCCGGATGTCAGATTGGTCTTGTATGCGGACTCATTGATCGTCGCCACCTGGTGCGGCGTTGTCGCAACCGGAAGGATCACGGCAACATCAATCCCGGCCGTGCGGATCGACTCAATAAGTCCGTGCACCGTCCCGTCGGTATGCGGTTTAACGCCCGCTTCTTCACCGAGCTTGGCTACGGTCTTCTCCGCGATCTCGTCGGGATAGGTATGGGTATGAAAATCAATGACCTTCGTTTCTGCCATGTGTCAAGCCTCATAGCCTACCAAAAAGGCTTTTTGATTAATCTCTATCGTTTTCTGAGGAACCGTTTCGGCAATCACGTCTAACCACTGCTGTTTTTCAAAGTCCATGTTCTTGGCGGCAAGTCCGATGATGATCGTATTGAACACTCTGGCGTTGCCGATTTTTTTTGCTTCCTCCATCGCGTCGATCGAGATGACACGATGCTCTTTTTCAAGCGTCTCAAGGATGTCCGACGGGTACTCGCAGGCTCCCATCACAACCGGCATCGGATCCATGCGTTGATCATTGACGATCATAACGCCGTCCTTTTTTAAAAAATGTGCATAGCGCATGGCCTCCAATCTCTCAAAGGCGATCAGCACATCGGCCGTCCCCTCCTCAACGATCGGCTCATACACATGGTCGCCGTAGCGGACATAGGTTACGACAGAGCCACCGCGCTGTGCCATTCCATGCACCTCGGACAACTTGACATCATAGCCGCCCTTTCGGATGATCCCACCGAGAATGCGGCTGGTAAGAAGCGTTCCCTGACCGCCGACTCCGACGATCATAATATTCTTTGTTTCCATAGTTGGTATCCTGACCTTTCTCTTTACTTTTCTACCATATCGATTGCTTCGAACGGACACAGGCCCTTACACAGTCCGCAACCGTTACACATCGTCTCATCGATGGCGATCGTTCCATCCTCATTCTTCGTCAGAGCCGGACAACCCGGTCGCAGGCAGGCTCCGCACTTTTTACATTTTTCCGGATTCGGTACGCACTTATTCGGGAACTTCATTCCCTTCAGCAGCGCGCACGGACCGCAGGCGATGATAACTGACACCTCATCTTTGGCCACTTCATCCTTAACAACCTGCTCGAATTTTTTGATATCAAAAACATCTACCTCGACGACATTTTTCACACCGATCGACTGGCAGAGTTTGAAGATATTGATCGCCGGAACCTCCTCGCCCTGAAGCGTTTTTCCGGTAGCGGCGTGGTCCTGATGTCCCGTCATTCCCGTCGTGGAATTGTCCATAATAATAACGGTTCCGGTGCCCTGATTGTAAACCATATTAATGAGCGAGTTTACACCTGTATGCATGAAGGTGGAATCACCGATCACGGCCACCCAATTCTTGATGTAGTCTTTTCCTTTGGCCTTCTCCATTCCGTGAAGTGTAGAGATGCTCGACCCCATACAAACCGTCGTATCGATGACACCAAGCGGCGGTACTGCGCCGAGTGTATAACAACCGATGTCACCGGCCGCGTGAAGTTTCAGCTTCTTCAGCACCGTAAAGGTCGAACGGTGCGGGCATCCCGGACAAAGGATCGGCGGACGTGCCGGAAGATCCGGATACGCTTTGGTATCTACCGACTGATCCAGCAGTTTTTCACGTAAAAGGTTGGCACTGTACTCGCCCTGCTTGGTAAAGATTTCTTTACCGACACAGTCGATGCCCCAAGCCTTAACCTGCTCTTCGATCACCGGTTCCAATTCTTCAAAAATGTACAGTTTGTCAACCTTGGAAGCGAATTCCTCGATGAGCTTCTTCGGAAGCGGATAGACCATTCCGAGTTTCAGCACCGACGCTTCCGGAAAGACTTCTTTTACATACTGATACGGAATACCACTGGTGATAAATCCGATCTTGGTATCGCCGTATTCAGCACGGTTGATCGCAAAATCCGAACCGTCTTTTTCCAGACGATTCATCCTATCTTCTACCACAAGATGACGCTTGATCGCGTTCCCCGGCATCATGACATTTTTAGCGGCATTTCTCTCATACGGCTTGTCATCGGGAACAACCCGATCCTTCAGTTCTACCAGTCCCTGACTGTGTGCCAGACGCGTTGTGGTACGCAGGATTACCGGCGTGTCATATTCTTCACTGATACGAAAAGCTTCGCCGACAAAGTCCTTGGCCTCCTGCGAATCTGACGGTTCGAGAACCGGTACCAGTGCAGCTCTTGCTATCGCTCTGGTGTCCTGCTCGTTCTGCGAACTGTAGAGTCCCGGATCGTCTGCCACGACGATCATCAACCCGCCGTTCGATCCGATATAGGCTACCGTGTAGAGCGGATCCGATGCCACGTTGAGCCCCACGTGCTTCATCGAAGCCATCGCGCGTACACCGCTCATTGACGCTCCGATCGCAACCTCGGTTGCCACCTTCTCATTCGGTGACCACTCCGCGTAGATCTCCGGATAGTTAACAATGTTTTCGCTGATCTCTGTACTGGGAGTTCCCGGATAAGCGGCGCTCACCTTGACGCCGGCTTCGTAGGCGCCGCGGGCGATCGCCTCGTTTCCCAGCATGACCTTACTTTCACTCATGTTTGTTGCTCCTTTCACTCATCGTCGTAGTCGAAAAACTCGCGACGTATGTAAACATTTTTTTGATTGTTTTCCAGCTTCTCCACCTGCAGCTCCGCAATACTGTGAATGAATTTCTGGAAGGTGGCATAACCAAATTTTGAAGACTGGAAATTCGGATATTTTTCATACACCTTGTTGGCAAGCTGACTGATATCCAGCCCCTCGATCCCGGCCTTATCCACACACTTGATCGCGTATTCCACGATCTCGGAGGTGTCATTTTTCATGACCACGGTTACGGTCGACTTGTTGCGGCGAAGTTCAAACCCATCCATCTCCTCGATGAACTTGGACAGGGAGCTGTATCCGTAGTTTCGCACGTCGAAATCGGAATACTTTTTAACCAGTGCGCTTCCGATCTCACCGAGTCCCGTATCTTTTCCATTGTTTTCATTGGTCGTGATGACCTCGATGATCGCATCGGCAATCTTCTTCTGCGACACGATATTCTGCTTTTTCTTCTTTCCGCTCTTTCCGTTCTCCGCATCCAGCAAAAGCTCGATGTCCGTAAATACCGAACAGGCCCCGCGGAACGACTTCGGCGTCTTGCTCTCACCCATGCCGACGACTTCCATTCCGGACTCTCTGAGTCTTGACGCCAGCCTCGTAAAGTCACTGTCCGATGATACCAGGCAGAACCCTTCGACATTACCTTCATACAGGATATCCATCGCGTCGATGATCAGCGCGGAATCCGTCGAGTTCTTCCCGGTGGTATTCTGAAACTGCTGGATCGGTGTGATGGAACGCTCGGCGAGTTCATTTTTCCAACGATGCATCTGGTTAGTCGTGAAGTCTCCATAGATGCGGCGATAGGTCACAATGCCGTGCCTTGTCATCTCGTCGAGAATCACGTCGATGTACTTCGCCGAAACGTTGTCCGAATCGATCAGCAGCGCAAATCTCTTATCCTCCAAATTCGTTCTTTCCTCCTGTATTCTTTCCTATGCGCATTCGCAAATAGATATTATATCATATTTTTCTGCCCTTCGCAATCAGTTTTCTTTCTACCGTTTCTATCGGCGCATCCGACGGCGTTTCCGTACATAGAGGCCTCCTCCGACACCACCACCCACGGCAAGCACGCCGAGGAGCGAATACAGCCATAGCCCGCTACCGCCTTCTTTCCCGGCACCCGGTTCCGGCGTCGATTCTGTCACGCTCGGGATCGTGCGATAGACCGGCCGAAGCATCTGATGTGTCGTCTTACCGTGATCCACGATCACCGTGTAGGCCGGGCTGGAAGAAACCTCCCGCCCACTCTCGTCGATCCATTTTTGAAACTCGACATCCTCACCACGATCGCCGGCGATCAGTTCAACCTCGTACGTCGTATCCGGCGCCAGCGCGACCGCACGCTCGGTGTCCGGATCCGGGTTACGATACAAGGTCTCGTCCGCGTTCGGCTTCAGGTCACTTCCCTTGTCGCTCACGCGGCAAACACAGACCGACTCTTCCTTCGACGCAGCCAGTCTCCCCTGCTTCATCACAGCCACCGGCTTGGCCCCCTGATAGATGACGGCATCCACATCAGCCGCCTCGCCGACACGGAATGACTCCTCCGGCTTCCCCGCCGGATTGCCCGTCTGTCCCATGTAAAAATCATCCTTGTTCTGAACCAGACCGAAGTATTTTTCCGGCGTATGTGCCTGTCCGATCGACTGCATATTTTTCATCATCGTCCCGATCAGAGCGAACCCTTCCTTTCCGGACTGAACATAGTCGTAGTGCGCGATCTCAAAAAGGATATAAACCAACGACTTCCACATACCACCGACATACCGATATTCTTCATCTGTCAAAGATCGCTCAAGGCCGGGCCCGAACCACTTCCAAAGCGCCGCGTAAAGCTCGTCCCTCTCCTCTTGCGGTTTAGTCGCGATACCTTCCTTCACGGCATCGATCATATCATCCAGGCGAAAGAGCCCTTTGATACCCAGATATTGCTGGAAGCCCGCTACGGAAGCAGCCACCTCACCGATGTGCTCAGAAGACGAGGTCATCAGAAACTTCAGAAGCCTCGACAGGACCTCCTCGAGCGTCTCTCCCTCCTCGATCTTTTTTTTCGAAAAAGACTCTCTGTCCGGCGCCACCGCAGCCTGCACCGTGGCGATCAGTTCCTGAATGTATTCCGCCTGTGAGGTAAAGCGATTCGACTCCACGAATTCGATCCCCTGCGGCACACTGACCGGCCACTCCATGGCGTATTCCACTCTTACCACGTAGGACTGAAAGTCCATGTTCGTATCCTCAAGAATAATCTCGTCCCCGTAATGCGAAAAGCCCATGTAGGACGGAACCACCATCGGAACCGAGTCTTCCCGATTGATCGTACAGTGACTGTTGGGATAACTGCGTTCCTTGTTGTACGCTCCCTGTGGGGTGGCAAATGAATAACCGTATACATTCGCGCCTGATGTGTCGTAGGCGTCCGTCAGTTCCTTCGTCAACAGATCCGTCACCGCTCCGGCGCGGGAAAATCCGGCAATCCAAAACTTCGTTCTCGACGGATCGATCGCGTATTCTTTCAAGTAGTTCTCTACCGTTTTCTTTGCTCTGTCGGCAGCCTTGCGAAATCCCTCCGCGTCTCCTTCGTCGCCAACCTTCATGTTTCCGAGCCATTCCTTCTCATATCCGGCACCTCGAATTCCGATCGGGATCAACGTGTAGGTCTGACCATCAAGTGTAATCTGCTTGCGACCGAGAACCACACCGATCGTATCCTCGCCTGGCTTGCTTACAAAATCTGTATTGACGCAGATATCCGTACAGCCGATACGATCCAGCAATTCTCTGGCATTGGTTGACTTGTTGCGATAGGCGATCAGCTTCCCTTCGTAGGATGCCATCGCGCTTCCGGCCAGACACATCGACATCGAAGCCAGATGGACATCATACACGGTCGCACTCTCTTTGAAGTACCCGTCCGAGTAGAAAAATCGTCCTCTCGTATCGGTCGAAGAACCTGCTCCGCGATAGCTGAACGTCCCTGCGATAACCGGACATCCCTGATACGACTGAATCCTTCCAAGCGCGTCCTCGACAGCAGCCTGACCGGATGCCGCCTGACCGGAGACCGTCTGATCCGTGACTGTCTGATCCGCAACCGTCTGCGTCGCCAGCGAGGGTGTCGTCCCGGTGACAGGAATCACGAACTGAGAAACAAGCATAAAAATAGCCACAGCAAAACCAACACACGCCCTCCGACGCATCGGTTTACGTTAACTGTGACCTGCCTGTATCTTCATAAACTTTTAACCTTTCAATTCTTGGGTATATTATACCGCTTCCTTGAAAGACTGTCAATCGGATC